>ERZ1673738.2281-NODE-2281-length-25129-cov-4.428412_pt1 | contig 25129 bp, 20 predicted proteins | sample MGYA00580198_ERZ1673738 | MGnify/ENA primary metagenome ERZ1673738 (study PRJEB41218, sample SAMN15661784) | gut metagenome | host: Homo sapiens | place: Canada: London | collected 2015-08-20/2019-03-30 | study: EMG produced TPA metagenomics assembly of...
TTGAAAGAATTAGAAATATTCGTTCAAGCGAGAGAAGATTTTATCAAAAAATAACCGATATATATTCTTCTTGTAGTGTTGATTATGATAGAGATTCAGAAATAACAAAAGAATTTTTTAAAACAGTTCAAAATAAATTACATTATGCAATAACCGGTAATACTGCAGCTGAAATAATATATAACAGGGTTGATTCAGAAAAAGAAAATATAGGACTAACCAATTGGAAAAATTCTCCTGATGGACCAATCTATAAATATGACGTGGACATTGCAAAAAACTATTTAAATGAAAAGGAATTAAAAGATTTGAATAGAATAGTAACAATGTATTTAGACTATGCAGAATTACAAGCAGAAAATCATAATGCAATGACTATGAAAGATTGGGTAGAAAAGCTAAATGCATTTTTGCAATTTAATGGTAAAGAAATATTACACAATGCGGGGAAAATATCGGCTGGTGTTGCAAAAGAACTAGCTTATAAAGAGTATGATAAATTTAAAGTTAAACAAGATAAATTATATAAATCAGACTTTGATAATTTTTTAAACGAAACAAGAATGATAGAGAATGGAAGTGATAAATAATGGATATGTATCAAAAAAGAAAAATGAGAAAAAATAAAAAAATGAACGAAGATACAAAAAAAATGCCATCAACGAGTATCAATTGGTATCCAGGACATATGGCTAAGACCAAAAGACTCATAAAAGAAAATTTAGGATTGATAGATATAATTTATGAAGTAATTGATTCAAGAATACCATATAGTTCTAAGGTAATAGATATAAATACTTTAATAAACAATAAACCAAGAATACTTATTATGACAAAGTATGATTTATGTGATAAAAACGAAACAGAAAAGTTTGTTAAATATTATGAGGAAAAAGGTTATGTTGTAGTTAAATATGATTTAAATACAAAAACATCTTTTAATGATTTACTTGATTTAAGTAGAAATCTTCTTGAAGATAAAATGAAAAAAAGAGAAGAAAAAGGGCTTAAAAGAACTACAATAAAAGCTTTAGTTGTAGGTATTCCAAATGTTGGTAAATCTACTCTTATAAATAAAATAGTAGGTAAAAAAAGTGCAACTGTAGGTAATAAACCTGGCGTTACAAAAAATCTTAATTGGGTTAGAGCAAGTAAAGATATTGAACTTTTAGATAGTCCAGGAATACTTTGGCCCAAATTAGAACAAGAAACAGTTGCTTATAATTTAGCAAGTATGACTGCGATAAAAGAAGAAATACTTGATAAACAAGATGTGGCAGTATATATAATAAAAACATTATATAAATTGTATCCTTCTAAATTAGAAGAATTTTATAATATAACATCAATTAATGATTTTGAAGAAGTATTTGATACAATTGCTAGACAAAAAGGTTTATTACAAAAAGGTGGAGTACCTAATTATGATAGAGTAATAGATTTAATAATTAATGATATAAAAAGTGGTAAGATAAAAGATATTACTTTTGATAGGATTTCGTATGAATAGAAAAGAGATACTTAATATATTAAAAAAGTTAAATTTTCCTCAAAATGAATTTGTTGTGTTATCAGGTGCTAGTTTGGTCGTTCAACAAGTGAAGTCAAAAACAAATGATATAGATATAGGGGTTAGTGAAACTTTATTTAAAAAATTAAAAAATGATGCAGTTATTGTAAACAATTTTCTTGGGTATGATGTATATAAGTTAAATGACTATAATATTGAATTTAGTAATAATTGTTCTTTTTTTAATAAAAATGAAGCAATTGTTATTGAAAATATGTATTTTCAAGATTTAAATAGTATTAAAAAAATGAAGGAAAATTTTAATAGAAATAAAGATAAAAATGATATAAAAAAAATAGATTTATTTTTAGATTTAAAAGACAATTTAAAATATGAAAAAGAATTATATAATGATGGTTATACTTTAATTGCAGGAGTTGATGAAGTAGGTCGTGGGCCTCTTGTTGGACCTGTAGTGGCAGCAGCTGTTATTCTTCCTAAAAATTATAAACTTGAAGGTCTTACTGATTCAAAAAAGTTATCGGAAGCAAAAAGAAATTATTTTGATGAAATAATAAAACGTGATGCAATTAGTTATGGTATAGGAGTTATAGATAATAATATAATAGATGAAGTAAATATTTATGAAGCTACTAAACTTGCAATGAAACAAGCTATTTCTAATTTAAAAATTAAACCTGATTATGTTTTAACAGATGCAATGAAATTAGATATAGATATAGATTTTAAACCCTTAATCAAAGGGGATTTAAGAAGTTTATCTATTTCAGCAGCAAGTGTTATTGCTAAAGTATATAGAGATAATTTAATGTATCTTCTTGATAAAAAGTATCCATATTATAATTTTAAAAATAATAAAGGATATCCTACAAAGGATCATATCGAAGCAATAAAAAAATATGGTATAATTAAAGAACATAGAATAAGCTATCATCCAGTTAGTGAATATATTAATAAAAAGTAAAGGAAAAAAGAGTATGAAGTATTTAAAAAAATTAAATGAAAAAAATTATAATTTTAAAGGCGTAGATAAAGTAAAATTATATTTATTTATTTTTATCGCTGGGGCTTTTGCCGGATATATATATGAAGTTATATTTGAACTTATAGAATCAGGAACATTTGTTAATAAAGGATTTTATTATGGACCATATTTACCTGTTTATGGTGTTGGTGCAGTGTTTTTAAGTTTAATTCTTAATAATTATAAAAAACATCCATTTTTAGTATTTGTTTTAGGAATTTTAATTACAGGAATAGTTGAGTATATAACAGGTTATGCAATGTATAAAATATTTCACAAGAAATGGTGGGATTATACAGGACTTTTCTTAAATATTGATAGTTATGTATGCTTTAGATCAGTATTTACTTTTGCAATTGGGGGAATGTTATTAATTTATATTGTGGAACCTTTAATAAAAGAATTTATAAGCACTAAAAGTAAAAAAATAACAAACATAATAAGTATTGTCTTTATTGTTATATTTGTAATTGATGCTTTATTATCATTTTTAATAAGAAATAAAATATAAAACAGTATTTGACATAAATAAAAAAATGATGTATAAATTATAACTGAAGATGAAAGGAATTTAGGATATGAAAAATTTAGTAATCGTGGAATCTCCTAGTAAAAGTAAAACAATAGAAAAATATTTAGGAAATTCTTATAAAGTTGTTTCTTCTAAAGGACATATTAGAGATTTAAAAACAAGTGGTAAATATGGGTTTGGTGTTGATGTTGATAATAATTTTGCTCCAAGTTATGAACCAATAAAAGGAAAACAAAAAGTAATAAATGATTTAAAAAAATTAGCTAAAGATAGTGATATGGTATATCTTGCATCCGATCCCGATAGAGAAGGAGAAGCAATTAGTTGGCATTTAAAAGATGCTTTAGGCTTAAAAGATAAAGAATATGAAAGAGTAGTTTTTAATGAAATAACTCATGATAAAGTACTTGAAGCTTTTAAACATCCTAGAAAAATAGATGATGATTTAGTAAAATCGCAAGAAGCAAGAAGAATACTTGATAGAATTATTGGGTTTCGTTTATCTAAATTAATGCAATCAAAAACTGGTGGTAAAAGTGCTGGAAGAGTCCAAAGTGTTGCTCTTAAATTAATCGTAGATAGAGAAGATGAAATCAATAGTTTTATTCCAGAAAAGTACTATACGATAACAGCATTTTTTAATGATTTTGAAGCAGATATATTTAAATATAAGACTACTGATTTAGAAATAACAAAAGAAGAAGAAGTAAATAATATTTTATCTAAATTAAATAAGACATTTAATATTGAAGAAATAGAGAAAAAAGAAAAATTAAAAAAAGCTAAATATCCTTTTACAACTTCAACACTTCAACAAGAAGCATCAACAAAATTAGGTTTTACTGGTAAAAAAACAATGAGTATAGCACAAAAATTATATGAAGGTATAGATATAGGGACTGAAACAACTGGACTTATTTCTTATATGAGAACCGATTCTGTTAGATTAAGTGATGAATTTGTTGGAAAAACATTAAATTATATTGAAAAAAATTATGGTAAAGAATATATTGGTTATGTTAAAACAAGTAAAAAGAAAGAAAACGTTCAAGACGCTCATGAAGCAATAAGACCAACTGATATAAATAAAACACCAGAAAAGATGAAAGAGTATTTAACAAGTGATGAATATAAATTATATAAACTTATTTATATAAGAACGCTTGCTAGTTTAATGAAAGATGCAAAAACATTAGCAACAACAATTATTTTAGATAATAATGATTATAAGTTTAAAGCTAGTGGTAGTGTTTTAACTTTTGATGGATATTTAAAAGTATATAAAGATTATGAAGATAAAGAAGATAAAATTTTACCTGATTTAGATAAATATAATACTAGTGTTTTAGTATCTACTAAAATAGAAAGTGATGAACATTATACTAAACCAAAATCAAGATATACAGAAGCAAAATTAATAAAAGAACTTGAAGAATTAGGAATAGGTAGACCATCAACTTATGTTAAAATAATAGATACTTTAAAATTAAGAGATTATGTAAAAGTTATTGATAAAAAATTTGTTCCAACTGAAATAGGAATAGCTACAACAAGAAAACTACAAGAAAGTTTTTCTAATTTAATAAATGTTACTTATACTGCTAATATGGAAAATGATCTAGATAAAATAGCGGAAGGTAAAAAGGTTTGGTATGATTTATTAAATGAATTTTGGAAAGAATTTGAACCACAAGTAAAAGAGGCTTTTACTTCTATGGAAAAAGTTGAAGCAAAAAAAACAGGGGAAAAATGTCCTGAATGTGGAAGTGATATGGTAATTAGAAATGGTAAGTTTGGGGAATTTGAAGCATGTAGTAATTATCCAGCATGTAAATATATTAAAAAGAAAGAAAAAGAAGTAAAAGAAATAATTCCATGTCCTAATTGTAAAGGAACAATTATTGAAAAGAAAACAAAAAAAGGTAAAATATTTTATGGATGTAATAATTATCCAAAGTGTAATTTTGCTAGTTGGGATAAGCCTTTAATTGAAAAATGTCCTGAATGTGGAGGAGTCCTAGTAGAAAAAAAAGATAAGATTAAATGTTTATCTTGTGACTATGAAAAGTAAAGTAAATCAATAGTTTTAAAAAATCTATTGATTTTTAATTTTTTGTTGTGATATAATTGTAATATCGAAAGGAGAATAATGAAAATAATGAAAAAAATTAGTTTATTTATTTTTGCACTTGTTTCAATGTTTGCCTTCACATTTGGAGTTAGTGCATTAGATGTTAATGATGAAGCTAGTTTACGTGAAGCCTTATCAAAAGGTGGAGATGTTAAATTAACTGAAAACATTACAACATCTACAAAAAGAATTATCATTGATAAAGATGTAAATCTTGATTTAAATGGTAAAACATTAACTAGTTTAATTGATGTAACTAGTAATAAGACACTTACTATTTCTAGTAGTGTAGAAGGTGGAAAATTTGTTGCTTTAGCAAATGAATATTCAGATGAAGAAGGAAAAGATGTAAAAACTCATTATGCAATTGGCGCAGATAATGCTAAAGTAATTGTTAATAGTGGTGATGTATCTTCAAATGATACACAATATGGTTTTTATGCATTAAATGGTGGTACAATTACAATTAATGGTGGAAATCATACTACTGGTAATGCTGTATTATCTGGAAATAATACAACAGGAGCAATGAGTTTTGTTGTTAATGGTGGTACTTTAACTACTAAATATGGTCCAGCAATTTATATGGCAGGTCCAATTGATTTAACAATCACTAAAGGTACAATTAATGGTGGTATTTCATTAAGAATGGGTATTGTTAATATTTCAGGTGGTGTTATTAATGCTGCTACTACTTCATTAGATAGTCCAAAAGAATATTTCTTCTATAGTGGTAATGCTTGGTTTGCTGATGCTTTATATGTATATGGTGGAACTTATACAACTGATATTAAAGGCCAAACTAATAAATTAGAATTAAATATTACTGGTGGAACATTTAATGTTGCTAATGGCCAAGGTAGTCCAATAGCTATTTATGATTTAGGAAAAGTTGAACAAGTAATGAATGTAAAAGTATCTGGTGCAAAACTTACAACAGATGCAACTACTAGAACAAGTTTTGATGTAATTAATCTTAAAGATTTAGGACTTGTAAATGATGCTAGTGAAACATATACTTGTGATAAGACTAAATGTAATGCTGGTGGTCAAACTAGTACAAGCACTTATGGTGTATATTCAAATAAACATATTTTAACTACTTCAAATGGAACTTATACATTAAAACCAAATGTAAAAGCTGAAACTGATGGAGTTAAATTTGAAAGTAATGATGCTTTCTCAACTGAATATACTTTAGTAGTTGCTCCAAAAACTGAAAAAGAAGTTAAGGATGTAACAACTAAATTAACTGAAGCTTATAAAGATAATAAAAAAGTTGCAGGATTAAAATTAATTAGTCTTCATGAAATAAATATTGTTGATGGAAATGATGAAGTTGTACCAATGGAAAATGGAAAATATACTATTTCAATTCCAGTAGCAGAAGATTTAAGAAACTTCAAAAATTATAAAGTAATTTATGTTACTGAAGCTGGTGAAATTCAAGAAACAATTGATGCTAAATTAGTTAATGGAAAAGTTGTATTTACAACAACTCACTTAAGTACATATGGAGTAATTGGATATAATAATCCAACAACAAATCCTGAAACAAGTGATAATATTGTTACATATGCAGTTATTCTTTGTGCTAGTATTTTCGCTTTAGGTTCAGCTGTAGCATTAAGAAAAAGATATAACTAAAATTTAAAGAACTATTAATTTAGTTCTTTTTCTTTTATTAAAAATGTGTTATTATAGAAAGCAGTAATTAGTTAGGGGAGTTTGGTATGGATTATAAAGGACTAAAAATATGTAAAATTTTAGAACCAACTTTTATGGAAGATAATAAAGTTTTTAAAGTTAATGATGTTTGTTTAGGGTATGAAGCAAATAATAATATTGTTATTGTATCAGGAGATTATGCAGGAAATATTTATCCTAATATAAAAAAATCTGATTTAAAAAATATAGATGAAAATTCTTATTATGGTTGGACTGAAAATATTAATAATTTAAAAATAGTTTTTGGAACGAATGATATTATTGAATTGAAAGATAATTTAGAAACAGTAGCTATTGATAAGATGTATTATATTGATTATGAAAAAGGTGTAATTGAACCATATTCTTTTGAAATGCCTGATATTTTTGATGAGGAAATATTTGAAAAAGAGGAAGAAATAAAAGAAGAAGAAAATGAAGAAAATTATACATTACCTTCGATTAAAGAAATAAGTTTGAAAATAAAAGAAAAAATAATTAGTCAAGATATGGCAATTAATCAGGTTTTAGCAGCTATATATGGGAATAGACAAATAATAGAAAATAAAAATTTAACTAAAGAAGAAAAAAGAAACTTAAAAAAATCTGTTTTAATATATGGAAACACAGGAACAGGAAAAACAGAAATATCAAAACAAATAGCTAGTTTTTTAAATTTACCTATTCAAATTGAAGATGCTACAAAATATACTGCAGAAGGCTATCAAGGTAGTAGTGTTAATGAAATGCTTATTCATTTATATAGAAAATGTAATGGTGATTTAAAAAAAGCTGAAAATGCAATATTGGTAATTGATGAAATAGATAAGAAAAAAGATAATAAAACTTCTTATACTTCATCTACTACTGATGTTTTATATTCACTTCTTAAAATAATCGAAGGAGAAACATTTATTTTACAAATTGGAGAAGATAGAAAATTAATTGAATTTGATACATCTAATTTAACAATTGCTTTAAGTGGTAGGTTTGAGGGAGTAGATAAAGTAAAAGAAGATAGAAAATCTATTGGATTTAATATATCTTCTTTGGAAAAAGAAGAAAATCCTAAAGTGGCTCAAGCAGAAAATTTTGTAAAATTAGGTATTCCAGGAGAATTTATTGGTCGTAATTCTTGTATTGTAAGAACAAATGACTTAAGTGTAGAAGATTTAAAATTAATAATAACATCATCTTCTTTAAGTGCTTTACTTTTAAAAAAGAAGTTTTATGAACTTAATAATGTTTCTTTAACATATGATGACGATTTTATAACTTTTTTAGCAGAAGAAGCATATAAATCAGGTATCGGAGCAAGAGGTATTAAACAAGCTTTAGAAAATGTAATAAAAGATTTAGAATTTGAAATATTATCAGGAGATATAAAAGAAATTAAGTTAACAAGAAATGGCGTTATTAAAAAATATAATAACGATAAAAAATTAGTAAGAAAACAAGAACTAAATATATAAAAGAAATAAGTAAAATATTTCTTTTTTTTATATTTTTTGGTATAATCTATATGGGTGTTATATAAATGGAAAATATATATAATTTAACAAAAGAAGACTTAGAATCTTATTTAATTAATATTAATGATAAAAAATTTAGATCTACGCAAATATATGACTGGTTATATGTAAAAAGAGTTAAATCTTTTGATGAAATGACTAATTTAAGTAAAACTCTTATAAGTAAACTAAAAAAGGATTTTAAATGTAATCATTTAGAAATAGTAAAAGAGGAAAAAGATAAAGATGTATCTAAATATTTATTTAAACTTTATGATGGAAATTATGTTGAGACAGTTTTAATGGAACATAATTATGGACTTAGTTTATGTGTTTCAAGTGAAGTTGGTTGTAATATGGGATGTATTTTTTGTGAAAGTGGAAGACTTAAAAAGGTTAGAAATCTATATGCATATGAAATAGTTTTACAAATACTTATGATTGAAGAAAGAATTAAAAGAAGAATTTCACATATTGTTGTTATGGGTATTGGGGAACCATTTGATAATTACGATAATATAATGAAGTTTGTAAAAATAATTAATGATCCAAAAGGACTTGCTATAGGAAGTAGGCATATAACTATATCAACATGTGGGGTTGTTCCTAAAATATATGAATTTAGTAAAGAACCTTTTCAAGTAAATTTAGCAATTTCTTTACATGCTCCGACAAATGAATTAAGAACTAAGATTATGCCTATTAATAAAGCCTATAATATAGAAACATTAATAAAAGCAGTAAAAGATTATATAACTATTACTAATAGAAGAGTTACATTTGAATATATTTTATTAGATAATGTAAATGATAAAGATATTGATGCTAAAAATCTTGCTAAACTTTTAAAAGGTATAAATTGTTATGTAAATTTAATTCCTTATAATGAAAGTAGTAATTTTACACTTAAAAGAAGTAAAACTTCGCAAATTAATAGATTTTATGATATACTTAAAAAAGAAGGTATAAATGTAACAATAAGAAAAGAGTTTGGTTCTAATATATCTGCGGCATGTGGACAACTTAGAAGTAAAAAGGAGGAACAAAAATGAAATCATTTTATTTAACAGATACAGGTTTAGTTCGTGAGCATAATGAAGATAGTGTTATAATTTCTGAAAATGGTGAAGGATGTTATCTTATGGCAGTAGCTGATGGCATGGGCGGACATCAAGCAGGTGAAGTTGCTTCATCTATTGCTATTAGCTATCTTGGTAAAAGATTTACAAGTGATTTTAGAAAAATGAGTAAAGTAGATGCTGTTTCTTGGTTAAGATTTAGTGTTATTGAAATTAATAGTTTAATATTTAAATATACAGAAGATCATCCTGAAAGTAAAGGAATGGGAACAACTTTAGTTTTAGCGCTTGTTACACCTGAATATATACTTTTTGGTAATATAGGAGATTCAAGTGGATTTGTAATGAAAAATAATCATTTGCATAAAGTTACACACGATCATACACTTGTTAATTTACTTGTAACAGCAGGAGAACTAACGGAAGAAGAAGCAAGAAATCATCCAAGAAAAAATATTTTAATGAATGCGCTGGGGATAAATGATCCAATTGATATAGATATATTTGATTGTAGCATGGATATTTCTTCAATACTTTTATGTTCGGATGGGCTTACAACAATGCTTCTTGATGAACAAATTGAAAAAACGCTTTTAGAAGAAAATTTAAGTATAGAAGAAAAAGTGGAAAGACTTATAAATAAAGCAAACAATAGAGGTGGAAAAGATAATATTTCTGTTGCTTATTTAGAAAAATAATGAAAGGTGTTGGGTAAAGTGATAGTAAAAGGACAAAAAATAAATGATAGATATGAAATAATTAAAACAATTGGAGAAGGTGGTATGGCTAATGTGTATTTAGCGAAAGATACCATTTTAGATAGGGATGTTGCAATTAAAGTTTTAAGAGGAGATCTTGCGAGTGATGAAAAGTTTGTAAGAAGATTTCAAAGGGAAGCTTTATCAGCATCAAGTTTATCACATCCTAATATTGTTGAAATATATGATGTTGGGGAAGATGATGGTAATTATTATATAGTTATGGAGTATGTTCCTGGTAAGAATTTAAAACAAGTACTTAAAAAACGTGGTAACTTAACAGTTAGTGAAGTAATTGATATTATGCTTCAAATAACAAGTGCTATGGGACTAGCTCATGATAGTTTAATAATTCATAGAGATTTAAAACCACAAAATATCTTAATGATGGATGATGGTGGTGTTAAAATAACTGATTTTGGTATAGCTATGGCTCTTAATGCAACACAACTTACACAAACAAATTCTGCGATGGGTTCAGTTCATTATTTTCCACCAGAACAAGCAAGTGGTAAAGGTTCTACTTTAAAAAGTGATGTTTATTCTCTTGGAATAATGATGTATGAACTTTTAACTGGATATCTTCCTTTTAGAGGAGATAATGCAGTTGAAATAGCATTAAAACATTTAAAAGAACCAATTCCTTCGATAAGAAGTGAATTTCCAAATATTCCACAAAGTGTTGAAAATATAATTATTAAAGCAACTGCAAAAAATCCTAAAAATAGATATAATAATGCTAATGAAATGCATGAAGATTTACTTACATGTTTAAATAAAGAAAGATTAGAAGAACCAAAAATAAAACTTAAATATAATGAAGGTATATCTGATGATGTTGCTTTTGAAGTAGATAAAGAAAATATGGATGATAGTTTTGTTAGTCAAATTAAAGATACAAAAGATAATAAAAATAAAACAATAATTATTTTAGGTAGCGTTCTTGGAGGTTTGGTAGTAATCTTAGGTATTGTATATTTTGCATTATCAATATTTGCTACTTCAAAAGATGTAAAAATACCAGATGTTAAGAATTTAAGTGTTGAAGATGCTGATACCTTGCTTAGAAAAAGAGGTTTAAAGGTAGCATTAAAATCTGAAGAAGAACCATCTTTAGAAGTGGAAGAAGGTAAAATAATAGGCACTAAGCCTGAAATAGGCAGAGTAGTAAAAGAAGATACCGAAATTACTTTAATAATATCAACAGGTCAGGTAACTTATGAAGTAGAAGATTTAACTGGTAAAAATTATCGTGAAGTTAAAACGGAATTAGAAATAAAATATTCTTTAAAAGTTACTGTTGAAGAAAAAGAAGTAGAAGAGAAAAAAGATAAAAAATATGATAAAGAAGAAATTGTAGCTCAAAGTGTTAAAAAAGGTGAAGTTCTAACAACAGGAGATGAAATAATTTTATATATTCCAAAAGTTTTAGAAAAGTACCCTGATTTTGTTAATGAAAATTGGTCTATTACAGATATTCAAAAATGGGCTAAAGAAAAAGAAATATCTTTAGTAATTATAGAAAAAGAAACAAATGAATATAAAGAAGGTGCAATAATAGCACAAAGTAGAGCAAAAGATTCTGTTGTAACAAAAGGAGCAGAACTTAAAATAACAATTGCTAAGAAAATAGAAACACCTGAAGAAGTAGAACCTAATCCAATAACTCCACCAGAGGAACAAGGAACAAACTAATATGGAAGGTCAAATAGTTAAAATTATTAGTAATGATTATTTTGTAAAAACAAATAATAATGAATATATTTGTAAAGCAAGAGGAAAATTTAGACAAGAAAATATTACCCCAAAAGTTGGGGACTTTTGCTTATTTGATGAAAAAGAAAAAGTAATAAAAGAAATAAAACCAAGAATAAATACACTTTCAAGACCTTTAGTATCTAATATTAATCAAGCATTTATTGTTACAAGTTTAAAAAATCCAGACTTTTCTTCTAATTTGCTTGATAAATTAATATGTATATGTATTTTAAATAATATTGAACCTATTATATGTCTAACAAAAAAAGATTTACTTACTAAATCTGAATATAAAGATTTAAAAAAAATAATTAATTATTATAAAAAACTTGGTATAAAAGTAGTATATAATAATAATATAAATAAAATAAAAAAACTATTAAAACATAAAACAACGGTTTTTACAGGACAAACTGGGGCAGGTAAATCTAGTTTAATGAATAAATTAGATAAAAGTTTAAATTTTGAAACAAATGAAATAAGTAAAGCTTTAGGTAGAGGAAAACATACAACAAGAACTGTTTCTTTGGTAGAAATAAATAATGGTAAAGTACTTGATACACCTGGTTTTAGCGATATAGATTTAAGCGTTTATAAAAAAGAAGATATAAGAGATAGTTTTAAAGAATTTAAAAATAAATGTAAATATACTAATTGTATGCATATTAATGAAAAAGAATGTGTTGTAAAAGAGTTAGTAAATAAAAATATAATTTTAAAATCAAGATATGAAAACTATATTAAATTTATAAAATAGAAGGGAATATGTTATGAAAGAAGTATCAGGATCGTTTTTATCAAATAATGATAAGCTTTATGAAATAAATAGATTAAATAATAGTAATGTAGATTATATACATTTTGATGTTATGGATGGTAAGTTTGTTTCTAATAAAAATATTACAGTAAGTGAACTTCCTAAATTAATTGATAATGTAAAGAAAAAAATAGATATTCATTTTATGGTAAGTAATCCAGATAAATATATAGAAAAAATTTGTTACTATAATATAGAATATATTACTATACATTATGAAATTAAAAATCTTGAAGATTATATAGATAAAATAAAAAATTATGGTTTTAAAGTAGGAATAGCAATAAAACCTGAAACTGATATAGAAAAAATATACTATTTATTAGATAAAGTTAATTTAGTTTTAATAATGAGTGTAGAGCCTGGTAAATCAGGGCAAAAATTTATTGATGTAAGTGATAAAATAAATAAATTAAAGCAAGAAATAATAAATAGAAAATTAAATGTTAAAATAAGTGTTGATGGTGGAATTAATGAAGAAGTATTAACTTATGTAAAAGAAGCTGATATTTTGGTTAGTTCATCATTTATATTAAGTGATTTGGATAAAAATGTAGATATACTTAAAAACAGTTAAAAATACGTTATTATACTTATATTTAAAAGAAAAATATAGATAAAGTTATCTATATTTTTTCTTTTTGTATATTTTTTGTGAAATTAGCAGTATACTATTGACATTGCTAACATATAATACTATAATGTAATTAGCACTAGAGAATTAGAGTGCTAAGTTTGGAGGTAATTTATGAATATACTTACTTCAAGACAAGAAAAAATATTAGAACTTATTGTCCTTGAATATGTTAAAACAGTTAATCCTGTTGGATCAAAACATATTTGTGATGAATTAAATTGTTCGAGTGCAACAGTTAGAAGTGAGATGTCTACGCTTGAAGATTATGGATATCTTGAAAAGACACATATTTCAAGTGGAAGAGTACCTAGTGAAAAAGGGTATCGTTATTATGTAGATAATTTGATGAAACAAGAAGAACTTAATGGTAATGACATGATGAATTTACAAATTATATTTAATAATAATAAGCTTGCATTAACTGATTGTATTAAGAAAAGTTTAGAAATAATTTCTGATATAACAGATTATACTACTGTTGTTTTAGGTAATAAATCTAGTGATAATTATTTAAAGAAAGTTGAAGCATTACCAATTGAAGATAATAAAATGCTTACTATAGTAATAACAGATAAAGGTTTTGTGGAACATAAGAAAGTAGATATAAATAATATTTCACTTGATGAAATACAAAAAACAGTAGAGCTTATTAATAAACTTCTTATAGGCACACCAATAGATGAGGTTAGGAAAAAGTTAGAATTAGAAATAAAACCAATAATCAATAAATATGTTAAACAACATGAAGCTATTTACAATGCTTTTTATGATGTATTTAATGATTTTACTTCAAAAAATGTAAGTTTTGTTGGTAAAAATAATATGCTTAAACAACCTGAATTTAATAATGTTGATAAAATAAAGAAGATATTTGATAAGTTTGAATCTCCTGAAGTTATTGATTTTATCGAAGAAGATAAAAATGATGTAAATGTTTATATAGGAAAAGAAACAAAGCTTGATGATGATGTTACAATTATAAAAACAAAATATAAACTTGATGGAGAAGAAGGAACAATTGCAATAATAGGGCCAAAAAGAATGGAATATAATCGTGTAGTAAATATGTTAGAATTTGTTAAAGAAAATTTGGAGGAAAGATAAGTTAATGGAAAAAAATGAAGAATTGATTAATTGGCTAGGATATGTTGATAGTTTAATGGTAAAAGATAGTGAAACTGCAATAGATGTTTCAAGGATAATATCGTTAAATAATACAAAGTATTATATGGATCAAATGGATACGAATAGATATATTATTCATTTTCCAAGTGATATAGTATTTGATATTAACAATAGGGCAACAAAAGAATTAATATCAAATGTAAATGTTTACGATGAAACAGTTGAAGATATGTTTCTTAACTGGAGCTTAATTTATACTGAATTAATAAATGAAAAAACTAAGTATGAAGCTTTAAATAAGTATAAGAAATATTTACTTCAAGTAGCATTATTTAATATTGATTATTTAGTTAGTCAAATAAAAGATAAAAAAGAAAGAGAAAAAATTGTAAATATGATACCTGGCTATATGTTAGAGTTAATGGAGGACTTTGTTTATGCAAGAAGAAGAAAAAAAGAAAAATAAGAAAGAAAATAAAAATAAAATAGAAGAATTAAATTTAAAGATTAAATCTTTAGAAGAAGAAGTTTTAAGAAGTAAAGCAGAGTTAATTAATTATCGTAAAAGAAAAGATGAAGAAACATCTAATTTATTAAAGTATGGAAATAGTGATATTCTTTTACAAATAGTAAATGTTTTAGATGATTTTGATAGGGCATTAAATGTAAAAGAAGAAAACTTAACGCCTGAAGTTAAAAATTTCCTAGTGGGATTTAAGCTGATTGATAAATCATTAAAAGATATTTTAATATCAAATAATGTTAAAGAAATAGAATGTTTAGGTGAAAAGTTTGATCCTAATATGGAACAAAGTTTATGCTCTAAATGTGATAATACAAAAGAAGATGAAGAGGTTTTAGAAGTTTTAACTAAAGGATATACATATTATGACAGAGTTTTAAGATATGCTTCTGTTATGATAAATAAAAAAGATGTAAATAATTTAAATATAGAAAATGGTTTAGAAAAACCAAATGAAAGGAATGATTAATTATGAGTAAAATTATAGGTATAGACTTAGGTACAACTAATAGTTGTGTTGCAGTCTTAGAAGCAGGGGAAGCTAAAGTAATCCCAAATCCAGAAGGAAATAGAACTACTCCTTCAATTGTATGTAAGAAAAATGGAGAAACAATTGTAGGAGATGCTGCTAAACGTCAAGCAGAAACAAACCCAAATACAATTCGTAGTATTAAAAGATTAATGGGTACTAATGAGAAAGTTGAAATGGAAGGTAAAAAATATACTCCTGAAGAAATTAGTGCAATGATTTTAACTAATTTAAAAGAAACAGCAGAAAAATATTTAGGAGAAAAAGTAACAAAAGCTGTTATTACAGTTCCAGCATATTTTAACGATGCTCAAAGACAAGCTACTAAAAATGCTGGTAAAATAGCAGGTCTTGAAGTAGAAAGAATTATTAATGAACCAACTGCAGCAAGTTTAGCATATGGTTTTGATAAACAAGATAAAATGCAAACAATTCTTGTATATGACCTTGGTGGAGGAACATTTGATGTTTCTGTTCTAGAACTTGGTGATGGTGTTTATGAAGTTAAATCAACAGCAGGTAATAATAGACTTGGTGGAGATGATTTTGATGAAAGAATTATTAACTATTTAGTAGAAACATTTAGAAAAGAAAATGGTATTGATTTATCAACTGATAAAATGGCAATGCAAAGATTAAAAGAAGCAGCAGAAAAAGCTAAAAAAGATTTAAGTGGGGTAACAACAACTCAAATCTCTTGTCCTTTTATTACACAAGGAGAAAATGGTCCACTTCACTTAGATGTAACTCTTACTCGTGCTAAATTTGAATCTTTAATTAGTGATTTAGTTGAATCAACATTAAAACCAGTACAAGATGCTTTAAAAGAAGCTAAACTTAAAAAAGAAGATATCGATCATGTAATATTAGTTGGTGGTTCAACTCGTATTCCTATGGTTCAAGAACTTGTTAAAAAAGAACTTGGTAAAGAACCTAATAGAAGTGTTAACCCAGATGAAGTTGTTGCTATGGGTGCTGCTATTCAAGGTGGAGTATTAACTGGAGATGTTAATGATATCGTTTTACTTGATGTAACACCACTTTCTTTAGGAATTGAAACTCTTGGTAATGTTATGACTGTTTTAATTCCAAGAAATACAACAATTCCAACAAGTAAATCACAAGTATTCTCAACTGCTATGGATAATCAACCAGCTGTAGATATTCATGTTTTACAAGGTGAACGTCCAATGGCAAGTGATAATAAAACTCTAGGAAGATTTGTCTTATCAGATATTCCAGCAGCACCTCGTGGAGTACCACAAATCGAAGTTAAATTTGATATTGATGCTAATGGTATTGTTAATGTTACTGCTAAAGATTTAGGAACAAATAAAGAACAAAAAATTACAATTACTTCAAATACTAACCTTAGTGATGAAGAAATTGATAAAATGGTAAAAGAAGCTGAAGCTAACCGTGAACAAGATAATAAACGTAAAGAAGAAGCAGAAGTTAAAAATGAAGCAGAACAAATGATTTTCCAAACTGAAAAATCAATGAAAGATCTTGGTGAAAAACTTGATAGTAAAGATAAAGAAGAAGCAGAAAGTAAAGTTAAAACTTTAAAAGAAGCATTAGAAAAAAATGATATCGAAGCTATTAAAAAAGAAAAAGATGCTTTACAAGAAACACTTTATAAATTAGCAGCTAAAGTATATGAAAATACAAATGCTTCTAATAATACAACTACTGAAGAAAAAACTGAAGATAAAAAAGATGATTCAGTAAAAGATGCAGAGTTTGAAGAAAAATAGTTAATAAATAATGAAGTCCTAATTATTTAGGACTTCTTCTAAATGAAAGGTAAATTATGAATAGAGAAAATATAGATAATAAGTATAAATGGGATCTTAGTTTAATATATAAAAATGAAGAAGAATTAAATAAAGATATTAATAAATTAAATAACATGGTAGAAGAGTTCAAACATTTTGAAAATCATGTTATGGATAGTTCAAAAACACTTTATGAATCTAATAAATTATATAATGATATAGCAAGGTTATCTAATAAAATATATACTTATGCTTATTTAAAATATGATGAAGATATGGGTGTTAGTAAAAATAAAGTTCTTCTTGGAAAAATAGAAAAATTAATTAGTGAAATATCTACAAAAATATCTTTTTATATACCGGAAGTATTAAGTTATGATTATTCTTTAGTAAAAAAATATATAGATGAAAATAAATTACTAGAAGAATCAAGATTTTCATTTGAAAGTTTATTTAGAATAAAAGAACATATTTTAGATAAAGATAAAGAAAATATGTTGTCTTCTTTAGAAGAAATATTTAATATTCCATCAAATACTTTTGATATGATAGATAATGTAGATATAAAACTTGATCCTATTACAAAGAATGGTAAAAAAATAGAATTAAATACAAGTAATTACAGTATTTATATAAAAGATGAAGATAGAAATGTTAGAAAAGATGCTTTTAATTCACTTTATAAATATTATAAATCTTTTATAAATACAATTTCAGCAGTTTACTTTGGAAATGTAAAAAAAGATAATTATTTAGCTAATGTAAGGCATTATAATAGTGCATTAGAAGAAGAATTGTTTGATGATAATATAAGCGTTGGTTTATATGATAAATTAATTAATACAGTAAATAGTAATTTAAATTTATTGCAAAAATATATAGAACTTCGAAAAGAAGTATTAAATTTAGATGAAATTCATATGTATGATTTATATGTACCACTTGTTAAAAATTATGAAAAAACATGGACTTTTGAAGAAGCAAAAGAGCTTATTTTAAAAGCTTTATCTCCTTTAGGAGAAACATATATTAAAGATTTAAATAATTTATTTAATAGTAATTGTATTGATGTATATTATAATACTAATAAAAAAAGTGGTGCTTATTCATCTGGAACTTATGATACCTTACCTTATATTTTATTAAATTATGAAGGTAATTTCAATGATGTAAGTACAATAGCTCATGAGATGGGACATTCTATGCATAGTTATTATTCAAATACTAATAATACTTTTGAAGATTCATCTTATCCTATATTTTTAGCAGAAATAGCATCAACTGTAAATGAAGTATTACTTAATAAATATATGTATGAACATTCAGATAAAAAAGATGAAAAGTTATTTTTCTTAAATAATTTACTTGAAACAATTAGAACAACTTTATATAGACAAACTATGTTTGCAGAGTTTGAAAAAATAACTCATGAAAAAGAAAAAAATAATGAAGTATTAACTAGTGAAATTTTAAATGATATATATTATGATTTAAATAAAAAATATTTTAGTAATGCTTATGTCGATGAAAATATTAAATATGAATGGGCTAGAATACCACATTTTTATACAAGTTTTTATGTGTATAAATATGCAACAGGTATTTCTGTAGCACTTTCTATTGTTAGTGATATTTTAAATAATAAACCAAATGCTTTAGATAATTATTTATTATTTTTAAAAAGTGGTGGTAGTAATTATCCCCTTGAAATATTAAAAAAATGTGGTATTGATATAGTAAATGATGATACAATAGAAAAAGCATTACAAGTTTTTAATGATACTTTAGAAGATTTTATAAGAAGTAGGAAGTGAGATAAATGAAAAAGCGTGATTATTATGAAGTACTTGGGGTAAGTAAAGATGCTAGTGAAGCTGATATAAAAATGGCTTTTAGGCGTCTTGCTAAAAAATATCATCCAGATGTTTGCAAAGAAGCAGATGCTGAAGAAAAGTTTAAAGAGATACAAGAGGCTTATGCTGTTTTAAGTGATGAAAATAGAAGAAAACAGTATGATAAATTCGGGTTTGAAGCTTTTAATAATAATGGTGGAGGTTATAATACTAATGGCTATGACTTTTCTAACTTTGATTTTTCAAGTATTTTTGATGATTTATTTGGCAGTGATGATACTTTTTCTAGTTTTGGAGGGGCATTTTCTAACTTTTCTAATTTCGGAAGGTCAGGCTCTAAAAAAAGAAAAGGTAATGACTCTTTAGTATATATGAATATTTCTTTTATGGATTCAATTTTAGGATGTAAAAAAGAAATAGAAATAACAACAACAGAAAAATGTAGTGAATGTAATGGTGAAGGTGGATTTGGTAGTAAAACATGTAATGAATGTCACGGAAGTGGTACAATTACAAGACAACAATCAACATTATTTGGAAGTTTTTTATCAAAAGCAGTATGTCCTACTTGTGAAGGAACTGGTAAAACATATGAAAAAACATGTTCTAAATGTCGTGGTAAAAAAGTACAAAAAGTTGTTAAAGATGTTGAAGTTAAAATACCTGAAGGTGTAGTTACAGGAAGTAGATTAAGACTTCCAAAATATGGAGAGCCAAGTACAACTGGTGGAGAAAATGGCGATCTTTATATTGAATTTAGAGTACAAAGTCATGATTTTTATGAAAGAATAGGAAATGATTTATTTATAACATTGCCACTTACAATAACTGAAGCTATTTTTGGATGTAAAAAAGATATTAAAACACCTAAACAAGTTGTTACTGTTACAATTCCATCAGGAAGTAAACCTGGAGAAAAATTAAGAATTAAAGGTAGGGGTAGTAAAGATCCTAATTATGATAGTTATGGTGATTTTTATGTGGTATTAGATGTTGTAATTCCAGAAAAGTTAACTCGTGAACAAAAAACTCTTTTTGAAAAATTACAAGATACTAATTTAAAAGATAAACAAATAGAAAAATTTGAAAAATTTACAAGAAGCTAAAAATAGGCTTCTTTTTTGTTTACAAATAGTAAAAATAATTATATAATTTAATTATAGAATAGGAGTTGTAAAATATGAAAAAATTAAATGAAAAAGGTTTAACATTAATTGAACTTTTAGTAGTTATTGTAATAATTGTAATTATTTCATTATTAGTAATACCTTCTGTAATTAATATGCTAGGAAAAAATAAAAATGAGAAGTATAAAAATTATGAAAATTTACTTGTAGAAAATATGAAACTTTATCGTATTGATAATAGTGAAAATTTAGGAGATAATATTGATACTCATTTATCACTTAATATATTAAAAAGTGCTAATCCTGATATTAAATTAGATAATTGTGCCGTACATGACTTACATATTAAAAATAGTGATTATAATGTTTGCTTAAGATGTGGTTATGATGAGGAAACAAAAAAATATGAATATGAAAGTAAATATTGTGAAACAGCAAATGTTCCATATGGTAATCCACCTACAACAACTACTTTAGTAAAAGAAGTAAAAACAACTCCATCAAGTGGATATTTAAATGATGGAAAAGAAATTAAAATAGAAGTTGTTTTATCAAGACAAGTTACGGGAAGTTATCCTACACTTACTATTTTAGCAGGTAATAATAATAAAACTTTAACAGGTGTTCTTGAAGGTAATAAGCTTGTCTATAATTATACAGTTAAAAATGGTGATAACGGTAAATTTAATGCTGTATCTTTAAATGGTGGTTCATTAAAAGATATTGAAAATAATGAAGAAGTTAATTTAGAATTACCAGCAATTTCTTCTTCGATTACTCTTGATACAATTGAACCTACCTGTAATATAACATTAACTAATAAAAGAATAGAACAAACACAAGAAAAAGTAGATTTAAAAATTACAGGAACTGATATTAATTTAGCTGAAAATGCTTATTCATTTGATAATAATACTTATAGTAATGCTTACATTAAAACATTAACAGACGATGGAAATTATAAAGCATATGTAAAAGATAAAGCAAATAATATTGGTTATTGTAGTAAACTTGTTTATATTGATAGAACAAGTCCTACTATTACAACAACTGTTGTAAAAGGAGAAGGAACTGCTACAGTTAATGTGACTTTAAAAGATAATGAAGGTGTAATAAAATATCAAGAACATCAACAAGATACTTATAATAGTAACTGGATTACAATTCCTAGTACAAAAGAAAAAGCATTAACCTTGACAAAAACAAAAGTGGGAACATATTATGTTTATGCTTATGATGAATATGGACATATAACAAAAGTATCTTATGAGATAAAAAGCACAGATTTGGATAATGAAAAACCTGTACTTACAGTAAGTAATAAAACATGTACAGGAAAAAGTTGTATTATAAAAATAAAGATGACTGATAATATTGGAATTGTAAGTTATAATGATGGAAGTAGTTGGATAAATGTTAACCCTTCAGTTAAAGAAAAAGAACTAACACTTACTAAAACAACTGTTGGGACATATAAAGTTCAAGCTAAAGATGATGTAGGCAATGTTGGCGAAGTAAGTTTTGAAATATTAAACTCTGATTTTGATACAACGCCACCTGTAATAACATTTACAATAGATTCAACCAATACAATTGCAACAGCAACATGTACAGATCCTGAAACAGGAATAGTAGGTGATTCTTCTAAAACACAAAATTTAACTGGAACAAGCAATGTTAATGTAACATTTACATGTACAAATGGAGCTGGCTTAACTACAACAGAAACACATACATATACATATAATTCTTGTGCAACTGGAGAGAACACTTGTAGCTATGGTTGTGGAAGTTGTTACGATAGCTGTGCTTCGACAGAAACTGTTTCAAATGGATGTAAAACTTGTACTTGTTATGATTACGAACCGGTTTATACATGTACGGGATTTTGTAATAATTGTGGAGGTCATGCTTGCGGGTTAGGTTCCAGTTGTATTAATTGTAAAACGGATTATAAAAAGAAATATTATCAATGTAGTTATTGTAATGTATGTGGTGAAAATACAACAACACAATGTGTTGGAGGCTATGTATCATGTAATTGTAGTTCATGTTATAATGGTCATAATACTTGTAAAGCGGGGTGGATTTTATAATGAAAAACAAAAAAGTATTTTGGATAATTGTTTTATTTATTATAATTCTTACAATAGGATTAAGTATATACATACTTAAAAATAATAAAGAAAATGATGATATAATAATTAATACTCCAAACATTAGTAAAAAATTATTTTCAGTAAATGTTCCTGAAGGAATAAAAACTGAAATAGCATATATTCAAAATAATAATTATTTAGCTATAGTATTTGAAAATAAAACTAATGAAAATATTTCAAGTGGTAAGTTAAAAGTTGTCATAGGAAATAAAGAAATAGAAAAAAGATTAGAATTATTACCAATTGGAAAAAAAGCAATTTTTAAAATTGCAGTTCCTAATGAATTAAAAGATACGATAAATAAATCAAAAGTAACTATAACACTTAATGAAATAAAAAGTAGTAATGATTTTTCATTTATAGATGTTGATAAAATAAATAATACTAAAACAAATGTAAGTGTCGTAGAAAATAATACTAATATTAAAATAAATGGTATAAATAAAACAGGTGAAGATTTAAATGCTTTAATTGGTTTTGTAGTATTATATAATAATGATAAAATAGTCGGAGCAGATAGTATTAGAATTGAAAATATTAAAAATAATAGTCAATTTGAAAAAAATATAACGATACCTAAAATAATGATTCCATCTTCAGATTTAACGCCTGATAAAATTAATTACGGTAAAGTTAATTATGAAAAAATAGAAGTATATTATACTTATGCTTATTAAAGGAGGATTTTATGAAAAAGAAAAAAGATAAAAAAGGATTTACTTTAGTTGAACTTTTAATAGTTCTTGGAATAATATGTGTACTTGCTCTTATAATAACGCCTATAATAATTAATTATAGGAATAAAGCAAATGATGTTTATAATGATAAATTAAAAGAAAGTGTTATATCGGTAGCAAAAGATTATTATACAAATAACAGAAGTGAATTACCAAATGGATACCCTGAAGGGAAATATGCAAGTAGTATAACAATAGAAAAGTTAAAACAAAATAATTTATTTTCAAATGATATTGTTGATGCTTTTAAAAATAGTTGTTCAGGTGAAAGTTTTGTTGTTGTAGAAAATAATCGTGGTAATTATAATTATTATGCTTGCTTAAAATGTGGTGACAAAACATATGAAACTGATAAGAGCTATTGTGATTTTAAACAAGGAGGTACAAGTCTTCCAACATGCAGTCTTACATATAATGATGGTTGGAACAAAGAAAATGTTTTAATAACTATAACATCTACTGATACTGTTGGAGTAATTAATATTAAAAATAATGGTAAAGTACTTAAAACAACATATGATAAAAATAATAAAACATATAATGCAACATATGAAGCAAGCGAAAGTGGTAAATATTCATTTGATATACTTAATAAATATGGACTTAAAACAACCTGTGAAACAAAAAATGATATAAAAATAGATAGAGATAGTCCAAGTTGTTCTATTACAAAACAAGATATAACAAATACTTCTCTTAATTTATTTGTAGATGCTTTAGATAAAACAAGTGGAATTAAAAGTATTGAAATGGGAGAAAAAACATTAGGTACTGATAATTTATATAAAGTAACAGTAAATGGAAAATATGTTGCAACAGTAATAGATAATGCTGGAAATGCTGCAACATGTGAAATAGTAGTAGACGAATTTGATAAAACACCACCTGTTATTACATTTGGAACTGAGGGAACAAATGGCGAAATTGCTACTAGTACATGTGAAGATCCTGAAAGTGGAATAGTTGGTGAAGCAACTGTTAAGCAAACCTTAACAGGTAATAAAGATGTAATAGTAACTAGAACATGTAAAAACAATGTTGGATTAGAAACTACAGCATCACATACATATAAATATAATTCATGTAAAACAGGAAGTAATACTTGTAGTTATGGATGTGGAACTACTTATGATTCTTGTGCTACAGGTTCACCAAATGAATGTGTTGGTGGTTATGATACAATAATAAGAAGAGAATGTGTAAAAAATCCTGCTGGATGTAAAACTTGTCAAACCACAGTTTGTACGAATTATAATTGGGTATCATGTCCATGTGGTTCACCTGGTCAAGTTGGCCCTGGAGGAAACGGACATCCTTCCTGTTGGTGTCAAGGAGATAAATGCGTAAAATATGGAAAGCAAACTGTTACAAATTGTAGTATATGTGGTTATAATTACAAAGAAGATTGTTATAATGTTGAAGACAAAAAATGGAATTCATGTAAAACCACAAAAAATACTTGTCAAGGAGGATATGTAACTGATTCAAGTACATGTAGCAATTGTTATTATGGAAGTAACACATGTAAAGGAGGTTGGGATTTATAATGAAAAAAAGAAATTTATTAATAATAATCGTAGGATTAATTATTGCTTCATTAGTAATAACTTTAGTTATACTTAATAATAAAAATAAAGATAAAGATAAAACCCCAACAGATAAGAATCTTATATCAATAAATGCTCCTGAAGGAATAAATATTGAAACAACTTTTATCGAAGGTAATAAGTATATAGTAATAAATTTAATTAATAATACAAAAGAAATAATAAAATCTTCAACATTAAAAGTTACTTTTAGTACAAAAGAAGAG
>ERZ1673738.2288-NODE-2288-length-25079-cov-15.855219_pt1 | contig 25079 bp, 15 predicted proteins | sample MGYA00580198_ERZ1673738 | MGnify/ENA primary metagenome ERZ1673738 (study PRJEB41218, sample SAMN15661784) | gut metagenome | host: Homo sapiens | place: Canada: London | collected 2015-08-20/2019-03-30 | study: EMG produced TPA metagenomics assembly of...
GCCGTTCACTTCGATGGTCTCTTTTGTCGAAACGGCGGACCGACACAAAAACACGTGGTCATTCGACATGTCCTTGAATGCCACCAAACGATAATTCTCAGGGTGAATACCTTTTTTCATTTTCGTTTTGTTTTTGTTGAAAAATTCAATCGTGGGGCAAAGGTAATAAATTATTTTCAAATTCGCTCCCTGCCGGCGATTTAATTTCATGTCTGGCCGCAAAAATAACCCGCCGTGTTTCGTGTCTTTAATTTCTGCGTCGCTGTGCGACGCCCCTCCGTCCTGCACGACGGCTGCATTCGGGCATATCTTGTCTTGTATTGTTCGGACTTGCGGTCTGTACACGTCTCACATCCTGTCGGGACTCTGCGGCGCCATGGCACCGCGCGGGCCGCAGCCTCCGCCCGCGGAGGCCCGCTATCTTGACGTGCTCCGCAGAGTTCTACCCCCGCAGAGTCGGCGACACAGCCAAAGCGTACAGTCGCTCCCGCCTTGCGGAAAATCGGAAAGAAGAACGGGCGGGGCTGCGCCGTCGAAAACGCGGCGCGAGCTTGTCCATGTGGCGTTTTAGACGCAAGCCGGCGGGATTCACCGAGCTTTCCGCCTGGCGGATGCCTTCGGCGCCGCCTTTCGGCAACAGTGGGGATAAATAGTTTCTTGCAGGAAAACTGAATCGAAATTTCGGGGCACTTTTCCTCTGCCGTCGGGCCGCTGGTTGTCGGAGGTTTTCCGACGATGCGGTTCGGTGTCGGGCGTGCGGTGCGTGCGGAATTCGCGAAGTGCAAAATGCGGGTCGGCGAATTGTGAATTCGGAATTGTTTTTTTATCTTTGCAACCGTATCGTCGGGTTTTCCCGATCGGACGGACCCATAGCTCAGTCGGTCAGAGCAGCGGACTCATAATCCGAAGGTCGTGGGATCATGCCCCTCTGGGTCCACGAACAGGGCGTACGAAACTTCGTACGCCCTGTTCGTGTTTGGATGGAAGTTGTTTTTGTTCAGATTATTTTGCGATAGATCTCAGCCCCCTTTTCTTCGCTGCACGGTGGCGGATGACCTCCACGATGCGGTTGTAGGTGCGTTTGTTCAGTTTGTAGAAGAACAGGGCGGCGGCTGTTGCCACCCAGAGGATGCCGGGAATGGTGCTGAAAGCGTGACGCATGATCGAAAGTACGGTTTCGTTCTGTGCGGCGTTGGAGACATAGCCGGCCGCTTCCAGTGCCTGGGCCAGCAGAGAGATGCCCAGCGCCATGCCGATCTTGTTGCCCAGCGAGATGAAGGCGTATTGGAATCCGTCGTTGCGCACGCCTGTGACCCACTCGCCATACTCCACGCAGTCGGGGATGATGGTGTAGATGGCCGTGTTGAATCCCGAAAAGAAGAACTGTGACAGGGCGGCGAAGAGGTAAAACGGGACGGGCGAGGCGTTGGGGCTGAAAAAGTAGAGCGCAATCATCGTCACGCCTGTTCCGAACGCGAAGATCGCGGCCCCCCCCTTGTTGGCCGTCCATTTGAAGACCAGCGGGAAACAGAATCTATACGTTGTGTATATATCATTGTATATTAATGATATGAAACGTTTAATCAGAGGGGTCGAAGATTCGATTCCCTGCATGTGAATCAAGGATAGAAAGAGGGGAAAAGACGTGAATCCGTTTCGATTCGGGACGGGAAATTTATTTTTTCGATCGAATATTTGGATTTTATTAAAACGTTTCATAGATTTGCGAAGACTTAAAACTGCGAATCCGAAATCATGGGAAAAATAACCATACGCGACGTCGCCCGGGAGGCGGGCGTCTCCATTTCGCTCGTGTCGCTGGTGATGAACGCCAAGCGCGATGCCGAAGGGAATCTGGACTGCAACGTCAACAAGGATACGGCCCGCCGCATCGCGGAGGTGGCCAAACGGTTGGGGTACCGCCCCAACAAGGCTGCGGCGAGTCTGCGCAGCGGACGCTTCTATACGATCGGCATGGTGACGTCGGACATCGCCAACCAGTTCTTCGCCGATATCGCCCGCTACATCGAGAACATCGCGCACAACTACAATTATACGGTATTGTTCGGCAGTTCGGACGAAAATGCCGAGAAGCTCGACAACATCGTCGACACCTTCATCGGCAACGGCGTCGAAGGGCTGATCGTCGCGCCCTGTTCGGGCAGCGAGGAGGTGCTCCGCAAGGCGCTCGACGCCGGCATTCCCACCGTGCTGCTCGACCGCGACATCGCGGGACTCGACGTCGGGCGCGTGATGCTGGACAACGAGCGGGCCGGGCGGATGGGCGTGGAACACCTCTACGAGAACGGTTACCGCCGTATCGAGATGATCTCCTACACGCTGGGTATTTCGAGCCTTTCGGAGCGCGAACGGGGCTACTGCGAGGCCATGCGCTGCTACGGATTGGAGGGCTATTCGCAGATCCACTACACGGTCTACGGCCATGCGCAGGAGGATACGGTGCGCATCTTCGAGGACGCCGTGCGGCGGGGTGTGGAGGCGTTCCTGCTGCCGACCAATACGCTGGCCCTGCTGGGCTTGCAGGCGCTCAACGCACTGAACCTCTCGGCGCCCGAAGACCTCGCGCTGGTGGGCTTCGACGAAAGCGAGATATTCTCTCTCTACAAACCTTCGGTCACCTACATCACCCAATCCACCCGCAGGCTGGGCGAGCAGTCGTTCGAGATGCTGCGGCGCATGATCGCCGGCGACGACGACTGTCGCAGCGTGGTGATCGAACCCGAACTGATCGTCGGGGGATCTACCGCCTGCATTCATCCCGAACGGGTCGAGGCGGGCAGGGAACATGCTGTGGGCGTCGCGGAGCTGACGCCGCGCGACTCCGTACTGCTCCCGGGAACCTATTTCCGGCACAAGGGCGGCTGGACGGCCGATCCCCAGTTCATGGAGCAGATGGGGTCGAGCTACCTCTTGGCACACGGTCTGGGTACGCCGGTCGAGGACGCCGTGACGAAGATCGAAATTCCGCAGAGCGGCCAGTACCGCATCTTCGTGCGGACGAAGAACTGGACGGCCCACTGGGCCGACAAGGAGAAGCATGCCCCCGGCGCCTTCCGCCTCCGCATCGACGGCCGCGACTGCGACACGCTCTTCGGTACGGGCGATCCCGAATGGCATTGGCAGGCGGGCGGTACGACCTACCTTACGGAGGGCGTCCACCAAGTCGCGCTGCACGATCTGGCGGGATTCGACGCGCGTTGCGACGCCATCCTCTTCACGCTGCACGACGTAGCGCCCGACGATTCGCTCGAAACGGTCTTCCGGCTGCGCAACAACCTGCTCGGCCTGCCCGCCGAACCCGAAGAGCGGGGGACGTTCGATTTCGTCGTCGCGGGCGGCGGCGTGGCCGGCATGTGCGCCGCCATTGCGGCGGCACGGCAGGGGTTGCGCGTGGCGCTGATCCAGGACCGCAAGGTGTTGGGCGGCAACAACTCGTCGGAGGTGCGCGTAGGGCTGGGCGGCCGGCTCAATATCGGCGCCTACCCGTCGCTGGGTTATCTGCTCAATGAGTTCGGCCCCTCCACGAAGGGCAACGCCCGTACCCCCGAGGTCTACGAAGACGAGAAGAAGCTCCGCGCGATTTTGGCCGAGGAGCGTATCACGCTGCTGCTGGGATACAAGGTCACGAAGGTCAACAAGGGCACGCCGCGCACGATCGAGTCGGTCGTGGCCACCGACGTCGACACCTACCGCCAGATCGTGGTGCGCGGCCCCCTTTTCGCCGACTGTACGGGCGATGCGACGCTGGGTGTGCTGGCCGGTGCCGAGTGGAGCATGGGGCGCGAGGCCCGTTCGAAATACGGCGAGCCGTCGGCACCCGACACGGCGGACGGCATGACGATGGGCGCCTCGGTGCAGTGGTACTGCCTCGAAGCCGATGCGCCGACCACGTTTCCGGACATCGAATGGGGATTGCCGATCGACGAACGCAGCGTGCAGATCGTGCGCCGCGGCCAGTGGTACTGGGAGGTGGGAATGCGCGACGACCAGATCGCCGACGCCGAGAAGATACGCGACTACGGCATGTACGTCGCCTACTCCAACTGGTCGTATCTGAAAAACCGTTCGTCGGTGCGCGACCGGTATGCCAACAGCTATCTGGGTTGGGTGGCGCACGTGGCGGGCAAGCGCGAAAGCCGCCGGCTGCTGGGCGAGTTCGTCCTGCGCGAACAGGATCTGATGAACTTCACGATTTATCCCGACGGCACAGTGTCGACGTCGTGGTACATCGACCAGCACTATCCCGATCCCGAAAACAGCAAGCTCTTCCCCGGCCGCGAATATTTGTCATGCGGTCACCTGACGCCGCTGTCGTTCTATCCGATTCCCTACCGCTGCTTCTATTCGAAGGACGTCGACAACCTCTTCATGGCCGGGCGCAACATCTCGGTTTCGCACGTCGCGCTGGGCACGGTGCGCGTGATGCGCACCACGGCGATGATGGGCGAGGTGGTCGGCATGGCCGCGTCGATCTGTTCGAAGCGCGGAGCGCTGCCGCACGACGTCTACGATACGCGCTTCGAGGAGTTGCGCGAGCTGATGCAGCGGGGCGCGGGGCGCACCGACGTGCCCTACCTGCAAGTCTACACGTTGATCGACACGACGGCCGCCCGCAGCGAAGAGTGCTGATCCGCATTGATAACCGACCCTAACAGAAAAACCAATTAATACGATGAACACGAACAATTCGGTCATGGCGCTCGCCACGACCTTCGCCGATCGGGGCGACTGGACGGTCGAACAGCAGTTCGTCCTCCAGATGGGCTCCTCCTATCTGCTGGCGCACGGCATCGGCACGCCGCTTCAACGCGATGCGGTGACGACCGTCGAAGTACCCGCCGACGGCGAGTACAATCTGCTGGTGCGTACCAAAAACTGGACGAAACACTGGTCCGACGGCCCGACGCCGGGCATCTTTCAGGTGCTCGTCGACGGTGTGGCCGACGCGGCGACCTTCGGCACGGACAAGGTCGACTGGTACTGGCAGCGGGGCGGCAAGATCGCTCTCAAAAAGGGCAAGCACACCCTCGCGCTGCACGACCTGACGGGCTTCGACGGTCGCTGCGACGCCGTCGTGCTGACCACTTCCGACGAAATGCCGGGCGATTCGCTCGATGAGTACCGCGCCCTGCGCGCACGGTTGCTCGGCCCCGAAACGCCGGTGGACAAGGGCGAATTCGATTTCGTCGTGGTCGGCGGAGGCATTTCGGGTATCTGTGCGGCGTTGGCGGCCGCCCGTCTGGGCTGCAAGGTGGCGCTCGTGCAGGATCGTTACGTGCTGGGCGGCAACAACTCGTCGGAGGTGCGTGTCGGACTGGGCGGCCAGATCAACGTCGATCCCTATCCGTCGCTGGGTTACCTGCTCAACGAGATCGGCCCCGACCGCATCGGCAACGCCCGCGGCGCCCACCACTACCAGGATGACAAGAAGCTCAAAGTGGTGCTCGCCGAGAAGAATATCACGCTTTTCCTGGGTTATACCGTCACCGAGGTCGAGAAGATGGGCGACACGATCCGTTCGGTCGTAGCCGTCGAGGCGACCGAACAGAACCGGATCAAACTTTCGGGCAAACTCTTCTCGGACTGCACGGGCGACGCCTATCTGGCTGCCATGGCGGGTGCCGAGTGCCGCATGGGCCGCGAAGCCCGCGCGGAGTTCGGCGAAAGTCTGGCTCCAGTCGAGGCCGACGGCTTCACGATGGGCGTCTCGATCGAGTGGTACTGCGAGGACTGGAACACCCCCTGCACCTTCCCCGATTCGCTCGACTGGGGGCTGCGGCTCGACGAGTACACCGTCGAACCGGTGCACCGCGCCAACTGGTACTGGGAGGTCGGTATGCGCGACGATCAGGTGGCCGATGCCGAGAAGATACGCGACTACGGCATGTACGTCGCCTATTCGACCTTCTCCTACTGCAAGAACCGCTATTCGAAGAAGGAGGACTGGACCTGCACGCATCTGGTGTGGGTGTCCCACGTCTCCGGCAAACGCGAGTCGCGCCGCGTCGTGGGCGACTACATCCTGCGCGAGCAGGATCTCACGCGCCCGATCCGTCACGAGGACGAGACCTGCACCACCACGTGGCGTATCGACCAGCACTATCCGATGGAGAAGAACTCGCAGCAGTATCCCGGTGCCGAGTGGCTGTCGGAGGGCGTGCTCACGCCGATCGATTTCTACGCACTGCCGTACCGCTGCTTCTATTCGAAGGACGTGCGCAACATGTTCATGGCGGGGCGCAACATTTCGGTGACGCACATCGCGCTGGGTTCGACCCGCGTCATGCGCACCTGCGGCATGATCGGCGAGGTGGTCGGCATGGCCGCTTCGGTCTGCATGAAGCGCAATGCGCTCCCGCGCGACATCTATACGACCTATTTCGCCGACTTGCAGGAACTCATGCGCAAGGGGACGGGACGCACCGACGTTCCCTACACCCAGTTCTATCACCAGGTGGACCGTACGGGCCATCAGGCCGAAGACAGGTAGCGGACTGCCGGCGTGCGGCATGACACCGCACGCCGGCGGATCGCATCCGTCCGCGCGACGTCTTGCCGCGCACCCCGAACCAACCTACTAATCCGACTTAAACCTTGCCGAATGACTTTTATCGACTGGACCATCATCGCCGTTTTCCTGATCGGACTGACCCTGATCGGCTTCCTTTTCTCGAAAAGCAACAGGAATCTCGAAGACTATTTTCTGGGCGGCCGCTCGATGCCTACGTGGCTCGTGGCCTTCGCCGCCACGGGAACCTCGATCAGCGCGGGCACCTTCGTCGGCTCGCCTGAACTGGGGTTCAATACCAACCTGACCTACCTGATGCTCTGCGTCGGGGCGATCCTCGGCGGCACGCTCGTGGCCCTGCTGGTGCTGCCGAAACTCTACAACGCCAATACGATCACCATTTACGGCTACCTGGGCGACCGCTTCGGCGATTCGGCCAAGAATTCGTCGAGCGTCATGTTCCTCGTCGGGCAGCTCTTCACGTCGGGTTCGCGGCTCTTCATCGCCGCGATCGCCGTGTCGGTGATTCTCTACGGCAGCATCCAGTTCGAGTTCCTGATGTATTCGATCATCATTCTGGGTGTCGTCAGTACCGTTTACACCATGGCGGGCGGCATCAAGGGGCTGATCTACATCGATACGATCCAGATCATGCTGGTCATCGGCACGGGCGTCGTGGCGCTGTTGTTCATCTATTTCTCGATGACGCCCCACATGAGCCTCGGCGACATCTTCGCTACGCTCGCTTCGGGCGAAGTCAAGAATGCGGCGGGCGAGTGGGTCGCAGGCAACAAGTTGCAGATCGTCGATGCGTCGTGGCGCATGGACGTGCCCTATAATCTGATGGGCGCGCTCGTCGGCTGCACGATCTTCAAGTTCGCCCAGTTTTCGACCGACCACGAATTCGTGCAGCGGCAGCTGACCTGCAAATCGGTGAAGAAGGCGGGCGTGTCGCTGGTCTATTCGCAGATACTGAGCCTGCCCATCGTGCTGATCTTCCTCTCGATCGGACTGCTGTTCTACGTCTCCTATTCGACGAGTGCCGACCCTGCGGCGATCATGCAGTACAAGAACGACGCGCGCGACATCTTTCCGCAGTACATCTGCCGCTCGATCCCGACGGGCGTGCGGGGCATTATGGTCATCGGCCTGCTGGCCGCCGCGCTGTCGAGTTTCAACTCGGCGATCAATGCCATGGCCAGCAGCTTCGTCGCCGACATCTACATGCCGCTGCGCAAGCGGATGGGACATGCCATCACGTCGGACAGCGACCAGATGTCGTCGTCGAAGAAAATGGTGGTGCTCATGGGGACCGTGCTCACCGGTTTTGCGATCGTCACGGCCGTCATGCAGGAGAAGAGCGGGTTGAACTTGGTCGATTTCGCCACGGGCGTGATGAGCTTCTCCTACGCCGGGATGCTCGGCGTCTTCCTGTGCGCGCTTTTCACCGGACGGGGCAATACGCGGAGTGTCGTCGCGGCGCTCGTCGTCGGCCTGCTGGTCGTCCTGTTGCTGCAACCTTATGTGCTCGGCCCGTTGAGCGAATGGCTCGTCGGCCGCCGCGTAAACATCGCGTGGCCGTGGTGGTGCCCGATCGGCGGTGTCGTCAGCTTCGCCGTCTGCTGCCTCGGCAAGAAGAAAAATGAAAAATAATTAGTAACTTTACAACCATGAGACAAGTCGTTTTGACCGCCCCGAAACAGATCGAATTCAGGGAGGTCGCCGCCCCCGAGGCGGGAAACCTGAAATCCGACGAGGTGTTGCTGCGCATTCTGCGCATCGGTATCTGCGGCTCGGAGATACACTCTTATCACGGACAGCATCCCGCCACCTTCTATCCGGTGGTGCAGGGGCACGAGTATTCGGCCGAGGTGGTGGCCGTGGGCAGTGCGGTGCGCAAGGTGAAGCCGGGCGACCGCGTGACGGGGCGTCCGCAGCTCGTCTGCGGCGAGTGCAACCCCTGCAAGCGCGGGCAGTATAACGTCTGCTCGAACCTGCGCGTCGAGGCCTTCCAGGCCGACGGCGTGGCGCAGGACTACTTCGTCATCCCCGAAGAGCGCGTCGTCGCGCTGCCCGAAGGGATGTCGCCCGACTACGGCGCGATGGTCGAACCGACGGCCGTGGCAGCGCACGCCACCAGCCGCCCGCGGGCGTTGGAAGGGCGCAACGTCGTCGTTTCGGGTGCCGGGACGATCGGCAATCTGGTGGCGCAGTTCGCCCGTGCGCGCGGTGCGAAGAGGGTGGTCATCACCGACGTGAGCGACTACCGGCTTTCGAAGGCGCGCGAATGCGGCATTGAGCGTACGCTCAATGTCGCCAGGGAGCCGTTCGACGGGAAGATCGCCGAGTTGTTCGGCGACGAGGGCTACCAGGTGGCCTTCGAGTGCGCCGGCGTCGAGTCGTCGGTGCGGTCGCTCATGGCCACGGTCGAGAAGGGCGGCGACGTCGTCATCGTCGGCGTCCATGCCAAGGATCCCGCCGTGAGCATGTTCCATCTGGGCGAGCACGAACTGAACCTGATCGGCTCGATGATGTACCGCCACGAAGACTATCTGAAAGCCGTCGAGGAGATCTCGGCGGGGCGTATCCGGCTCGCGCCGCTGGTTTCGAACCGTTTTCCGCTGGAGAAATATCGGGAGGCCTACGAATTCATCGACGCCAACCGCGAAACTTGTATGAAGGTGCTGATCGATCTGGAAGATGGGAAAGCCTAAGATCGTCGGTATCGGAGAGTTGTTGTGGGACGTGCTGCCGGCCGGGCGGAGGCTCGGCGGCGCGCCCGTCAACTTCGCCTTCTATGCGCAGGAGCAGGGTGCCGAGGCGTGCATCGTGAGCGCCGTAGGGCAGGATGCTTCGGGCGACGAACTGCTCGGCGGCATCGCCGCGCTGGGACTCGGCGTGCGTGCCGTGCAGCGCAACGCGCATCCCACGAGTACGGTCGAGGTGACGCTCGACGCAGCGGGCGTTCCCGCCTACCGCATCCGCGAGCAGGTGGCGTGGGACTACATCGAACGCACGGCGGAGGCCGATGCCGCCGTAGCCGGCGCTGCCGTGGTCTGCTGGGGGTCGCTGGCGCAGCGCAACGCCGTGTCGCGCCGCACGATTCTTGCGCTCGTCGACGCCGCGCCGGTCGGGTGTCTGCGGCTGTTCGACATCAACCTGCGCCTGAATTATTACGACGAACGGATCGTCCGCGACTCGCTCGAACGGGCCGACATCCTGAAACTCAACGAGGACGAACTCCCCGTTGTGGCCCGTTTCTTCGGGCTGGAAGGTGCTGCGGAGCGGGTTGTCGCGCAGCTCGTCGAGCGCTTTTCGCTCCGTTACGTCGTCTTCACCGAGGGCGGCAGGGGCAGCCGTGTGACGGCCGCCGACGGCCGCACGTCGTACCTCGCTACGCCCCGCGTCGAGGTGGCCGACACGGTCGGCGCCGGCGATGCGTTCACCGCCACGTTCGCCGCCTCGCTCATGCAGGGGCTTCCGATGGAGGAGTGCCATCGCCGCGCGGTCGCGGTCGCCGCATTCGTCTGTACCCGGCACGGGGCGATCGCGCCGCTGTCCGAATTCATGAAAACCGAAATTACGAACCGTTAACCAACCGATCCATGAACCTTATTTCCATTTTCCGCCGCCTGTTCCTTCCGCTCGTCGTCCTGCTGCTGGCCGCAACGGCCGGTGCGCAGAGCGCCTACGACGAAATCAAGGCGGACATCGACAAGGCCGGAGGGGTCTATTTCATGTACCCCTTCGATACGCCGTCGGCGACGCCTGCTCCGAAAGGGTACGAGCCTTTCTACATCAGCCACTACGGCCGCCACGGCGCCCGTTACATCCTCTCGAACGACCAGTACGACAACGTGGCCGAGGTGCTGCGCCGGGCGCGCGCCGACGGCAAGCTGACGGCGCGGGGAATCGACGCCTGCGACCGGTTTCTGGCGATCTATCCGCACCTGAAAGGGCGCGCCGGCGATCTGACGCCGAAGGGACAGATGCAGCACAGGCGGCTGGCCGGGCGGATGTATACCGCCTATCCCGAAATTTTCCGCCGTCATCCGCGCATCGAGGCCTATTCGACGGTCGTGCCCCGCTGCATCATGAGTATGGCGGCCTTCTGCGAAGGGTTGAAGGAGGCCGATCCGTCGTTGGAAATCTTCACGGAGACGAGCAGCGTGAACATGTACTACCTCAATCCGCACTCGACGGGCAATCCGGCGGGCACGGCGGAGGATTTCCGCTACAAGAGCGCCGACGCCCCCTGGCGGCCGGAGTGGCGCCGTTTCTGCGAGGAGCGCATCGACGTCGAGACCATTCTGGCGCGCCTGTTTACCGATACGGCCTATGCGCGGTCGATCTGCGATCCGCTGAAATTCGAACAGGATCTCTTCTCCGTGGCGGCCCACATGCAGTGTACCGATCTCGACGAGTCGTTCTACGACCTCTTCACGTTCGACGAACTGTGCCGTTTCTGGGAGTGCGACAACTATACCTATTATGTCGAGAAAGGGCCCGATCCGCGCAACCGCGGGCGCGGCACGGCGCTGGCCGAGACGTTGCTCGACGACATCGTGTCGCGCGCCGGCGAGGATATGGCCGCAGGCGAACCGTCGGTGCGCCTGCGTTTCGGCCACGACGGCTGCATCATGGCGCTGCTGACGCTCATGCGGATCGACGGCTGGACGACGCCCGTTACCGATCCGGCGAAGATCAAGGACGTATGGCAGGTTCACCGGATCCCCATGGCGTCGAACATGCAGTTCGTCTTCTACCGCAACAAGAAGAATCCCGACGACGTTCTCGTGCGGGTCTTGCTCAACGAAAAGGAACTCCGTCTTCCGCTTCCCGGCGACCGGGCTCCCTACTACCGGTGGGAGGATTTCCGGGATTTCTATGCCGGAATCGTACGGGAAGCCCGACTTAAACTCGAAGCCACGAAATGAAACCGATTCGCAAAATGCGGCTTTTCGCAGCCGCACTGACGGTCGCCTGCCTGCTGGCGGCGACCGTCCGGACCGTTGCCGCCGGACGCGGCAAGGCCGTACTCACGGGTGTCGTCTACGGCGACGGAGCGCCTCTGGCGGGCGTCTGCGTGTCGGACGGCGTGCAGTTCGCGACGACCGACGCCGCCGGCCGCTACCGCATCGAATCCGACAAGTCGGCGGGCTTCGTCTTCGCCGTCACGCCGTCGAACTGGGTCGCTGCCGAGGCCGACGGCGTCCAGCCGCTTTTCTGGGCGGCGCTCGACGAGGCGGATGCCCGTGACGAACAGCACGACTTCCATTTTGCAAGCGTCGATCAGTCGCGCTACACGGTGATGTTCTTCACGGATCTACATCTGACTAACTCCTCCGAAAAGCGCGATCTCGATCACTACCGCAGCATCGCGCTGGCGTCGATCTCCGACGAGGCGGCGCAGGCGTCGGCGCGCGGACCGGTCTACTCGCTCAATTTGGGCGATCTGTCGCACGATCTCTATTGGTATCAGTACGATTTCGACGTTTCCTCGGCCAAACGTTTCCTCGAACAAAACGGTTTTCCGACGTTGCTGTACAGTATTCCGGGCAACCACGACAACGACGGGGCGACGCCCGCCGGAGTCGGTGTCGACCGTCGTGCCGAACATCTTTATCGCCGTACGTTCGGCCCGACCTACTATGCGATGAACATCGGCGACGTGCATTGGATCATGATGGATAACATCATCTATAAGAATACGCCCGGCAAGGGGAAGAAAAACGTCGGTGTAGTCGGCGCCCGAGACTACGACAAGGGGTTCACGCCCGAACAGCTGGCGTGGCTTCGGCGCGATCTGGCGACGGTCGACGCCTCGAAAACAGTCTGCCTCTGCACGCACTGTCCGGTCTTCTTCGACCGCGACCGCCGGACGCTGCTGACCGACCGCAGTCAGGTGGATTCGCTCGATGCGCTCTTCTCGCGCTTCGAGCGGGTGCATATCTTTTCGGGACACGCTCACCGGACGCTCTATACGCAGGACGCCGACTACCCGCGTTTCGACCAGTACGTTCTGCCCGCCACGTCGGGCGACATGTGGGTGGCGAACAACGATTTTCAGGCGTTGTGCCCCGACGGCAGCGATGCGGGGTTCGTCGTGGCGAGCGTCGACGGCGGAAAGTTGCGCTGCGACTACCGCACGCATCTCTACGGCCGCAAGGTGTTGCGCGCCTACGATATGAATGCCGTGGGCGAATACTACCGTAACGACAGTCTCGTCCGCATGCAGCGACGGCTCTATCCCGACCGTGCCGACTACGGTCGCGAGGAGTATGCGAACTGCGTCTACGTCAACTATTGGGGGTATCTGCCGGGGCATCGGGTCGAACTGTTCGAGGAGGGGTACCCGCTCGAAGTCGTGCAGGTCGAAGACGAAGACCCGCTCTACAACATCAGCCACTACCTGCCCGAACTGGCACGGAAACCCGTCTTCAAGAAGGGCGATGCCAGGGTCGTCAGCCACCACATGTTCGCCGCCAGGGCGCGGACGGCGACGGCTCCCGTCGAAATCCGGATTACGGATGCCGACGGCGTTCTCCTGCACAGGGAGACGCTCGAACGTCCCAAAAAATTCGACAAGGAGGCGCGGTAATCTCTCCATTCTTTTTTGAATATTGCTAATCGGTTGTTTTATATCCGATTAGCGATATTTATACCCGATTTGTTGAAACGTTACAACTAAAACGAATTCTGTTACGATTAGAATAATATGATTTTAATAAATTATATTCCTTATTGAAACGTTTCAATTTTTCGCTTTTTTTCATACCTTTATGAACCGACTAACCAATTCACATTACTAACCAAACACTTATCGTATGATCCGAAACTTACTACCATGGACGGCGGGGTGCCTTCTGGCGGCATTCGCCGTGTCGTCGTGCGAGAGCGACGACGTCGACTACGGACCCATTTCGGCGGCTATCGAGATCGGCGTGGAGGAGGTTACGCCGAGCTCCGCGAAGATCAGGCTGACGACCGAACAGGAGAACGTGGCCTCCTACAAGATCGTCAAGCCGACGCCGATCTCCGAATTCGAGTATGCGGCCCACGACGCCATCGACCGTCTGGCCTTCATCGAGGAGCGCGGCGAAGCGGCCGGGGCTCCTTTCGAGCAGACGTTGGCCGGCCTGATGCCCAAGGTGGAGTACTCCTTCGCCGTGGTGGGACTCGACGCCTCCGGCCAGCGGATTACGGCTCCCACGTTCGCACGTTTCACGACCGCTTACGCTTCGTCGCTGGTCGAAGCCCGCTTCGAGACGAATCCCGACGAGACCTTCACCTTCACGGGCAAGATCACGCCGAACGCTTACACGGTCTCCTACCGCTACATTTTCGACAGCGACCACAACGAAGCCACCGAGGCCGAGCTCAGGGCGCTGCTCGAAGCCGGCGGCAGCGGCGTGAAGACCGACAAGGGCGTCAAGGAGCTGGAACTCGTCAAGTCGGACAAGGCGGGCGTCACGCTGGCCGTTCTCTCTTATGACGATGCGAACCGTCCGGGCGAATTCACCAGCACGTTCGTTTCGACCGAGGACATGGCGTCGGTGATCGTCGACGGCAAGGAGACGCAGCTGGCCCGTCCGACCGAGGGCGTCGACATCTTCGAAGGAAAGGTCGCCGTGCCGGCCAAGTCCGGGTTTACGGTCGAAATCAACAAGGTCGCCTACGGATTCGCACCTTACAGCGGCAACGGCGGCGTGGGCAAGGTCGAGAACATGATGTCGGCCGCACCCTATTACAGCAGCAGTACGATCGCCGATTCGCGCGGTTACGACTGCAAGATGGCCGTAGGGCGGATGGCCGCGACGGCCGACGGCGGCAATGATTTCTGGACGAATCTTTCGGAGGATGCACAGATTCTCGTCCGCGTCGATCTGACTTATGCCGACGGCACGCCGCGCTATTGGTTGGAACTGGTCGAGGCCTATGACCCGAATCTGCTGCTCGAACAAAATTTCGATCTCTTCGTCTGGGGCGGCGACTATACGTTGGCCTCCGGCGGCAAGGGAACCGCGCCCATTGCCGACAGCGAATCGGCGGCCGACCTCGACGGTACGGAAGAGGGTACCAAGGGCGGTGCGACCTACACGACTCCCAAACCCGATATTTGGAGCACGGCGGACGGTGCCGCCGACGGCGATGTGATCGCCGGCGATCTCTATCTGAAAAACCGGAATATGACGGGGTGGGAAGTCCGCCGCATCGCCGAGCATCCCGGGACGGTGCGTCTGAACAAGTCTGCATCGGGCTCTCATAAGTACAGCGGTTATCTCAAAACGCCGAAACTGGCTGCCCTGACCGCCCCGACGAATATCACGCTCGAATTCGATATTTGCCGTTTCGCGGGCGACGGCGATATTTACATCACCGTCGAAGGCGCCGGAACGTATACCGCCGCTGCGGTCAATATCGACGGCGCTGCCGCCGCGACGACCGTCGCCGCTTCGGGAACGGATTTCGTAGTGACGAACGACTTGTGCTCGAAGCAGGCCAATACCGTAATAAACAAGCCGTGGTCGCATGTCGAGTTGTCGATCGCCGGTGCGACGGCCGAGACGCAGATCAAGTTCGACGGTTCGAGAGGCAAGGACTCCGCGTCGGATCGCTGTCTGTTGGATAACATCAAAATCACGAAGTAATCCGTCTACTTAACAAGACCTGTCATGAATAAAATCAAGCATATAATCGTCCGTAGCGTACTCGTCGTCCTGCTCGTAGCAGTAGGGGGGGGGAAAATTTGTACGCGCAGAAATCGCAGCTTAGCGGTACTGTAAGCGATGCGGAGAATACCCCGCTCGTAGGCGCCTCGATCATCGTCGAGGGAACGCATGTCGGTACTACGACCGACGCCGACGGAGCCTTCCGCCTTCCTGCCGCTCCGGGGCAGCGACTCACCGTCTCCTATCTGGGTTACAAGTCCAAAACCGTAACCGTCGGCAGCAGGACCTCGCTGGACATCATACTCGAAAGCGACAATTCACTCATCAACGAAGTCGTGGTCGTCGGCTACGACACGCAGAAAAAGGTCAATCTGACCGGTTCCGTCGCGTCGGTCTCGGCCGAAGACCTCGCCAACCGTCCCATCGTATCCTCGTCGACCGCTCTCCAAGGCATCGCCCCCGGCGTGACCGTTACCACGCAGAGCGGAGCTCCGGGCGGCGACGGCGGCATGATCCGCGTGCGCGGTATCGGAACCTTCGGCGGTTCGAGCGCCGCGCCGCTGGTGCTCATCGACGGGGTGGAGGGCAGCCTCGATGCCGTCGACGCCACGCAGATCGACCAGATTTCGGTGTTGAAGGACGCCGCCTCGTCGGCCATCTACGGTTCGCGTGCGGCCAACGGCGTCATCCTCGTGACGACCAAGCGCGGCAAGAAGGGGCAGACGTCGGTCACCTACCGCGGTTACGTCGGCTGGCAGTCGCCCACCGACACGCCCGAAACGGTCAGCGCCGAGGAGTACATGATCCTCAGTCGCGAAACGTCGTTCAACGACGGCAAGGAGTCGATCTATACCGACGACTACATCGCCCGCTACCGCGAGAACAACCGTATCGATCCCGACAACTATCCGCTCACCGACTGGCAGGACCAGATTCTCACCGGATCGGGATTCACCCACAACCACAATCTCTCGCTGACGGCCAGCACCGAACGCGTGCGCGTCATGACCTCGTTCGGCTACCTCGACCAGAAGGGCATCATCAAGCGCACCGACTACCAGCGGTACAACGTGCGCAACAACATGAACATCGACTTCTCGGACAAGCTCTCGATGCGCTTCGACGTTTCGTTCGTCAACGGCGACCGCCGCCGCATCCCGCAGCAGAATACGCTGTTCAACTACATGAACACGCGCGACCCGCTGATCCTGTCGCGCTGGTCGACGGGCTACTGGGCCGGTCTGTCGGGCGGCAGCACCAACGTCCTGCCGACGCTCGAAGGCGAGGGAGGCAACGTGAAGAACAACACGATCCGCCTGAACGGAGCTGTGACGCTCACCTTCAAGCCCGTCAAGTGGCTGACGCTCGAAGGCATGGTCGCCCCGCGCTACGTGACGACCAACAACCATACCTTCGTCAAGAAGATGAAATTCTACTCCGACGCCTTCGGCACGGTGTCGAACAGCTCCAACGTCGCGTTCAACTACCTCGACGAGTCGGCCAACCGCTCGTTCTACGGCAACTACCAGTTCACGGCCGCCTTGCAGCATACCTTCGCGCAGAACCACAATTTCAAACTGTTGCTGGGCGCTTCGCGCGAGACCTACGACAACAAGACCCTTTCGGCGCACCGCGAGGACTTCGCCTATCCCGATTACGAGGTGATCGGCGCCGGCGCCGACAACGAGACGAAGGACAACGGCGGCGGTCATGCGCAGTGGGCGTTGCAGTCCTTCTTCGGCCGTCTGAACTACAATTTCAAGGAGCGTTACCTTTTCGAGGCGAACGTCCGTTTCGACGGCTCGTCGCGTTTCGCCAAGGGGAATCGCTGGGGTATCTTCCCCTCGTTCTCCGGAGCGTGGCGTCTGACCGAGGAGCCTTTCATGCAGGATGTACGCCGGACGCTGAGCGAATTTAAGATCCGCGCCTCCTACGGCCAGTTGGGCAACCAGAACATCGGCTCGAACTATCCCACGATCCAACAGCTGGACGTCAGCTCGATTTCGGTCAACGACGTCATCACCCCGATCGTCACGCAGACGACGCTGGCCAATCCCGACATTACCTGGGAATCGACCGAAATGTACGACGTGGGTATCGACGCCACGCTTTTCGACAAGCTGAGCGTCACGGCCGACTGGTATTACAAGAAGACCCACGATATTCTGCTTACGCTCGATATCCCGTCGATCATCGGTCTCGGCGCCCCCTATCAGAATGCCGGAATGGTGCGCAACGTGGGTTGGGAGGTCGCCGTCGGGTATCATAACAAGTGGCGCGATTTCTCGTTCGGCGTCGAGGCCAACCTGTCGGACGTGGTCAACAAGATCATCGACATGAAGGGCACCACGGGCGGCAGCGGCGCGATCCGCAATCAGGAGGGATCGGCCATCAACTCGATCTACGGGCTCAAATGCGTGGGAATGGCCCGCACGCAGGAGGAGGCCGACTGGGTGAACGAGAACTGTCCGCAGTACGGCGTGACGACCAAGCCCGGCGATCTGATCTATGCCGATATGGATGACAGCGGTACGATCGACGATAAGGACATGACGATCATCGGCAGCACTGTGCCGCGCTATACCTACGGCGTGAATCTCAACTTCGGATGGAAAGGATTGAATCTGAGTGCCTTCTTCCAGGGTGTCGGCAAGGTCGACGGCTATCTGAGCTCCTATTACGTGCAGCCCTGCCAGCAGGGCGGAACCTTCCGCAAGGAGCATCTCGACCGCTGGAACGAGACGAATCCCAACGGCAAGTATCCCCGTCTGACGATGACCGACGCCAACAACTGGAAGCAGTCGTCGTTCTGGATGCGCAGCGCGGCCTATTGCCGTCTGAAAAATATCCAGCTGAGCTATACGCTTCCCAGAACATGGCTGAAAAAGCTGCGCATGAAGTCGGCGATGGTCTTCGTCAATGCGCAGAACCTCTTCACGATCACCGATTTCTATCAGGGCTTCGATCCCGAGGTGGCCTATTCGGGATCGGGCGACGGCGTGGAACTGGGCGCCGTGGCCTACAACTATCCGCAGGTGAAAGTAGTTACGATGGGTGTCGAACTGAAATTCTAAAAAAGCAGAATCATGTTAAAGAAAATAATCTATCTGATCGTATCGGGCGGCCTGCTGCTGTCGGGCTGCTCGCTGGATTACGAACCGCTCAACGGCCCCTCGTCGGGATCGTTCCCCGCGAGCGAGGAGGAGGCGATGGCAGGGCTCTACGCCGCCTACAAGGGGTTGGCGAACATGACGGTCAAGGAGACCCCCTTCCCCATGCGGATCAACGACTGCATCAGCGACATCGGCACCTACCGTACGGGTGCGGGCAATCAGATCAAGGCGATGAGCTCGACGCTGACGGCCGACAACACGATGTGCGAGAAGGTATACAAGACGGTCTACAAAATCGCCGGCCGCGTGCATCTGGTGCTGGACAATCTGGACAGACTGCGGGGCGTCATCCCCGAAGATAGGTTCAACCAGATCAAAGCCGAACTGCTCTGTATCCGCGCCTATTACTACGACTTGGGGTGCCAGTTCTACGGCGACATCCCCTTCATCGACCACCAGCTCGATCTGGACGATTACTCCGACTATCCGCGTATCCCGCGCGAGCAGGTGACCGCGCGGCTGTTGCAGGATCTCGACGACGACCTGCTCGATTACCTGCCCGTGCAGTGGAATCCGGGCACCTACGGTACGACGCGCATCGGCCGTGTGGCCGCCTACGCCCTCAAAGCGCGCATCGCGCTGAACTGGGGGTTGTGGGAGGAGGCCGCACGCTGTTCGAAGATCGCCACGACGCTCGCCGAGGGCGTCTACGATCTCGAACCGCTCGACTGCACCTACTACGCTACCCACGCCGACGGCGAACCTTCGGCGGCGAACCTATTCGGATTCGCCGGCCAGACCAGCCGCGAATGGTTGTGGGCGATTCAGTATAACCGTCTGATCAACTACACGTCTGCCACCTACTATGAAGCGCCTCGTATCCACGGCGGTTGCAGCTGGCTCGGCCCGTCGCAGGCGATGGTCGACACCTTCCAGTGCACCGACGGCAAGCCGATCACCGAATCGCCGCTCTACGACTGGCAGAATCCGTGGGCGAACCGCGATCCGCGTCTCGATCTGTTCTGTCTGCGTCCCGACACCCGCCTGTGGGGAGTCCAGTACGACACCGACGTGCGTGTCGAAAAGGTGAAGGACTACAATCAGTCGACGGCGGGCAAAGAGGTGCTCATCAGCAACGCCGACGCCGTGGGCAACAAGAGCGAGTATGCGGCCAACGGCAGCAAGGGGCCCGGCGGTTATCTGTGGCGCAAGTACTCCGACAAGGGGATGATGGGACTGGTCAACGGTACGAAGACGGAGGACGACATCAATGCGGGAATCATCCGTTTCGCCGAACTGCTGCTCATCGAGGCCGAGGCCAACATCGAGTGGGACGGCGGCGATCTGGCGATCGCCGAGGCGAACATCAACCGGGTGCGCGCCCGTGTGAACATGCCTCCCGTGACCGACCGTTCGCGCGAGGGCTTGCGCAAGGCGCTGCGCTACGAGCGCAAGGCCGAACTGTGCAACGAAGGGTTCCGCTGGTTCGACATCCGCCGCTGGAAGATCGCTTCCAAGGCGGTCAACGGCCCGATGTACGCTCCGGGGTATTCGACGGTGCAGAATCCGGGCAACTACATCTCCAACGTCAGGCCTTCGTTCGACGACGACTGGGTGGTGACTTACGATCTTTCCGATACGTGGGACGGCAAGACGGGCAACCTGCGCGTGTTCCAGACGATGGTCTTCAATCCCGAAAAGGATTACCTCTGGCCGATCCCCTACACCGAGCTGGTGACGAATCCGGCGATCGGCGTCGAAAACCAGAATCCCGGTTATTGACGGCGTTCCACCGGTGCGGAGTCCGCTTTCGGGCGCTCTCCCGCACCGGTTTTTACCGATGAACAGTATAAATTTCAATAAACATGTATATGAGAACCAGATATTTCATTGCGGGCATTCTGCTTCTGGCGCTCTTCGCGGGATGTTCGTCGGATTCCGGCGAAGGCGACGCGCCCGGCGGCGGTTCGGGCGATCTCTACGGCTACGTTCGGGACGCTTCGGGGAGTGCGATCGAGGGGGTCGTCGTCTCCGACGGCTACACCTGTACGGTCACCGGCGCCGACGGACGCTATGCGATGCAGCGGCATCCGAACGCCTATTACGTCTACTATTCGACACCGGCCGACTGCAAGGTCGAGGTCGACCCGTCGACGGGACTGCCGCTGTTCTACCAGAAGATCAGGAAATCGCAGGCGCAGTACGATTTCACCCTTACCCGTCAGGCCGAGGAGACGAAATTCCGCATGCTGGCCATCGGCGACCCGCAGGTGACCACCACGGCGCAGGTCTACCGTTTCGAGACGGAGACCGTCGCCGACATCAACTCCTACGTGGCGGCCCAGACGGACGGACTGCCCACCTATGCGATCACGCTGGGCGACATCGTGGGCAACAAATGGGAACTCTATCCCGATATGGTCAAGGCGATGGCGCGGAGCAAGACGTCGGTTCCCGTCTTCCAGACGATCGGCAACCACGACCACGAGTTTCCGCAGGTGACCGACCTCTCGGCGCAGCGTAGATACGAAGCCTCGTTCGGGCCGGTCAACTACTCCTTCACGCGGGGCGACGTCCACTTCGTCTCGATGGACGACATTATCCACAAGGCGACAGGCAGCGATGCCTACACGAGCGGTTTTCTCGACTGGCAGTTCGAGTGGCTGAAACAAGATCTGAGCTACGTGCCCAGGACGTGCGCCGTGGTGCTGTGCGTCCACATTCCGTTCCGCGGCGGATTCAACGGCGCGGGCGAGACCTATTTCGACGAGGTGCTGGAGCTGCTGGCGCAGTTCGACCGGGCGTGGATCTTCTCGGCGCATACGCACAACAACAAGACGAACTACACGCACGCGGTCGGTTCGAAAAAGATCCGCGAGTATATCCTCGGGACGTCGTGCGGCGCGTGGTGGCACGGTACGGTCTGCACCGACGGAGCGCCCAACGGCTACGGCGTCTTCGAGTACGACGGCCCGTCGCTCACGAACATGATCTACAAGCCGACACGTTACGACGAGACCTTCCAGATCCGTCTCTACAACGGCGAAGACGTCTTTACGGGCGGTACGGCCAAGTCGTGGAAGTTCGATCTGCAACAGCCGAAGAACCGGCTGATGGCCAACGTCTGGAACGCCGACGATACGTGGACGATCGAGGTCTACGAGAACGGCGTGAAGACGGGCGACATGGCGAAGAAATCGATGATCGATCCGTGGTCGTCGGCCTATTTCTGCGGCTTCTGCGGTTTGAAGGAGAGCTACGCCAGCAAGAACGACCATATCTTTTATTATACGGTCAAGAGTCCCGGTGCCGCGCTGCGCGTCGTGGCGCGCGACGGTTACGGCAACGTCTTCGAGCAGACCGAGATCACGACGCCGCTCGAAGCGGACTATCCCGACGCCTATTGACCGCTCGCTACGGTCGGTAGTATTTAGTTCCAGCGAAGGAGGCCCGGCGATCCGCCGGGCCTCTGGCGTAATTGGGCGGGATACTGCGCTCCTCCTGTTTCCTCGCCGGATGGGGCGTTATTGTTCGAACGCTACGACCTTCGCCCGTATCGCCGTGAGGGTGGTCCCTCCGGCGAGCGCCGTGATGCGCAGGGCGGGTGCGGCGTCGTGGAGCAGCACCTGGTGCGTGACGGTGCGCTTGTCGGGGACGTCGAGCGTGAAGGTTTGGCCGCCCAGCTCGATGCGGGCGCTACCTTCGGCTTCCAGTTCCAGGTAGAGGGCGCCGAAGGGTACGGCGAGTAGCTGCCGTTTCGGGACGATGCTCTGCCCCTCGCCGAGGCGGATCGCGCCCTCGTCGGCCGATGCGGGGAGCACGAACCCGTCGGCCCGTGCGTACTCGGCGAGCAGCCGGCCCTGCCCGTGGTAGTCGGGCGCCAGGAAATCGGTCGAGACGAAATCGATGTCGTGGCGGTTGATCCGGTCGAAATGCACGAACTTGTCGGCGTGCGATTCGCACATCAGCCCCGCTGCCTTGACCCGTGCGACCTGACGGGAGTAGTCCGCTTCGTCGAAGCGGGTGGCGCTGACGGCCACGATGACGTCGCCCAGCGCCTCGATCCGTTCGAACGTAGTCTGGTAGAGAATGCCCATCAGCCGCACGTCGTCGATGCCGGTGCGGCGGATGACGTCGTTCGCGCGGTTGTTGGAGGTGACGACGTAGCGGTCGCGTCCCAGTGCGGCGTCGGCCGCGGCGACGATGTCGCGGTAATGCCGTCCCGTCGGGTCGTAGAGTTTCGGCTCGATGAAGGTGTAGAGTCCGTTGCGGGCGCACTCGGCCAGATACTCTTCGAGCGTGGGGATGCGCGTCCGGCGGGCGGTGTCGGCGGCTTTGAGGATGTAGTCCGACCGCAGCTCTCGGAGCGTCTTGCCGGCGACTGCGACCGGTTCCGACAGCGGTGTGCCGTCGGCATGCAGGCAGGTGCGGTTGAGCGTGCTGTCGTGCATGACCACCAGCGCCCCGTCGGCCGAAAGCCGCACGTCGGTCTCGATGGCGCCGAATCCAGCCGCCTTTGCCAACCGGATGGCTTCCAGCGAGTTTTCGCCCGCTACGGTGCTGCGCATGTTCACGCCGCGGTGGGCGATGAACACCCGTTTGCGGGGGCGTGCCGCGGAGTCGGCGGGGGTTTGGCACAGGGCCGTCGCACTCCATGCGAGCGCGGCGAAAAGGAACAGGAGCGTATTTTTCATGGTCGGAAATTTGTCGCCGATGGCGGGTTGTCGTCGGTTTTCTCTCTTCGTTTTCTCGCTTCGGCACAGCCTGAACAAGTTCGGCTCTGCGCTCGGCTTAACGAAAACGTTCACAAAGATAATACGAAGCGGGTTCAGAGACAAATATATTTGTCTCTGTCGCGGGGGCGTTCCATCGGGTCGGACGCGTGCTTCGGCGGAGTTGCCGCAAAGGAGGTTCGGATTCTGTCCCGAGCTTTTGTCCGGAGAGGGCTGCAATCCGGAGAAAAAGGTAACATCGAATGAAAAAAAAGTTATCTTTGTAGTATGGACGGTTCGGAAAATAGGGATTGCGGTCTTTTTACTGTTCTTTTCGAACAGTACAGGGAGCCCTTTACGCGCTTCGCCAACTCGTTCGTCAGGGATCGCGCCGTTTCGGAGAACCTCTTCGTGGACGCGCTGGTCGATTACTGGCAGCGGCGCGGTTCGCTGCCCGAAGATACGAACGTCCCGGCCTACCTGCTCACGTCGGTGCGCAACAAGGCGCTCAATCACCTGCGCCATCAGCGTATCCGCGAACGGTCGTCCGACGAGCTGATGCGCCGCGCCCGCAGCGAACTGGACTTCCGTATCTCCTCGCTCGAAGATTTCACCACGCAGTCGCTCTTTTCGTCCGAGATTCATGAAATCGTCCGGCAGACGCTTGCCGAGATGCCGGCCCAAACGCGCCGCATCTTCGAGATGAGCCGCTTCGAGAACCGCCGCAATGCCGAAATCGCCGCCGAACTGAACCTTTCGATCAAGACCGTCGAATTCCATATCGGCAAGGTACTCAAAGTACTGCGCGTGCGACTGAAAGACTATCTGCTTTTCTTTTTCGTATTTATTTTGCGTTGAGGCGGATTTCCCGTTAGGGTATTTCCCGCCGTGCGTGTTATTACAGATAGAAGCGCCCGCCTCCGGTGCGGCGCCATAGTGAAGATGTGTATGGAACGCGACCTGTTATATCGTTATTTCGACGGCGACACGACCCCCGACGAGGAGCGGCGGATCATGGAGTGGGCGGAGGCTTCGCCCGAAAATTACCGCCTCTACCTCGAAGAGCGGCGGTTGTGGTGCGCATTGTTGCTCCATGCCGGACGACGGACGGCGCGCCGTCCCGCGCTCTGGCGACGGTTGGCGGCATGGCGCGTGAGCGGTGCGGCGGCCTGCATCCTGCTGCTGGTCGGCCTCGCGGGAATCTTCTTCGCGGGCCGCATGGTTCCCGACGGGCGGATGCAGCAGGTGGTCGTTCCCGCCGGACAGCGTGTCGAGCTGCGGCTCGCCGACGGTACGAAGGTGTGGCTCAATTCGAAGAGCCGGTTGGAGTATCCGTCGTCGTTCGGACGGCGTTCGCGTCGGGTGACGCTCTGCGGCGAGGGCTATTTCGAGGTGGCGCACGATGAGCGCAAGCCGTTTGTCGTCGAGACCGGGCAGTACGACGTGCGGGTGCTCGGTACGACCTTCAACGTCTATGCCTACGACAACGACCGTGCGGCGTTCGAGACGGCGCTGATGGAGGGGTCGGTCGAGGTTTCGTCGCGCAGCGACGCTTCGCAGCGGCTCGTGCTGCAACCCAACGAGGCGGCCGTCATGGCCGCCGACGGCCGCCTCGTGCGGACGCGCCTGACCGATATGGGGCGTTTCCGCTGGACCGAAGGGCTGATCTGTCTCAACGACGTTCCCTTCGGCGAGCTGCTCGAACGTTTCAGCGACTACTACGACATCCGCATCCTGCTGAAAAATCCCAAACTCTACGACGTGCGCTGTACGGGCAAGTTCCGGCAGAGCGACGGCATCGACTACTCGCTGCATGTGTTGCAGCGCTTCGTCAACTTCCGTTACACGCACGACGAAGAGCGGCATACGATCGAAATCCGATAAACGCCGTCTGCCGGACGGCGGAACATGAAACCGATTGAAAAACCAACGTTTTCGTTAAGCCGAGCGCAGAGCCGAACTTGTTCAGGCTATGCCGAGGCGAGAAAACGAAGAGAGAAAACCAACGTTTTCGTTAAGCCGAGCGCAGAGCCGAACTTGTTCAGGCTATGCC
>ERZ1673738.2304-NODE-2304-length-24914-cov-36.535380_pt1 | contig 24914 bp, 12 predicted proteins | sample MGYA00580198_ERZ1673738 | MGnify/ENA primary metagenome ERZ1673738 (study PRJEB41218, sample SAMN15661784) | gut metagenome | host: Homo sapiens | place: Canada: London | collected 2015-08-20/2019-03-30 | study: EMG produced TPA metagenomics assembly of...
TCACCTTTGCAGCATCCAGTATTATCTGCGCTTTTGGCTTGGCATCTGCCGCACTTCGCTCGCCGTATCGGCACTTAGAATTATGCGGTATTGCCTCAAGATTTTGAAGTACTTACCCTGCCGTGCTGTTCTGCTCTGTCAGCCCCGTAAACACCGGGTCGTTCAGCAGCATTCCGGGAACAACATATCGGTAGGTGATTGCCTGCCTGCCGTTGATCACACGCACACTATCGTTGGCCAGTGCCAGCTCTTTCAGGGTTTGCATATCCTCATCGTTCAGATAGATGGAGATCTGCTCCAGGCCAGATGTCTGTTTATATTTTGTCCCGTTTGTAACGGGAACATAGCGGCTGCTGACGGGGTTCAACTCGTAATTCTGCACCCCGCACAGGCGCGCTTTCGCAGCCTGTTCATGGATCAGCTCCGATGTCAGGGTGCCCAGCCGCGTGCCGCGCCAGTCCGCTTCGCTTTGCAGCACTGCCCGCACAGCCAGGTGCAGCCGGATGACAATTCGCTGTTTCATATCGTGGATTCCTGTATTCCTATTTGCATGGATTTTTGTTGTTTGCTACTTTCGTGGATCTGGATTATTCCACCGCATCAATCAGTGCTTTCAGCTCCTGCGCTGCCGCAATCAGCTCCTGCATCTGGTCCGACATTGCTTTGCGGTCCTCTGCCGTATAACTGCGGATCTTAGCTTCAATATTTTTTGCCGCTGCAATTTTACGCAGTTTGCGGGCCGTGGTAGGCAGCTTGGCCGAAATAAAGTTGTGATCCTTATCTACTGCCGCCGCCTTGTTTTCCTGCGTCTTGGCCTGACCGATTGCATCCTGTGCATTTTGCAACGCTGCTGCAAATACGCTCTCGCGCTCCTGCATACTGCGGCGTTCCACTGCTACATCCAACATGGCGGTGGTCAATGCGTCCTTAATGGCGCGGCGCTCATGGCTGCGTGGGTCAAGGGCTGCGATTTTCAAAAACACTGCGGCTGCACGGGCCTGTTCTTCCAGGGTCAAACGGAGATAGGTTTCGCACTCGGCTCGGTTCAGGAATTCCTCATCCAGCAAGCGGCGCAGATCAGGGTTGAGATCATTCTGAATCGAAAGCGCCTTATCAATCGTGCGGGAATTCAGCGGGCTGACCTCTTTCAGCGCTTTTTTCGCTTCCGCTGCGCTCAGGTTATACGGTGCTTTTTGCAGGTTTTCCACAAAACGCGCCGCCGCCTGGCGCATCACACGTTCATTGCTGATGCCGCCGCGCACTTGCAGGTTTGCGCTGTCAATATACACAACTTTTTCGTTTTCCGTCAAGTTGCGCACCACTTTGCACTGCACTTTCTGCCATTCACTCATGCGGTTGGGCAGCTGTTTTTCTTCCTGCTCGCGTTTATCCTGCTCCACCAACAGGCGCAGCGCACGCAGGCGGCGCTCGCCGGAAAGCAGCACATATTTTCCGCCAAAACCGGTCTTAGGGAACACAACCAGGTTGTGCAGCAGCCCCGCGCGGCGGATATCATCGGCCAGCAGCGCAATATCTTCCTCGGTATCCAGCTCACGGTAAAGGGCATTATCCGGGTTTTCTTCAATATCATTGATATTGATCTCGCTGTATTCACCGCCCGGCTCCTGGTCGCCGCGCGCGATCTTACTTAACGCTGCTTCGTTTACTTTAAAGCCTTTCTTCTGCAGTCGGTCCAGTTTGCTTGCCATCACTCTGCCTCCTGTTCAACGCGCGTTTTCAGCTCGGCATACACCTTTGCATAATCCTTTGCCGGGTTGCTGCTGCGTGCACATAGCACAACCGGCGCACCAAGGCGGGTGCTATCCTTTACAGCCTGTCCCTTACGGATTTCGGCAGCAAACAGCTTGCTGCCCAGCTGGCTTTCCCGCAGTTCATTGCGGATCACTTCGGTCAGGGCAGTTTTTTCCACCATAGTCAGGATAATGCCCAAAACATCAATTTTTTCGCCCTCATCGTGCTCCAACTGCTGGCACATGGCCACAGTGCGGTACACACTGTCACGGCTGTAATCATCGCACACGCAGGGGATCAGCACAAAGTCACTGGCCATCAGGGCGTTGGTCACCATTACATCGCGGGACGGCGGGGTATCGATCAAAATATAGTCGTATTCGCCGGCAACCTGTGCCAGGCACATGGCCAAAAACATATTGATACTGGTTCTTTCGGACTGTTCCAGGATTTGCAGCTGCTTGGCCGCCATTGGGGTGTTGCCATTTGCCGGAATTATATCAATATTATCAAACTGCGTGCGGGAAATATAGTTCTGCGTGCCGCTGATGCCATAGGCACGGAACATATCATACACGCCAGCGCGGTCAAAAGTATTATCGGTTACACGGGCGCCCGTCAGGGTATAGGTACAGTTGCCCTGGGCATCCATATCCACAACAAGCACCCGCTTGCCGTCCTGCGCCATCAGCGCCGCCAGGTTGCAGACGGTAACGGTTTTTCCCACGCCGCCTTTTTCAATGCAGACTGAGATACAATATCCCATTGTTTTCCTCCTTGCGAGCGCCTTTGTGTAGGCATCTCTTCGTTGCTGTTGGCTAATTTTTGCCTTTTGTTCGGTTCTTTTGCGGTACCGCACGCCGGTATCTTAATCTAGCCGCGGGTTGCAAAAACGGGCACCCCATGCCGTGCGGCATCTCTTCGTTGCTGTTATAGCTTCTATTATATCATATGCTTCGCGTGTGTCAACGGATATTTTGACGAATATTATGCAGGCATCTCTTCGTTGCTGTTCACGCCTTTTCTCTGCCGCTTTTCCTTCCCATCCTTCTTCACTTCGTCCAGGCATTCCCGCTCACGCACCTTCCTTCTCACCTATTATCCCAAGGGCAATACCGCATAATTCTAAGTGCCGATACGGCGAGCGAGGTGCGGTAGCTGCTAGGCCAAAAGCGCAGATAATACTGGATGCTGCAAAGGTGAGCGCCGCCAGTGGCGGAAACAGCGAACCGAAGCAGGGGCAGCGGTCGCAGAGTGCGAGGGGCTTTTGCCCCCGAAGCACGATGCGGGTACCGCAACCCGACATTATCGAGCATTTTGGCAACGCAGATGCCGTGCCGCAGCTGCCGGAGCGGTGCTTAAGCCGCAAGGCGGGAATTGTGCGGTGTTGCCCAAGGTCTATCTGAAATCAAAAAATGCCGGATATTTCCATTTCTCAGCTGCACCCCAACAAAAAAGCAGCGCCAGCAATCTGCCAGCCGCTGCTTACCTTATTATAATAGCGCTCCCGGATGTTCCGTTCCGCTTCATCTCAATTACTCTTCGCTGTCATCCGGGATATCTTCCTCAAAAGCATCCATCCAGCTTTCGTTGTGCCACTTATCTTTTTCACCTTTTTCCTTGGCGGCAACCTTCTGCCGTTGTGCCTGGTCGTTCATTATGGTGCCGATCGGGTTCAGCGCGCGCTCTTCAATAATGTGGTAGAACAGCCCCATCGGGTTATTCACGTTGGGGTCCTTGGCGGCCTTTGCCCAGAACACATCAAAGTCCAGTTCATGCGCCATAGCTTCCATCAACGGGGTCAGGCTGCCATACTTTTCAATCACTTCATTCATGCAGGCCAGGTAATGCAGCCGCATTTCGTCTTTCAGCCCATTGCGCAGGCTGGAAGGCGATGGCACGCACCGCGCTGCCAGGTGGCGGTAAATTTCGTGGTAAGCGCCGCGCTGGCCGCTCGTCAACGTCTTTTCCAGGTATCCATCATCTACAAACTTTGCAAACTCTTTTCGCATATCCTGCCGTTTTACAATCGTTTCGGGAATCAGCTCTACCTTGGGCGGCTCAGGCTCCGGCAGCGTTTGCTGCACCGGCTCGTCCATCACATGGTACTCCGCTTCCAACAGCTCCTCTTTGGGTTCTGCTGCCGGCTTTGCCTTGCGGAAAATATAAATGCGATAGTTATCCATATCCTCGCGCAGCACCTTGTTCAGGTACCGCGCCGGGCTGCGCATCTTCTGCGACCGGGGAATGATCTCCTGTGCATAGCGGGGTGCCACACCGGCCAGCCAACTGGTCAGCCCGCCGCAATCCAGGATGATGGCATTCATTTTTCCAAACACCGTTTTGTTGCCGCCGTCCTGCTCGCCATCGCCTGCCTGGATGGTGCAGCAGGCATCTGCCAACACATCAATGATCACTTCCACCGCGTGCAGCTCTTCGGGCGTAATCTCCGCGCGCAGCTGATCCATGCGCGCTTTCACAACAATTTCCTCCCGCAGCTCGGTGCGGTGGCGTCCAAAGGAATAGGGGATCGTTGTTTCCGGTGCCGAAACATAATCAAAGGTGATCACGCTGGGGTCATCCAGCAGCGAATCCTCAATCGCCACGGTGGGACGGCCCTTCTTTTTGCTCTTTTTGCGCACTGTGCTGTTGATGCTGTCCAGGTTGGCCTGTGCGGCGGCATCATCCACCGGGTCAATCGTTACCACCAGCGAAAGAACCTTCTGCCCCTTTTTTTCGTACACATCGTAATTAAAAATAATATCCGTCTTTTCGTTAATTTCCGCCTTTGCCTTTTCCAGTGCCAGGCGGCGGAAATCCGACCATCGGTTGGCCGTATACGAAAGCTGTTCATACAGCATGCTCAGGTTCCATACCAGCGGTTCCCCGGCCGCTTTCTTTTTCAGGTACAGGCTCTGGTAGCTCTTGCACAGCTCGTAAATGCGGATGGAATAGGTGGACCGCATCAGCATGGTGTAGGTCACATCCATGGTGGTATACAGGGTTTTCAGCTGCACCAGGTGCGGTTTCAGCACCGGATCCAGCGTGATGGTCATGCGCGCGCGGCCCTCATCAATGCGCACTTTATCGATCCAGCGGAATGTTTCCACTGTGGAAGTTCCGTTATTCTTGATCCACTGGATGGGCGCGTTGGCCAGCTCCTCAATATTTTTGCGCACCTGCTTGTACAGCGCCCCGCTGTGCGGGTCCATGCCGGTCATCTTGATAAAATCATAAATGCTCAGCTCATAAGAGGGCAGGTCCGTATCCTCCGGTTTAATCATCGAAAAAATATGCAGCATCAGGCGCTGCTGGCTCAGCGTCAGGTTGTTGCGCGTCATCTGTACAAGGTCATTGGATTTGCGAACGATGGTCTGGTCCCCGCGTTCTTCAAACGTAACGACAAACGGATCATCTTTTTTCTGTTTACTTGCCGCCATAAGCAGGGGCCTCCTATATCGGTTGCTGTATCCCGGGTGGTCACGCACATCATGCTAAACATTATAGCACATCCTGTTGTCCAGCGCAAGAATTGCAAATTTACACAGGGTTTCACCGCCATTACCCTGTGCAAAATGCAACACCTGCGTTGTGGTTTGCCATATATCCTGTGGGGATTGCAGCCCGGGTGCAGGTTACACAGGGTTTTATTGTGCTTTCCTGTCCTGCTGTTTCAGGGTTCTGTAACCTGATGGAATGGCAACACCAATTTTTTCCCGTTCTCCCCCATCTCCCGGCATACCTCTGGTTGTTATTATGGCTTAGTTGTTTAGTTCTATATTAGTAATAGGTAGAGCCTGTGTAATTTAACAACGCAAACCTGTGTGTTCAACCAACTGCAGCCTGTGCATTCCACCACCATTTTCCTGTGCGGAAAGCAACCTGCGTAAAGTTGCAAATAAGCCAAAAACAGCCAAACCTGTGTAAATTGCAACACAGGGAACGGGCCTATCCTGTGTGGTTTTCCAACAGGTACGCGGGTCACGGCGGGGCAGGGGAGCGGGAATACCCTGTGTAAAATGCAACTGTTCCGGGGGTAACCTGTGCGTTTTTCCAACGGTAAGCAGCATAGGGAAACAATGCAATCCTGTGCGTTTTTCCAACACGTTTCCGGAATGTTCGGCACAGAATGCGGACAATACCCTGTGCAAAATTGCAACAGCTCACAGCTGCTTCAAATAGATCAGTTGCAAATTTACACAGGGCAGTACCCCTTATATTATAAGGTAAGTGCCGCACAGAATGGCGCGTGAGGGGTTGCAGTTTACACAGGATAGATTGAAAGCTGGGAGCTGGAGGTGTATCTGAAAACAAAGAAAATGACGGATATTTCGCAAACACAAGCAGGATTTAAGGCAGAGAGCCGCAGGAATCCTTTGTGGATTCCAAGGCGCTTTAACGCAAAATCCCGCTGTGTTTGTAGAAATAGACTAAATTTTCGACTTTTCAGATACACCTTAGTCCTGTCTGAAACGTCAAAAAGCTTGTCTGTTTCAGTAAACGCAGCCGGATTTTGTGCTTGCGAAAGATCCGCTATTTTCGTTGCTCTCAGATGCACCTCAGGAGCTGGCGCAGATAGAGATCGGCAAGGGGGAACCGGGAATCAGGGGCGGGGCAGGGGGAACAAAAAAGCGAATGGCATATCTGCAGCAAACCCGCACCCCGTTGTAAAGGGAGAACGGCGTCCCGTTGGCGGGCGTGCAATCCACCAAACCCGCACCCGCCGCCGCAAACACCGCAAACCGTTTGCAGGGGCGCGGTGTACCCATCGCGCCGCAAAAAAACGGGAACTGTGCGCCGCAAACCTGCCATCCCTCCCACAAGGCGCCCACCCAGCCGCCAGGCCCCGCCGCAAACAGGCGCATGCGAAACAAATAATTGCGCAAAAACAGGGAAATGCAACAAAAAAGGCGAATTTTGCCGCAAAGTTGCGCTCTGTGTGCGCAGAGGATCATAAACGCGCGGTCAAAGTATATAAAAGGGACCGCTGCCAAAAAGAAAATCAGGAGTAAATTATACAAAAGCTTTGAACACATTATATAATTGGAGGAAAGCGCAATCAGTAAAAGTGCTGAAAAACAGGAATTTGCGTGGATTGTATTGTCTTTCTGGTGTAAAGGTGCTATATTAAGAAAATAAAAAGTAAATGCGCAATGAGAAGACTCGATGCGGTTTTTTTTTTTGAAAACAACATGGCAACGGTTGCGCAAGTAAAAGAAGCTGGCTTCTTTTACTGTTTCACAGGGATCCCCTGTGGAACAATGTGCTTCCATCAAGCCAGCGCGAAAGACGGGTGAGCAGATTGAATAGAACAGGAAAAAACACAACAGTTTGGGCGCGCCGGCTGACAGCGCTGCTTGTCACCGCTTGCCTGGTTATGGCAATGGCCCTGCCTGTATACGCCGAGGTGGATCTTCTGCCCGACGCACCTGACGAAGTAGAGCTGCTGGAGGATGAGCCGGGAACGGCCTCCGGGGAGGATACCGTTCCGCCGGAGCAGAACGCCGCCACCCCGGTGCCGGATGCCGCCACCCCGGAACCGGAACAAAGCGCCGAGCCGGAGCAGCCCGCCCCGACCGAAACGCCGGAGCCCACGGCAGAACCCACCCCGACCCCGGAACCGACAGCCACCGCAACGGCCACCCCTGTGCCGACCGTGACCCCCACCGCCACCCCGGAACCGACCGAACAGCCGCAGAAGATGTACGCCGCAAAAAGCGTGGATAACGTGCAGGCAGTTAGTGAGCCGGGGGGAGTGCCGGATACTTACACGCTCTATTTTGCAGTGCCTAAGATTTGGATCGATTATACAGGGGTGACAATACGTGCCATTATTGGAAAAAGTCAAAATGATCCAAAATATGAACTTCCTATGAAGGAAGTTAGCGAAACGGATGACGGAAGAAAAATTTATTCTGTGGTCCTGAATCATCAAGACCACTATAAATATGGAGTGTTGGGTGGACTTGAATTTCGCGGATATAAAGGAGAAACACATACATACACAGTAACCATTGTTAAAGTAGATGATAATAATCAGCTACGGGATATATCGTTCGATCCAGTTAATCCGAATTATATCGGCGGCGACTACTATGACGGAGAGAACGGAGATGGCTGGCATCCAGAGCTGTGGAAAATCTATAAGGTTGGCCATAAGCATTTCGCTGGCAAAACGATGGCCTTTGAAAATAAAACCAGTGAAACACTAACGAACGTCCAAGCCTGGTTTTATGAACCGAAAGAAGGAGAGCTTAAGCCGGTCGGTGGCCCAATACCCTTAAATAGTATTGATTCTGGAAATAGTATTGCTTCTGGTTCCACAGCAACCTTTAAAATTCCTAACGATTATTGCTCTTTTGTTCGCTTTACCGCGGGCGATGATAATACAGAAATAAGTAAATACTACAATTTTTATAATGAGGAAGTAACAGGAGAAAATCAGAAACGCTTCCAGTATTCCGAAGGTCAATGCTATTGCTACATGTACAATGATATTGAGGATGCAACATGGGGGCGTCCCGGTGCCACCCGCATCTATTACGATGCTACTTTTTCCAAGATGGCATTGAATGGAGATACCGACGACTTTTCAATCCCCAAAGCCAATAATAATAAAGAGACCATTTATTATCGGATAAAAGGAGACGGCGTAGAATCCGAAAGCGGCACGCTGGTAAAAGATGGTACAAACGAAAATCTTTATTATATTGACATTCCCCAAGGATATCGTTCAATCATCTTTTCCGGTGATGCAATTAACGGTGACAATGCGACAAAAGGAAATGGAGTAAGTACAGAGTGGCTGACGATTCCCACAGATGACAAAAATTGCTTCTATGCGGATACGAATGACGATGCAGTATATAAAGGTACCACTCGTGGCGGCTACTGGGCTCCAAAAGGTACCCTGCGTGATGCCGAAACGTGGAAGAAAACTGGCACTACTGGCACTAAAGTAGTAGATATTAAATCCGTTCCTTTTACGGAAAAACCAAACACAAAGTATGTTACCAGTACGCTGTATGACTATTATACAGATTACGAACTGAACGGCAAGAACCGTAAGAACTACGATAATGATAATGCGGTTAATCAGCGCCACTGGGTACCCTTCCGCCAGTTCGATCAGGCAATCAGCGACTACTATCAGAGTTATGTAGATAACAATGCCGGAAAGTCCATTATATATCCCATTTATACAGGCCATTTCCAGCCAAATGATTGGGAACCAAAATTTGAGCATATTGCAAGTGCATTGAATTTGTACGGATGGAGTTCTTACAATATCTTTATCGCAGCCAATAACTCGAACTTTGATATAGGAGACACAAAAGAGAAAAAAAATTCCTACGCTTTCCAGGGCATTGTGGCAGACAAAAGGGACAGCGATGGCGACATCGTGATGAATGGAACGACCCTGAAAGAACCGCATTTCAATGAAAAGTTCCTGACCGGCCAAAACAGCAAAAATGCAAAACTTGGCGAAGTTTACCACAATGTTGAGTTCCCGTTTACCCAAGAAGAAGTTTTTATAGAACCAGCGCAAACGCCAAATGGCCCGCAAAAAGGCGAGGGCGTTAAATACTGGTGGTTTGACAGTAAAGAAACTTCTCTATATCTGCGCAAAGATACAAATAGCGATCAGTTGTACCTTGGTAATGATAGCCCAGGAGTGACAACCGCTGGATATAAGAGCGAGGCGTCCCACAACGTGGACAGTGCAAGTAGTCCAGATAATGTTTCAACGCCATACGGCTTTTTCCCGTTCAATGAAACCACAACCAGTAAGAGCGCAGTCAGGTACAATTACGGTTACGGTGCAAAACTTGAAATCCCGTTTACCCTAACCAGTACCGGAACAGTTAAGGACGACTACAATAATGAAATTCCAATTCGTTTTTACTTCTCTGGTGATGATGATGTGTGGGTTTTCATTGACGATCAGCTTGTCCTGGATATTGGCGGTGCTCATGCCAGAGTTTCTGGTGTGTTGGAATTTGACCAGCGCGATAATAAGAAAAACACCGTAACTTCCTATGTTAGCCGGGTCAAGAACAGCAAGACAGGTAATTATGGCGCTGAAAATTGTGATGAGCACAACCATACAACGGCGACAAGCATTACTTACTTAGGAACAACCGAAACGTATTATAAAAACGCAAGTGTTTCCATCCCTAATCTTTCCACCGGCAAGCACACCCTTACCATGTACTACATGGAACGCGGTATGTGGGAGTCCAACATGGCGGTGGCGTTCAACTTCCCGGATAATAACGAGCTGCAGGTTCAAAAAGAGGTTGATCTGAACAAGGTTGATCCGGACTTCAAAAAATGCTTTGAAGACCAGAAAATCTTCAACTTCACCATCCAGAACCAGGCAACCCATTATGGAGAAAAAGTGGCCGTTGGCTCGGATACAAGTACTCCGCCCCAAGAGGTGAAATTGACTGCGGATAGTATCGAGATTAAACCCGCAACCCAATCAACCGAAGGGGACTACATTTTCAAGTTGGATACAAACCCCGAGCAAGGTTCCGGGCAAGATACCGAACAGGTCCTTCACTGGTACGCACGCTATACGGATACGGAACCCGTCAGTGCAGCGCGTGAGAAACGTTATGGCATCCTGACGCTGAAAGACCCCATCAATATCAAAGACAAGCGCTTCCTTACGTTCCAGGTTTACGTTGCCAAAGAAGATGGTGGAGGTGACCTTTCCCTCAACAACCTGTATCTGGAACTGCTGGATGATCAAACACCTACCCCCGTCCAAAAAGGCAGCCTTGGCACATCAGGCATTAACGGCGCAACGTATGGCTCGGTCGAAGTGAAGACAGGCGCATGGGTCACCGTAAAGCTGGACCTGAACAAGATGAAAGCGCAGGACGGTTTTAACGGCAAGGTCAAAACCATCCGCGTGGGCGATAACTATAACCGCAACATCTATTTCAGGGACTTTACCTTCATTCCCAAAGCGGTGCCAAGTACGATGACCGGCTTTACAACCGATCAGAAGGAAATCCCGGATTACGGCTCCGCCAAAAGCGGTAATTTGGAAAACGCCATAAACGCACAGTACACCTCCACCGAGGACAGCGACACCCAGTTGGTGGACGAGGACGGACGCTTTGTTCTGGAAGATGGAGAAACCGTTACCTTCAGCGACCAGTTCCGCCGCGGCAGCTACATTTCGCTCAAAGAGGATCTGAACCAAAACCTGTACGACACCAAATGGACGGTGTACGAGAACGGGAAGGAGGTTGAGTCGATGAGCGGAGGTAAGAGCGTAAGTCTTTTGGATCCAGCACCTCCGTTAATCGAGCAGAAGGGAAGCGGCCCCGATGATGGCCGAACGGAAAAGATTACGTCTGAGACGGAACAAGAAAGCGGCAATGTTCAAAACATTTATAACGGACAGAAGCCCACTACCGCTAACACCATCGTCTTCCGCTCCTATAAGGACCCGGACGAAACAAGCTCCACGCTGACAAAGCTAAAGGTAAAATACGTCAACACCGTCAAAACCGGCGGGCTGAAAATCCAAAAGAAGGCCGCAGAGGGCGAAACCTTGACCGGAACCTACACCTTCAAAGTTACCTTTAATGATGTTGGCGGTGAGGGTCTGGAAGAAAAGCCCATCGAAAGAACCGTTACGATTGATATGGGCAAGGGCGAAAGCACCGGAACCATCACCGGCATCCCCGTTGGCACCCGCTATACCATCGAGGAAGTCAAAACCGATGATTCCAGACTGCAAAGCGTAACTGTTCCGAAAGGTCAATCCGCCCAAGTGATCTACAACACCATGGTGGAAGGCGAGATTGTGGCGAGCAAAAATCCGGACAATCCGAACGATCCGAAAGCTCTGGAAGTTACCGCAATCTTTACCAACACCACGCGCAAACTGATCAACATTGAGTTCAATAAGCTCTGGAAAGATGCAAATGGTAAGGAACTTAGTACTGCGAACCAGCCGGGTACAATCTACATCCAGCTCCAGCGCCGCCTGGCAAACAGTGCTGAGAATGCCCCGTGGGATGTTGTTGACTACCCGACCTCGGGCAGCAAATATGTTACGGTTAACCATACAGATAACGGCTGGCTGTATCCCTTTAACAACCTGGATCAGTACCCGGTTGGCGGCAGTGCGGAAAACAACTATATTTACCGCATTGTGGAAGGTACGGTAGATAAGGCTGGCAACTTTACCGCGGTAAAGCCGAACGAAACCATTACGATTAACGGCAATACGTATGTTGTAACGGCTGAAGCCACAGGAACCACCGATGGAACCATCACCGGCGGCAGCGGCAAGATTGAGCTGACCAACACGCTGCAGAACCCGAAGTTTGTACTGGATATCATCAAGAAGGACGCGGAACGCAATAATGAGGACCAAGAAGTATTCTTGAAAGATGTTGAGTTCAAGCTGGAAAAGCTGAAAGCCGAAACAACCGAAGGAGAACCGCAGGTAGATACTACCTATGAATTCGATAACGAAAACACAGGTTCCATTACCGCCACAACGAACGAAAACGGCGAAATCACCAATGCGTTCACAAATCTGAAACCCGGTACATACCGCCTGACGGAAACCAAGGCACATCCGGGGTACAACCTGTTGGCACAGCCAATTAAGATCCAATTTACCCAAGACGGCACGTGTTCTATTGATGGGCAGGTAATTCCGGTCGGAGACAAGTTTACGCAGTCCGGCAACACCTACACCATGACCCTTACCGTTCTGAACCGTAAAACGCCTGAGCTGCCCCACACGGGTGCAGACGCGCCAAGCCTGTGGCTGCTGATCGGCATGCCGCTGGCGGTGGCAGGGCTGTTGATATTCACATTCCGCTACAACAGGAAAGGGGGCCGGCGACATTAACCATCCCCCGGAAACCCAGCAACCCCCAGGGTACGGGGCCTGCCCGCCCGTGCGCGCCCGTTTACGGCAGGGCGCAGCCTTAAGCCAAGTGGGCAAGCGGCCCAGTTTTTTCTCCTTTTTTCTTCACGGCACAGTGCGGGCGGCGCGGCAGCGTTTCCCCGCTGCAGCGCCCCGCACTGCACGCCGTGCTGATGCAGAACCCTTAAGCCGGGCGGCCCCGCCGCCCATCCGATGATGATTCTTTTTAAGAGAAGAGGTACTGAAATGAAAAAAGCAAAACGTTTTCTCACAGGCCTGTTGAGCGCCGCTCTGGCCCTCAGCCTGTGCGCCATGCCAGCAATGGCAGATGATGGCAGTGGAACAACACCGGCACCCACTGCAAATCCGGTTTGGACGCAGGATACCGGTTCCATTACGATTCATAAGTATGAGTGGAACGGTGAAAATGGAGGGGCCGGAACCGGCGAGGCAGGAGACAGTCTTCCTTCGAAACCCGTTGAGGGGGGCGAAGATGAAACGCCTACTCCGTTGGCAGGTGCAACCTTTACCGTTTATCAGGTTAAGAGTGCAGATGAACTGAAAGACTATTATAATGGTAAAAATGTAACTTGGCCTACAAGCTGGGAAGAATATGCAGAAAAAAATACTACTACCGGCGGTTATAAACTGAAGAGTGGCGTGACTGCAACTGTAACTGAAGTCGGTTCGAAAACGACAGATACCAGTGGCGTTGTTAAGTTTGAAGAATTGCCTTTGGGTCTTTACCTTGTGCTTGAAACCGAAACACCGGATTCTGTCAAGACTGCATGTGAGCCGTTCTTTGTCTCTGTTCCTATGACAAAAGTCTCGACTGATGCGAATGGCGGTCTGACTGATTGGCTGTACGATGTTCATGTCTTCCCGAAAAACTCTACTGCATATGGTCAGGCTGTTTTGCAGAAAGTCGGTAAGCAGAGCGGTACGGATACAGAAGTTACAACCATGCAGAGCTACAAGTTTAAGCTCTATAAGAAGAATGAAGACGGAACATGGACTTGGATTGAGAAGAAGCCTGCAAATGGCGTAGATAATGCAGGCGAGTGGCTTGACGCAGCTAATAATACGGGTGTCCTTACCACGGGTGCAGATGGCAAAATCAGCGTTTCTGGTTTGACCAAAGGTGTATATGCCTTTGTGGAAACTGAAGTTAATGCAAACGATGGTTACATTTTGGATTCCGGCATTGCCTATGTTTTTAAGATCAATGACAATGGCGAGATGGCTAAAGCGACCGAAGCTGATGTTGTAAACGGGAAATACCCTGAAAATGCAACGAGCTTTGACACTAATGCTTTTAGTGGAGCACAGGTTAAAGTAAAGAACTACAAGCCGGACTTCAAAAAGGAAATTACAGGTAAAAAGGATGCAGACTATGGCATTGGTGATGATGTTCCGTATACTCTGACTGTCAATGTTCCTGAAAACGTTGCAAAACTGAAGACTTTCACCGTATCTGATGAAATGAATAGCGACCAGCTGGTTGTTAATAGTGATATTGATGTTAAAGGAAAAGTTGGCGAAGCTGAAGAAACGACATTTAAAGAGAGTACTGAGTATACCCTGACGATAACGAATGCTGAGGGTAAGTCTGGCTTTACGATTGCATTTGCTACTGACAAGATTGCGGAATATGCAGGTGGAACCATTACCATTACCTATACCGCAAAGCTCCAGGATGGCGCTTCGGTTGGTGCAGTGGGCAATGTAAACAGTGCCGACCTGAAATACTCCAAGAAGACAAATATTACCACTACTGAAGCGGATCCTCCGTATGATATCCATGACGAAGCTGTTGTTTATACGTTCAAGACTGGCATCCTGAAAAAGGGTGATAGTGCGGATGGCAAACTGCTGGAGAATGTTGAATTTACCCTTTATAAAAAGGTTGATCCAGAAAAAGATAAGATTAACGCAGCTGGCACCGCCGTTACGTTTAAGGGTGCTAATAAGCCCATTTTAACGCCTGAGGAAGCAGTAGCAAAAAAGCTGAACGCTACTGTTAGTGATAAGTCTAAGTGGTTTGCTGTTATGACTTTGAAGACGGATGGCAACGGTGAGGATGTTGCAAATGGTTTGCCGACTGGCGAGTATAAGCTGGTTGAAACCAAGACTCACGAAGGCTATAACCTGTTGACTGAGCCGGTGGACGCAAACCTGACTCTGGACTACACCACCGCATGGAGTGATACGAAAACCTTTGATAGCAACACGGGTGAACTGATTAAGCATGACTACAATAGCACCGTGGTTAAGAATGGCGATACTCCGTACAGCTATGCAGAGATCGTCATCATCAACCGCAAGGGCTTCAACCTGCCCACCACCGGTGGTTTCGGCACCCTGCTGTTCAGCGGCATTGGCGTGCTGCTGGTTGTGGCCGGTGTTGGCGTGCTGCTGAGCCTGAAAAAGAAGAACCGCACCTGATGCGCCCGCCGCAAGGCAAAACAATGTTACAATTCACCAATAGGGTATAGAGGGATAATCCATCATACACAGGGGGAGGGCCGGATTTGGCCCTCCCCCTATGGTGGGTTATTGGGAAATAAATTTTTTTGGGTGTACATGGCCGTTGTTCGGTTGATTTTTAGGCCCTGCGTGGGGAACCACCCTACGGGTTAGGTTTGTGGCGGGGAACCACCCCACGGCCGTTAGGTTTGTGGCGAGGAACCACCCCTCAGTCTGCGTTGCAGACAGCTCCCCTCAAAGGGGAGCCACCGCAAACATAAGGTTAGATATTGGCTCCCCTTGAGGGGTGACTCCCCGCGGGGCGGGGAGATGTCGCGGAGCGACAGAGGGGACGGGGCGCTGTTTGAGCTGTCACCGAAGGTGACTGAGGGGTGGTTCCCCGTGCAGAACCTAAGGCAACACCGCACAATTCCCGCCTGACGGCTTAAGCACCGCTCCGGCGGCTGCGGTACGGCATCTGCGTTGCCAAAATGCTCGATAATACACAAAGTATTATCTGCGCTTTTGGCTTAGCATCTGCCGTACCTCGCTCGCCGTATCGGCACTTAGAATTATGCGGTATTGCCCTAAAAATAAATATGGCAAGGCCCGTCAAACGGGCCGATGGCGAGCATCGGCCCCTACAAATGATTTGCAACGTTTGCGGCGCGGGGTGGATGGGCGGCAATTATTAGGCCCGTCAAACGGGGCGTCGGGGACGCCGCCCCCTACATGCAGGGCGAGGTTTATTACAATTTTGTGGTGTGCAACGCCGTAAGGCCCTACAGATTATTTTATTGTTATTCACTACCCTAAAAACCACCCCCAACCCAATATCTCCTGAGCGGCACAATGCGCCGCGGTCCACCACAATGATTCTTTATTCTTTATTATTTATTCTTTTGCCTACTTCCAATTCCTAATTTCTAATTTCTAATTTCATCAGTTCCCAACTTCAACCCTCTCACGGAAAGGTTCGCGGTGACGCTATGGATACCACAACAAAACTAAAAGTCGGCTTTGCGGCCTTGATGATCCTGTCCGGCATTGGGGTGGCATCGTACCCGGTTATCAGCAACGCGGTGGCGCAGCGCCACGCCAGCGAAGCGATCCAAAATTACGATGATACCGTAAAAAGCATGGATACCGAAAAACTGGACGCCGCCAAGGAGGCCGCCCGCCGCTATAACCAGCAGCTGGACAGCGCCGTGGAGCGCGATGCCGCAGGCGAAGCGGAGGATACCGGCACCAGCTATGTGGACCTTGTGGATGTGGGCGAAAGCCTGGGGTATATCACCATCCCGAAAATTGACGTCAACCTGCCGATTTACGAAGGCACCAGCGATGATGTGCTGCAAAGGGGCGTTGGCCATCTGGAAGGCTCCAGCTACCCCCTTGGCGGCGAAAGCACCCACAGCGTGCTGACCGGCCACCGCGGCCTGCCCGAAGCCGTGCTGTTCACCGACCTGGACAAGCTGGAAGAGGGCGACTGTTTCTACCTGCATATTCTGGATGAAACGCTGGCGTACCAGGTGGACCAAATCAAAGTGGTGGAACCGGAGCACACCGAGGATCTGGAAATCACCGCGGGGCAGGATTACTGCACCCTTGTTACCTGCACGCCGTATGCCATCAACACCCACCGCATGCTTGTGCGCGGCACCCGCATCCCTTATAATGGAGAGGAAGAAGCCAACACCCCGCAGGCCGTGCAGTATCAGGCGCTGCGCACCGGAACGGTGGTCAAGCGCGTGGTGGATGCCTGGCCGTGGATCGCGGTAACGGGCAGCATTGTGATCGGCGGCGAAGCGCTGCTGCTGCTTTTGCTGCTGCACCGCTGCAAAAAGCGCGAGGAGGATGACTAAATGGGACGGCTGATTGCTAAAATTCTGGCCTGGCTGGCCATTTTGCTGGGGCTGGCGCTGTTGATACAGCCCACCGCCGCCCAGTGGTGGACCAGCACCCGCAACGCCAAAACCGCTGCGCAGTTTGCGGCCCGCGCCGAAGCCCAGCCCACCGCCCCCGCGGCGGAGGAAACCACAGCCGACCCCCCGGAGCCGGAACGCGCCTACCCTGAACTGTACGCCGCGATGCAGGACTATAACGTGGAAATTTACGCCGGGGGCCAAAGCGGCCTGACCGACCCGTTCGCCTACGAGGAAGCCCCGCTGGACCTTGCTGCCTATGGCTATGACGATGATGTGCTGGCTGTGCTGTGGATCCCGCGCCTGAACCTGGAGCTGCCCGTTTACCTGGGTGCCAGCCGCGAAAACCTGGCCAAAGGCGCGGCGCTGCTGGGCCAGACCTCGATGCCGCTGGGCGGCGAAAACACCAACACCGTGATTGCCGCCCACCGCGGCTATTATGGCGCGGAAATGCTGCGCAACGTGCAGCAGATCCAGGTGGGGGACAAGATCCAGCTGACCACCCCGTGGGAAACGCTGATTTACCGCGTGAGCGAGCTGAAAATTATTGACCCCAGCGATATCAACGCCGTGCTGATCCAGCCGGGGCGGGACCTGCTGACCCTTTCCACCTGCCACCCCTACACCCGCAACAGCCAGCGCTACCTGGTAATTGCGGAGCACGACACCGCCGCTGCGGACACCACCAAAGAGGAGGATTTGCAGGAAAGCGCCGCTACCTGGGACGAAACGCCGCGCCAGGTGACCGTGGAGGACGCCGGCGGCAGCTCCATTGCCGAAGTGGCCCCCCAGGCCCTGACCCCATTGCCGGGGGAGGGCAGCGCGGAATCCGAGGGGAGCGCGATCTCCAATACCATGATCTGGCTGGAAAACAACGCACTGTGGGCCGGGCTGGTGGTTATTGCCGCCGCCGTTGGCATTATGGTGATATGGAAAAAACACCGGGAGGATTAACCATGCAGTACACACAGCAGGCCGCCGCCGTTACGGCCGAAGTAAACAAGGCCGTGCAGGGCAAACAGCAAACGGTAAACACCATCTGGATGGCCATGCTGGCGGGCGGCCATGTGCTGATTGAGGATATTCCCGGCGTGGGCAAAACCACGCTGGCGCTGGCCTTTGCCCGCGCGCTGGACCTGAAAGAAAGCCGCGTGCAGTTTACGCCGGATGTTCTGCCGTCCGATTTGGTGGGATTTTCCGTTTACCAGAAAGAGACCGGCAAGTTTGTGTACCACGCCGGTGCGGTGATGTGCAACCTGTTTTTGGGCGATGAGATCAACCGTACCTCCTCCCGCACGCAGTCGGCTTTGTTGGAAGTGATGGAAGAAGGCACGGTGACGGTGGACGGCGTTACCCGCCCGGTGCCCGCACCCTTTACCGTAATTGCAACCCAGAACCCCATCGGCGCCGCCGGCACGCAGATGCTGCCGCAGTCTCAGCTGGACCGTTTCATGGTCTGCGCCGTAATGGGCTACCCCGATGAGGAAGCGGAGCTGGCAATTTTGGCCGGGCAGAGCAAAGGCCGCCTGCTGGACCGTGTGCGCCCCGTTGCCGGTCAGGCGGATCTGCTTGCCATGCAGCAGGAGGTCAGCACGGTATTTGTGCATGAGCTGATGTACCGCTACATTGTGGCGCTGGCCCAGGCCAGCCGCAAGGACCCGCGCCTGGCCGTGGGGTTAAGCCCCCGTGCCACCCTGGCGCTGACCAGCATGACGCGCGCGGCGGCGTACCTGGCGGGGCGGGATTTTGTTGCCCCGCAGGATGTGACCGCTGTGTTTGATGCGGTTGCCCGCCACCGCCTGGTGCTGAACGACCAGGCCCGCGCAGGCGGCGAAACGGTGGACAGCGTAATGCAGGACCTGCTGCGCACCGTGCCGCGCCCCCGCCCCGAAAAGGCTGACCGCCATGGCAGGTAAGCTGGGCCGGGCGCTGGTGCTTTTGGTGCTGCTGGCCGCGGCGCTCATCACCCAAGCACCGCTGGCGGTGTTCCTGTTAGCGTTTGCGTTGGTGCTTCTGGTGCTGCTGCGGCTGGACGCCGCCTATCTGCGCAGGCAGGTAACGGCAGAGCTGCTGGTGCCGGACAAACCCGTGATACAGGGCGAAGATTTTACCCTGACGGTTCGGCTGCGCAACCGCAGCCGGTTGCCCATCCCTGCGCTTGTGGTGCTGCTGAACGCCGCCGATGAATGGGGCGGGGGGCAGATCACCCTGCGCTGCGCCGCCATGCTGGGCGGCAAGGAGAGCGCCGAACAGCGCATTACCCTAAACGCAGGCAAAAGCGGCGTGTGGAGCATTGCGGTGCGGGGCATCACCCTGCGGGATCACCTGGGGGTGTTCACCGCGGCGTGCCCGGCTGCCGTGCAAAGCCAGAGCATCTGTGTGCTGCCCGCTGCCGCGGCTGGCAAAGCCAAAGCGGAAACCGCCCCCGATGAGGACGGCGACGAAGCCGACACCCGCGCCGCCCTGGGCGGCAGCTATGAGCTGCGGGAGTACCGGGACGGGGATACCCTCAAGCAGGTACACTGGAAGCTGAGCGCCAAGCTGGACCGCCTGATGGTGCGCGAACCGCTGACCGCCCTGCGCGCTGCCCTGACCCCCGGTGGGGACCTGGACGGAGCGGAGGAATGGGGGGATTTTCCCCAACAGGCGGCGAAGCACCGCAAAAACCCGCCCAAGCGCAAAAAAGAACGTACTGCCCTGAGCCGGCGCGGCGCTGCCGACCCCGGCAGCGGGCTGAAGTTTGTGGACCGTGTGCTGGTGAGCACCCAGCGCCCCGCAGCGCACCCCGCGTTGTGGCTGGCGGCAGATGCCGCGCTGCTGCTGGCGCTCACCTTTGGTTTGCTGCTGGTGCTTTCCACCGGGTTCGGCATTGCGGTGCCGCTGTGGGTGTGGCCCGCGGCAGCCGCTTTCTGCGCCGGGTGGGCGCTGTTCCTGCGTGCGCCGCAAGCCCTGCGCCGCTGGGGGCTGCTGGCGGGGGTGATTGTATATCTTGTGGTGTTGTTCATCTGCCAGCGGAACTTTTTGGCCGGGGCGCAGCAGTGCGCCGGGAACATTGCCCAAAACCTGAACGCCCGCCTTGGCAGCGCGCTGCCGGTGGCCCAGGGCGGCAGTGCGGCGCAGCTGGGGCTGTTTTTGCTGCTGGCCGCCCTGCCCGTTACCGGGGCGCTGGCCGCTGCGGCCCTGCGCCGTGCGGATGCCCTGCTGCTGGATCTAATGCTGCTGCCCGTTGTTGTGCTGCTGGCGCTGGCCGGGGCCGCGCCGGCTGTGCCCGCCTGCCTGCTGCTGTTGGCCGGTTGGATGGGGGCGTGGGCGGCTTCCTGCTCGGTGCAGCGGCGGGCCTTGTGGGGCAAGCGCGATACCGAAAACTACCGCCAGAACCTTTGCCGCCATTATAACATCCAAAAGTCTGCCGCGCTGGCGGCGGGCGGGCTTTGCCTTGCGCTGGCGCTGCCCTGTTGGTGGCTGCTGCGCCCGGCGCTGGGGGTTCCCCTTGGCTGGCTGCAGCCCGCGGCCCAGCGGGTGGAATCCGCCGCGCTGAGCACCGCCATTACCTGGCTGCCGCGGGTCAGCGGCGGCAGGCTGAACATTCAGGTAGAAGCCGCCGCCGGTGGTGTGGCGGATGGCGCCTTGAGCCAGGGCGGGGGTATCCAGGTCAGCGGAGTGACGGATCTGGCCCTGACCGCCAGCGACAAACCCGAAGAAACCGTATACCTGCGGGGATTTATCGGCGGCAGTTATGACGGCACCACCTGGCAGGCCCCTGATGCCGATGCCTTTGACAGCGCCGCTATGAACTGGAAAACCGAGGATAATGCCCGGCTGACCATTGCAAGCCTGCCGTTTTTGCGCACCGCCTATGACGGCACCGCCCAGCCCAAGACGCTGACGGTGGAGCGCATCCACGCCGATACCCAGTACACCTATGCACCGTACAACGCCTACTGGGGTGATTATTACACCATCCAGGGCGATGGCGCCGCCGCGGGCCAGACCGCGCAGGACGATGTGTTCCTGTATTACCCGCGGGATACCGCCCAAACCCAGCTGGAAGCCCGCGCCGATGCCGACCCCAGCGTGCTGGACCGGATGGAAGCATCCTATGCCGCTTACGCCGCCAGCCGCTACACCGCCGTGCCGGACGGCTATGACGAGCTGCAAGCCCTGTGCGATGAAGCCAAAAAGGACCAGAAGCTGACCGAAGCTGCGGACATTGGCGATTACATCCGCGCCTACCTAAACACCAACTACCAGTATAACGCCAGCGCTCCCCAGCCGCCGGAGGGGGCCGACCCCATCCGTTACTTTTTAACGGAATCCAAACAGGGGTACAGTGTGCAGTTTGCTTCGGCGGCGGTGGTTATGTTCCGCATGTTCGGGCTGCCTGCGCGCTATGTGGTGGGCTATGCCGCGCCGCAAAGCCTGTTTACCCAACAGGAGGACGGCAGCTGGCACGCCATTTTGCAGGACGATAACGCCCACGCCTGGGCGGAGGTGTACATTTCCGGCCAGGGCTGGACCCCCATGGAGATGACCCCCGGCGTGCTGGTCAGTGCCCAACAGGCCGACCTGCGCACCGACCCGCTGCCCGAAACGCAAGGTCAAGACACTGCCCCCGCAGCAGGGGAGAGCAGCGCAAATGAACCCGCAGCCACCATCGTGCCCCGCAGCAGGCTGGTTTTGGCGGCGTTGCTGGGGGGTTGCCTGTTGGCTGCTGTGGTGCTGCTGGTGCTGGCCCGCCGCCATGCCATGGGGTATGGCCGGGGCAGCTGCAACGCGCGGGTGCTGGCCGTGTTTGGCAGCATCTACCGCCTTTTGGTGCGTCGCGGCCTGCCGCCGGATACACCATCCGATGCGCCGGAGTTTGCCGCATTTTTGCAAAGTTGTGTCCCCGCCCTTGAACCCCAGGATGCCGAAGCTCTGCTGGCATTGGCCCAAGCCGCCCAATTTGGCGCAGGTACGATGACTGAGCAGGATACGGACAAAATGAGAAAACTTTACCAGGTTATAAAACACACTGGAAAACGGAAACAGAGCCAGAAATCGGTTGAAAAACAGAGCCAGGAATGATATAATGACCCCGTATGGGGGTAGCGTGTTCTTTGCTTTCTTTGCACAGAGGGCTACCATGATCCAGAAAAATGTGGTATAATATGTTAAGTCCATTAACCAAGTAGGGAATGGCCGGGGTGGGGGGACTGGTTTCTGGAACGGTACCCTGGGAACTGCCCGTGGGGCGGAAAACCGGCAAGGACAGAAAGAAGATCTTATAGAAGCAAACGTTAACAGGAGTAAACCCATGCCGCGTCGTAAACAGACAGAAGGAGAAAAAAAAATTGACATCAGCCAGATGGCTGAAGACCTTGGCGTGTCCAAGACCACGGTATCCCGTGCCCTTTCGGGCAATGGCCGTGTCAGCGAAGCGACCCGCGCCCGCGTGGTCCAGTACGCCAAAGAGAAAAACTATGTGCCCAATATGCTGGCACGCGGGTTGGTAACCCAGCAGTCTTATAATATCTCACTGGTGTTCTCGCGCCAGTTCGGCAACCTTGCCGCACCATTTTTGCGCAAAACCGTCAGCGCCGTGTACGATATTGCCACCCGCAATGATTATGATGTGCTGATGACGATGGTGGGCGAGCAGGAAACAAGCCCGATGCAGCGTCTACTGGTCAACCGCAAGATTGATGGCGTGATTCTGGCCCGCACGCTGGAGCGTGATCCGCTGATCCCCATGCTGCAAAAAAGCGGCATCCCCTTTGTTGCCATTGGCCGCCCGGCTGACCAGGATGTCATCTCGGTGGATCATGATCAGGTGGGCGGCTGCCGCGAGCTGGTCAGCCTGCTGCTGATGAAGGGCCTGCACCGCATTGCTTTGCTGGGCGGATCCATGCTATACACCGTCAACCAGTCCCGCCTGGAAGGCTATAAGCAGGCGCATGACCGCGCCTGCTGCAAGATTGATGAGAGCCTGCTGTTTTTGGAGCTGGAAAGCGACGATCTACGCACCAGCGCTGTGGAGCTCGCGGTACAGCGTGGGGCGGACTGCATCCTGTGCATGGATGACCAGGTTGCCCAGCTGGCTTTGAACACCCTGAGACAGCTGAACCTGCGCGTGCCGCAGGATATCCGTCTTGCCTCCCTGTATGACGACGAAGCGCTGCAGGGGTGTACGCCACAGATCACGGCGGTCTCTTTTGATGCCGAACAGCTGGGCCGCCGTACCGCACAGCAGCTGCTTTCCCTCATCCGCCATCAGCCAGTGGAAACCCGCACCCTGCTGGGGTACCAGGTAGGGTTGCGTTTATCGACCCAGACCTGAGAGAAAAGTAGAAAATTATAAATCAACTGCCCGTACACGGTATGATAAGCCGTTGTGCGGGCAGTTTTTTCGATAAGAAATTTTGAAAAAATATAGCGGTCACATGCTTAACATACTGCGATAAGGCATTGGACCGATTGTAGGGCGCGAGGCACTCATCGCGCCGGAGCAGCCGGAACCCTGCTGGTTGATTATTCCCGCATCATACTGCCTGCAGCTCTTTGCCTTAAATCCTGCTTGTGCTGTGCTATTGTTGTACGATTGCTGTGGTATTCATATGAAAATATAGAAGGCGTTACGCCAAACTGAACGGATGAGCAGCCGCTAATAAAAAATAAAATCCAACCGGCACGACCCGACAAAAGAGCAGTGGGTAGTGCCGGGTTTACTTTTGGATGCTTTTTTGTCTACAAGTTCTTGCGCCGGGGCGGGCAATCTGCTACACTGAAAAAAATGTTATGTACAGGAGGCTGCAATCATGTATTATCTGGGTGTGGACCTTGGGGGAACCAATATCAAAGCTGCGCTTGTGGATGCAGACGGTGCTATTATAAAGGAAGCGAGCACCCCCACCAAACTGCCGCGCCCGGCCGAGGCCGTGTGCGATGATATTGCAGCCCTCTGCAATCAGCTGGCACAGGGCCAGCAGGTAGCGGGCATTGGCGTTGGCTGCCCCGGCACGGTGGATGGCGGCCTCGTGCGCTACTCCAACAATCTGGGCTGGCATGATTTTGCCATGGGGGATTATCTGCGCGCCAAAACCGGCCTGCCGGTTGCTCTTGCCAACGATGCCAACGCCGCAGCTTTGGGCGAAGCACTGGCGGGCTGCGCTAAAGGAGCCGAAAGCGCGGTGATCATTACGCTGGGTACCGGCGTGGGCGGCGGTGTGGTGCTGGGCGGCAAACTGCTGACCGGTTACACCGGCGCAGCGGCGGAGCCGGGGCACATGGTTATTCTGGACACCCCGGATGCCCCGCGCTGCACCTGTGGCCGCCCCGGCTGCCTGGAAAGCCTGGCCAGTGCCACCGCCCTGATCCGCATGACCAAAGAAGCCATGGCAGCCCACCCCGAAAGCGCCCTGCATGGCATAGCCGCCCAAAGCGGCGGGGTAAATGGCCGCACCGCCTTTGATGCCGCCGCCCAGGGCGATGCCGCAGGCAAAGCCGTGGTGGAACAGTACATTCATTACCTTGCGGTGGGTGTTGCCAACATGATCAACATCTTCTTCCCGGAAGTGATCGGTCTGTCCGGCGGGGTGGCCAACCAGGGGGAGAACCTGCTGGCTCCCCTGCGCGCCGCGGTGGGACCAATGGTTTTTGGCAATGCTTACGCCCAAAAGCACACCCGCATTACCACCTGCACCCTCGGCTACCGCGCCGGGGTGATTGGAGCAGCGCTGCTGGCCAAAAACCAGGGATGATGCCTTTAGCGGGATAAAAAAGAGAAGATAAAGGCAATACCGCACAATTCCCGCCTTACGGCTTAAGCACTGCTCCGGCGACTGCGGCACGGCATCTGCGTTGCCAAAATGCTCGATAATGTCGGG
>ERZ1673738.2306-NODE-2306-length-24905-cov-4.769899_pt1 | contig 24905 bp, 29 predicted proteins | sample MGYA00580198_ERZ1673738 | MGnify/ENA primary metagenome ERZ1673738 (study PRJEB41218, sample SAMN15661784) | gut metagenome | host: Homo sapiens | place: Canada: London | collected 2015-08-20/2019-03-30 | study: EMG produced TPA metagenomics assembly of...
ATAAAAAAGAATTCTACATACGTTTTTATATACGTTCTGGTAGAGTTCTCGGATGGTAGTTTCATGGTCTCAGGAATTCAAAAAAAATGTTAAATAAAAAACGGAGTTGTTAATATGAATTATAAAATAAGAAAAAAAGAAAGAAAAGATTGTGCCGGCATAGCTCGAGTTATAACTGTTGCTTGGAATGAAACCTATAGAGGTATAGTACCTGATGAATTTTTAGATAGTTTATATATTAATGAAGAAGTAAGGGCACAGAATTCTTATAATAATTTTAATAAAAAAGAAAATCATCAATATGTATTAGAAATTAATAATGAAGTTGTAGGATTTATAAAGGTTGGGGGAGCAAATGTCACTGAATATGATAATTGTGGTGAGATATATGCTTTATATATTATTAATAAATATAAAGGATATGGTTTTGGTAAAAAATTAATTGAAGCAGGAATTAAAGAATTAAAGTTAATGAATTTTGATAAAATGGTTATTGGTTGTTTGGAAGGTAATCAATCAAATAATTTTTATAAGCATATAGGTGGAAAATTTATTAAAACAAGAATTTTTGAAAATTTACAATTACTAGAAAATGTATATTATTTTGAAAAAATATAACAATTTACAAAATATAAAAATATCATACATATAAAATAACAAATTTAATATCATATATTTACAAAAGTAAATAAAATATAGTATAATGACCTTAGTTAATTAAAAAACGATTCATTCAAAGTAATTATTTTAATATAATTTATAGAGAGTTTGTGTTTGGTGGAAACAAATAAAATTAAAGTAATGAATTATAAGTGAAGATTTTAAGTCGGATAGTATCCGTTATCAATAAGAGGTAATAAACTATTATTACAAACAAAGGTGGTACCACGAGCAATTCGTCCTTTATGGATGTTTTGCTCTTTTTTATTTTTAAGGAGGTGATTTGTATGGATAGTGATTATTATTACTTTGATAATCGTAATTTAATTAACTATACAAATTATTTAGGAGGAAATAAAAATGGAAAAGAAATTATTTGATATTTTAAAAGAAAGAGGTTATGTTAAAGACCTTACACATGAACGAGAAATTATTGATTTGGTTAATGGGAAACATATGACTTTCTACTTAGGAATTGATCCTACAGCAGACAGTTTACATATAGGACACTTTTTCGCATTAACAATGTTTAGATGGTTACAAGATTTTGGACATCACGGAATTATATTAATAGGTGGTGCTACTGCTTTAATTGGAGATCCAACAGGAAAAAGTGATATGAGAAAAATGCTGTCAAAAGAAGAAGTTATTCATAATAAAAAAGAAGTAAAAGAATTAGTAAAAAGATTTGTAAGAACGGATGGAGATAATCCAGCAATTATAGTAGATAATGCAGATTGGATTTGCGATAAGACATATGTAGATTTTATGAGAGATATTGGAGTTCATTTCAATGTTAATAATATGCTTGCGGCTGATTGCTACAAAAAAAGATTAGAAAACGGTGGATTAACATTCCTAGAGATGGGATACATGTTAATGCAAGCATTTGATTTCGTTCATTTAAATAAAGAATTTGGGTGCAGACTTCAAATTAGTGGTTCAGATCAATGGGCTAATATTTTAGCAGGAGTAGATTTATCTCGTAAAATAGGATTTAATGAAGGCGAAAAAACAAATCCATTATTTGGATGGACATGCCCTTTATTAATTAAAGCAGATGGCGAAAAAATGGGAAAAACGGCGACTGGTACTTTATGGGTATCAAGAGATAAAACTACACCATTTGACTTTTTTCAAGCATGGATTAATTCATTTGATGAGGATGTAGAAAGAAGCTTATCATTTTTTACAAGAATGGAAATATCTGAAATTAAAGAATTATGTAAAAAAGATATTAGAAAAGCAAAAAAATTATTGGCATTTGAAGTAACTAAATTAGTTCATGGCGAAGAAGAGGCTTTAAAGGCACAAAAAACAGCAGAAGAATTATTTAGTAACAAAGGGATATCCGAAAATATGCCAAGTATAGAATTATCTAAAACCTTATTAAATATTAACATTATAAATTTACTTGTTGAATCTGGATTAGTAACATCTAAATCAGAATCAAGAAGGCTAATAGAACAAAACGGTATATCACTTAATCAGAAAAAAATTAGTTCAGTAGAACAAATAATTACTGATAAAGACTTAAAAGATAATTCATTAATCTTACAAAAAGGTAAAAAAGTATTTTTAAAGATAATATTTAAGTAAAAATATTATCTTTAATTGAAATATATAAAAAATAATGAAAGGATGTAAAAAATATGAAACATGAGATGAAATTAAATAATAAACCATTTGAAAAAATAAAAAAAGGAACAAAAACGATAGAATTGAGATTAAATGATGAAAAAAGACAACTATTAAAAGTAAATGATTTTATAGAATTTACTAATATAACAAATAATGAAAAGTTGTTGGTTAAAATTGAAAACTTATATTATTTTTCATCTTTTGAAGAACTATATAAAAACTTAGACAAAACATTAATAGGATATGATTCTTATGAAATAGCAAATCCTAAAGATATGGAAGAATATTATTCTGTAGAAAAGCAAAAACAATATGGTGTAGTAGGTATTAAAATTAAAAAAAGCGAATTTACTGAATAGTATTAACATAGACTAAGTTCAGTATATATAAAATCATATTATATTTTCATGATATAATTGTATATGAAAGTTGGTGATAAGATGAACAAAATAGATTTAATTGAATTTACTGATAAAAAAGAAAATTATGAATTAATGTATAAATGGTGTAGTCAAGAATTTATATATAAGTGGTTCGAACAAAGAAAGCTTTCATATGAAGAGATAGAAAATAAATATAAGAATAAAATATTATTAAATCAGCAACAGTTGTTTTTTATAAATTATAATGAAAATAAAATAGGATTCGTTCAAATATATAAATATGATGATAAGAAAAGTGAAGCATTTATAAAATATGATAGTATATATGAATATGATATATTTATTGGAGAACCAAAATACTTATCTAAAGGAATTGGAACACTAATTGTTAAATATGTTAATAATTATATTTATGAAAATTGTTTATGTGACTTTATTGTTCTAAGACCTTTTAAAAGAAATGAAAGAGCGGTTAAATGCTATGAAAAAAGTGGTTTTGAAATAGTGGATGAATATGTAGGATCAGACACATTGGGTAATAAAGAAAAAATGATAGTTTTATTAAATAAACCCAATAATTAGAATTTTGAAAGTTATATTTGAAGTATTTGAGGTGATTAGAAAATGCAAGTAATAGAATATGAAGATAAATATCTAGAAGATGTTAAAGACTTATTAACAGAACTTGAAGAGTATATTGTATCAATAGATAAAGATCATTTGGATCAAGTTCATCCTGAATATAGGGAAAAAATGGCAGTTTTAGATTTAGAAGAAGTTAATAAAAACAATGGAAAATGTTATTTGGCAATTGAAAATGATAAAGCAATAGGGTTAATTATGGGAACAATTTCTTCTTATGATGAATATGATTATCTAGATTATAAATGTCCTAAAAGAGGAGAAATTACAGAATTAATTGTTACAAATAAAATTAGGAGTAAAGGCATAGGAAAAGAACTAATAAATAAAATGGAAAAATACTTTAAATCCGTTGGATGTGAATATGTAATAGTTGATGTATTCGCCTATAATGAAATAGGAAAAAAATTTTATAATAAAAAAGATTATCATGTAAGAATGGAAACAATGATAAAGAAAATATAAATTTTAGGAGATAAAAATGATTTCAATAAAAGAAAATGTTAATAGTGTTGAAGAGTTTAATTATTTATATGATGCTGTTGGATGGGAAAGTTATGATGAAAAAATATCAGAGAAAGCATTAAAAAATACAATTTATTCAGTATCGGTATATGAAGATAATAAAATAATTGGATATGGAAGATTAATCGGAGATGAAATTTGCTTTTTATACATACATGATGTTATGGTAATACCTAAGTATCAAAACAAAAAAATAGGAACACAAATAATGGATAAACTACTTGAGAAAGTTAATCAAATAAAATTAGAAAATCCATATGTAAGGGTTTATTTGGGAGCATCAAAAGGAAAAGAAAAATTTTATGAAAGATTTGGTTTCATTACAAGGGAAGATGCTAATCTTGGAAGTGGTATGATATTAGATGGATTTGATAAATAAAAAAATATAAAAAAAATAATATTTAGAATTATTTAAGCAATATTAGAAAGGAAGTGATTCTAATGATTTTAGAAGAATATGATGAAACAAAAAATTCTATGTTTAACCCAGATGAAGTGGAAAATAAATTTAAAAATATTCCAAAAATAGGGGTTACTTGTTTTTCAAAAAAATTATTAGATAAATTAGTAAGCAGGTTTAATGGTGAAGAAATATTACAATCATCAAATGGTAATGGTGAGTTACCAATATATAAAATATGTTATGATGGTGAAGAGTTAGTTTTATTTTTATCTAGAGTAGGAGCTCCTGCGTGTGTCGTACAATATGAAGAAGTATTTGCGATGGGTTTAGAAAAACTTGTTGTCTTTGGAACATGTGGTGTGCTTGATAAGTCAATAGAAGATTTAGCTATTATAATTCCTAATTCAGCTATTAGGGATGAGGGAACAAGTTATCATTATTTAAAGTCATCAAGAGAAATAACTGTTAATTCAAAATATAAAGAAGAATTTATTAAACTTTTAAAAGAACATAATTATTCATATATTATAGGTAAAACATGGACTACTGATGCACCATATCGTGAAACAAAAAATAAAATATCAAAAAGAAAAGAAGAAGGTTGTATATGTGTTGAAATGGAATGTTCTGCAATAACAGCTTTAGCAAAATTTAGAAATAAAGAAGTATTCCAATTCTTTTATGCAGCGGATAATTTAGATTCAGAAAAATGGGATAAAAGATCTTTAGGAAATAAAGATAAATTAACTGATAAAGAAATGATTGGATTATTAGCAATTAAATTTGCTATTAGTTTAAATGAATAACTAATAATGATTAAAGAAAATATGAAGAAGATAAAGATGGAAACAAAATAATAACATGGGAAACAATTTTTGAAGGAAGATATATGATATTTGATTTTAATAAGAATTTTAAATCAAACGTTCAAGTAATAAGTAATGATTTTATAAAAAGATCTTTACCACGTATTAAAAATAATAAAAAAGTTAAATTAGAGGATATAGAATTTAATAAAATGTTTAAAATATATTCCGAAATAGAACATGATGCATTTTATATTTTAACACCACATTTTATGGAAAAAATAAAAAAAACTTTATAAAGAATTAGATGCTCCGATTAAACTTACTTTCATGGAAAATAAATTACATGTAGCAGTTAATAATGGCGAGGATTCATTTGAATACAATGTTTTAAACCCTATAAATGAAGAAGAAAATAGAACAAGATATTATTAAAGATATAAAATTAATTACTGATTTTGTTAATGAATTAAATTTAGATAATGATTTATTTAAAAAGGAGGCATAGATATGGAACATATATTTATAGCAATTGGAGTAATTCTTTTAATTTTTATAATTTGGTATATCGCGGTTTTAAATAAACTAAATAGAACTATAATAAAAATAGAAGAAGCACTTTCTGGAATTGATATTGCTTTAACAAAAAGGTATGATATTATTACAAAAATGGTGGAAGTTGTTAAAGGATATACTAAACATGAAAAAGAAACATTATTTAAAATTATAAAAATGCGTGAAAACTTATCTTTAATAGAAAAATCAAGTCTTAATAAAGCAATGGATGAAAATATGCAAAAAGTTAATATTGTAGTAGAAAAATATCCTGATTTAAAAGCTAATGAAAATTTTAAAGAATTACAAAAAGCTATTGTAGATGTTGAAGAGCATCTTCAAGCTTCCAGAAGATGTTATAATGCTAATGTTTCGATATATAATCAGTTAATCGTATCATTTCCTATAAATCTTGTAGCAAAAAATAAAAAAATGACTAAAAAAGATTTTTTTGAAATAGAAGAATCTAAAAAAGAAAACGTAAAAATAGAATTATAATGTATTTAAACAAGTAATTAAGATTAATATTCTACAAAAAGTAGAATTTTTTTCTATTTTATTGTAAAATAAGTTTAAAGGAAGTGAGTATATTATGGAAAATAAAGAAGAAAGAAATATTGTGGATTTAAATAACGAAAATATTAAAAAATATAGTTTCGTTTTAACAGATGAAATTAACGGTCAAAAATATAAAGTTGAATATGAACCAATATTTTTATATGAAAAAGATAAATATATTTATGGGATGTTTACTAATTTTAAAAAAGATGAAAAAGATAATTTATATCTTGTAAATTGTAGATATCTTAAAAATCATTCACAAAATTTTACTATTGAATATAAACTTCCTGAAAATGAAATAAAATTTTTAGAAGAACAAAAAAATATTAAAGAAACAAAAGATACGATTTATAGATATAAAAGGCTATATAATAGAGTTAATAAAGATTATAATAGGATAATTGAATTAAATAAAAAACTTGCTAATACAACAAATAAAGAAAAAGAAGAATTAAATAATATGCTTAATGAATATAATGATTTAAAAGAAAGCATAAATTCTTATAATCCTTTAAAAAAACAAATATTATCAAATTGGAATGTTCCATTAGAAAATTAAATGATTTAATAGATATGGCAATTAATAATATAAATTTAAAATTAAATAAAAACAAAGAAGTTTTTAAAGCTGTTCTTGTCCTTGTAGCAATTGCAGTATTTATAATTGCATGTATAAGTGGTGGAGATAATGATACTTCATCTTCAAGTAATGATGGTTACAGTACAAAATATTATATAAGAAGTGATGGTAAAAATTGTTGTATTTCTTGTAAAAAAACAAGTTATGGTGATATCGGATGTGCTACAACGTGTAATTAAATTATAGATAATAAGGAGTCTAATATGAAAAATAAAAGTGAAGTATTTAAAAAGGAATTAGAAAATATAAAAGACAATAATGTAAAAGAATCAACAATTTATTTATTAAATAAATTACCTGATTATTTTTATGAAATGCCTGCTTCAACAACAGGAAAATATCATCCTTTGTTTTCATTAAATGAAGGAGGTCTTGTAAGACATGTAAAAGTTGCTCTTCAAATTTGTGAAGAATTATTTAATGATAAAGCACTGTATGATTTTGATGAACATACAAAAGATTTGATAAGGATGGCTATTATGCTTCATGATGGACTTAAAAAAGGATTAGAAAAAAGTGAATACACAAAATTTTCTCACCCTATTGATATGGCTAACTTTATAATAGAAAATGAAAAAAATCTAATAATTAATAAAAATGATGCTTTAACTGTTGCTAGACTTATAAGTTCTCATATGGGTCCATGGAATATTGATAAAAAAAGCAATATTGTTTTACCCATACCTAAAGAAGATGATGAAAAGTTCGTTCATTTATGCGATTATTTAGCATCAAGAAGATTTTTAGATGTAAGTTTTAAAGATAATGAAATTGAAAGAATATAAAAATTAGCAAACGCTAATTTTTTTCTATTACTAATGGGTTAAATTTACTAATTGCATCAACAAGTTTACTATGTTTAATTACAAACTTAATCTGAGGATTATTATTTTTATAAATTATTACATAATTATTTGTAATAGTAATTGAAATATTATTAAAAACTTTGTTATCTATGATATTTAATTTATAATTATTATTTGATTTACAATATTTTTTAGTAGAATTTAAATGCTTTAAATATTCATCTTTTGTGTAATATATATTTTTATTGAAAAACATATTTTCAAGTGATAAATAAGGTTTATCATTATTAAAATCATTATTATATATAGTGTCTTCAATTGTATTATTTTTTAAAATATTATAAGTAGTATTTTCCATATTTTTTTTATAATTTAATATTAGTTTAATTTCATCTTTTGTTAACTTATTTCTTTTTAACATTTTTGTTAATATCTCATCATCAATAGTAAAAATAGGTAAATTTGCTAAAAGTCGTTTCATATCTTTTTTACTATTTTTTTCCTTTTTTAAAAATTCATCAAATGCATCTTTATTATCATTTGTATATATTTCCATAAGGGGACTAGCTTTTTTTAATAAAAGTTTAGTTTTTTCTTTATAATAATTTATCTCTTTACTATTAGAAGTTAAATAATATTTTCCTTTATTATGATAAGAATTTATACATTCACCAGTTAAAATAACACTTCCAGATGTATAATTTAAATGATTATAAACGTTATTACTATAATTTTTTAAATAATATGGAGATACACTTCCTGTCATATAAATAGGTATCCAACTTTCAAGGCCTAACATCATTTCGTTAAAAGGTCTATCTAAATTATGTATTATATTTAAATGTAGTCCTTTTTTAAGACACATAGCTATTCCAAACATCCATTTTTTTCCAAAAGAAATATCTTCTGCCATATCTTCCATTGGCATATCACTACACATAAATATATCTTCAGTGTCTTTAGATAAAACAGTTGCTTTAAAAAAATCTAATTCACCACGTTTCATTTCTTCAATTCCATAATAAGATTTAGTTTTAGCTTTATAAAAGGGAATATTTGGTACTTTAAGTTCATCAAATTTAATTGCTTTTATAAAATCATTTAAATTAAAATCATCTAAGCTTATTAAAAAATCATTAATATATTTACTTTCTGTAATTGTGTTTTCATTATTAATTAAAAAATTATATAGATTATCAAATAAAGCTTTATCATTTATATTTTTATCACAATTTAAAAATTTAATAAGGATATCATTATCATTAAATTTGTTTATAACATAAGAGCAAACTTTATTACAAAATTCACTGGGAGTAGAGGGTTTAGCTTTATTATATCTTATTCTTGAAATATATGATGCATCAAAATTTATGTATTTAGCCATGTCTTTAATATTGATTTTTAAATCGTTTAAAAGTCTATTAAAATTTTTACAAAAATTATCATAATTAAACTCATCATTTTTATTAACAGAATCTATTAAACAATTTAAAACTTCATCATAATTTAAATTAATCTTTTTTTCATAAGATATAACACTAATAGCGTTAGCAAGATTTTTAATTTCATCTTTATTAACTCCGGGAGTTCTTAATCCATTTCTATATCTACTTATTACGGTTTCGGATAAATTAGCTTTTATTGCTAATTCTTTTGAAGTACAATTTAATTTTTTTATATAATTATTTAATGCTGTTTTGAAATCCATAAAATCACCTTCATTTTATATTATACAATAAATATAGCTATAAAGGATAAAATTACCAACAAAATCAATGAATAATATGGTAATTTTATTGTAATATTTAATTTTTTTAAATATAATATATGTAATCGGAGGTTTTGTTATGAAGAATAATAAAATAATTTTAATCGGAATAATATTAGTTTTATTAACATTATTTGCTATATTTATTCCTAAGAATAATATGGCAAATGATAAATTAGTAGAAGAAGCAAGTAAAAATGCTAAAAAGAAAGTAACAGATTATAAAAAAATAACAAGTAATTTAGTTTTAAATGAAGATACTTGTTTTAGAAACTATGCTTTTATAAATAATAATAGTATTTATATATTTAATCCTGATAAATTAGATGAAGGAATTTTTGAATATAAAAAAGTATATGATGTACCAAATAATATAAAGGTAATGAATATAAGGCCTGGTTATGGTGCTGATATAAAATTTATTGATTATAATGATACTTTATATACACTTGCTGATTCAAATACCGATAATAAAGTAAGGGATAGTTTTGACATGTATCTTAATGCTAATTATAATCTTAGTAATTATTTAAAATGGGAATATTCTAAAGAATTTCTTGGTAAAAAAGTAGATTATGATTTTATGTCTAATTATGTTTATGTAAAAGATAACATATTGTATAGATTAAATTATACAAATAACAAGTATCCTACTATTACTAAAGTTGATGGTAATTATGAGGGTGAAAAAGTAATTAGAATATATAATGAAAGAATTTTAAAAACAGATAAAGCTTTTTATGAAATAGTTAGTTATTTTGATAATAATTTAAATAAAACAATTACTACTACGATAAAAATAAATCTATTAACTAAATATTATAACGATGTTTTAACTTTTACATATAAATATGTAATATTAAAAGATTATACTTTAATACCAATAAATGATGTTATGATTAATAGGGCTAATGATTATCAATATAATGAATTTATAGGTAGTTTTAATAGTATAAAAGAAGTTCCAAAAGTATTTGAAGAATAAATATTAATTAATTATGATAAAAAAATCTTTATTTTTCCTTTGTTAAATGGTAAAAAGTGTCAAAAACAGTTGATTTTTAAAAATTATTAATATAAAATAAAATTAGAAGCAAGATATGCTTTCTAAAGGAGGATATGTAGATGAAGATAACATCAGTAAACGTACGTAAAATTGAAAAAGAAGGATCAAGAATGAAAGGAATAGCATCAGTATTACTTGATGAATGTTTTGCAGTTCATGATATTCGTATTATCGAAGGAGATAATGGCTTATTTATAGCAATGCCAAGTAGAAAAACATCTACTGGAGGATATAGAGATATCGCACATCCAATTAATCCTGAAACACGTACAATGTTTGAAGAAACTATCTTAGAAGCATATAAAAACGCTGAATAATATAGTTTATTAAGATATAAGTTTTGCTTGTATCTTTTTATTTGCAAAAATATAAAAAAAATAATATAATTTATATATAAGTATAGAAAGAGTGATAAATATGGAAATAAAAGAAATTAATAATATTTATAATAACTTTGATAAACAAATAAATGATTTTTGGAGGTCTCTTTGACTTTGATAAAAAAGAAGAAGAAATAAAAAAATTAGAAGAAATAACAAAAGAAAGTAATTTTTGGGATGATGTTTCTTTAGCAAATAAAAAAATTACGGAATTAAATAATTTAAAAAAAGAAATTAATAATATTTGCTCTTTAAAAGAAAAAATAAATAATAATTTAGAAATATTATCATTATTAAAAAATGAGAATGATGAAGAACTACAAAAATTAGTAGAAGAAGATATAGAAAATATAAAAAATTCATTAGAAGAATTAAAATTAGAACTTTATTTAAATCATGAATACGATCATAAAAATTGTATTTTAGAAATTCATGCGGGAGCAGGAGGAACAGAAAGTTGTGATTGGGCTTCGATGCTTTATAGAATGTATCTTAGATATTGTGAAAAAAAAGGATATAAAGTTACTGTTTTAGATTATCAAGATGGGGATGAAGCTGGGATAAAAAAATGTACTCTTTCTATTGAAGGAAAAGATGCATATGGTTATTTAAAATGTGAAAAAGGTGTTCATAGACTTGTAAGATTATCTCCATTTGATGCTAATCATAAAAGACATACATCTTTTGCATCAGTTGATGTAACTCCTGAATTTGATGAAAAAATAGATATAGTTATTAAGGATGAAGATTTAAAAATAGATGTTTACCATTCAAGTGGAGCAGGAGGACAAAGTGTTAATACAACAGACTCTGCAGTTAGAATAACACATTTACCTACTAAAATAGTAGTTACTTGTCAAAATGAAAGAAGTCAATTAAAAAATAAAGAAAAAGCACTTGAAATATTAAAAAATAAATTAAAAATGATTGAAATAGAACGTCAAGAAGAAAAACTTAATAATTTAAAACAGGATAATAAAAATATTGAATTTGGTTCACAAATAAGAAGTTATGTAATGCATCCTTATTCATTAGTTAAAGATCATCGTACTTCTTGTGAAACAAGTAATGTTTCTAAAGTATTAGATGGTGATTTAGATATGTTTATAGAAGAATATTTAAGGAGTTAGTTATGGAAAATAAAGAAAATATAATAAAACAAATTTATAAAAAACATAAAGTTAAAAGATATTTAACTTTACTTTTAGGACTATTTATTTGTGCGGTATCATTTAATTTATTCATTTTTCCAAATAATATAGTTTTTGGAGGAGTAAGTGGTATTAGTATTATTGTTACAAAATTTTTTGATATATCTGCTTCAACATTTATTTTAATATCATCAGTTATTTTACTTGTTGTAAGTTATATCTTTTTAGGAAAAGAAAAAACAAAAGGTTCAGTTGTAGGTTCAATTTTATTACCTGTTTTTATAAGTTTGACTGAAAATATAGGAAAAATATTGGTAATTGATGCAAGTGACCAATTACTGCTTGCAATTGTTGGAGGGGTTTTATATGGTCTAGGAGCAGGGCTTGTTTTTAAAGCAGGATATACAACTGGAGGAACGGATGTTTTAAATCAAATAATGAATAAATATGCTAAAACCTCAATTGGAACATCAATGCTTATTGTAGATGGATTAATTGTTTTATCAGGAGCATTTGTTTTTGGATGGACTAAGTTTATGTATGCTATTATTGTTTTATATATAATTAGTATTTTAACTGATAAAGTATTGCTTGGTATATCTTCTTCTAAAGCATTTTATATAATTACATCAAAACCAAATGAAATATCAGATTATGTAATTAATGAATTATCTCATAGTGTTACTGTAATTGATGCTAAAGGAGGATATTCAAAACAAAAAAATCCAATTCTTTTTACAGTAGTACCTACAAAAGAATACTATAAATTAAAAGCAGGTATTAATGAAATAGATAAAAATGCTTTCTTTACCGCAGTTGATGCTTATGAAGTATTGGGTGGTGAATAATGGAAAATAATATAATTGATACAATTAGTAAAAGAAATTATATAAAAAGATATTTACTTTTAACTATAGGGTTATTAATTTCTGCAATAAACTATAATTTACTTGTTTTACCTCTTGAAATTGTATGTGGTGGTACAAGTGGAATAGCTACAATATTAAATTATTTATTAAATTTAGAACCATCTTTAATTATCTTTTTTCAATCATTTATTTTACTAATTTTATGTTTTTGTTTTTTAGGAATAGAGGATACAACAGCAATGGCTTATATTACAATAGTATATCCTTTATTTATTAGAGCAACTTCAGGAATAAATGAAATTTTTATAATAAATCATAAAGATATTCTTCTTTTATCCATATTCATTGGAATTTTAACAGGAATATCTAATGGAATTATTTTTAAAACAGGTCTTAATAATGGAGGATATGGTGTTTTATCAAAAATAATTTCAAATAAAAAGAAAGCTTCAATAACAAAATCAAATATGATTATAAATTCTATTATTGTTTTAGCAGGAGGAGCAGTATTTGGTATTAATAAAGTTTTATATGCTATTATAATATTAATTATTCAAAAAAATGTAAGTGATAAAATTGTGCTAGGAATATCTAAAAATAAAACAATTATTATTGTTAGTTCTAAGTATGAAGAAATATGTAATTATTTAAATCATGAATTAAAACATGATGTAACTATTTTTAATACTAAGGGTAAATATACAAATAGTAAACAAAAAACAATAATGAGTGTTATTCCTACGAAAGAATATATAATTATTAAAGAAATAATAAAAGATATAGATAAAAATGCTTTTGTCATAGTATGTGATAGTTATGAAACAAGGAATCAAGATAGGCTATTAAAAAAAGGAAAAATGGCAAATAAAATGTAAAAAATACATGAAATTTATATCTTAAGTTAGGTATAATTAAATTTTAATGATATAATTATTATATAACGTAATTAAAAAATATTAAAATAAGGTGGTGTTATGATTGAAAATAATTACAATAAAAAATGTATTTAAAACATATCCAAATGGAGTTGGAGCAATATATGATTTGAATTTAGATATTGAAAAAGGAGAATTTGTTTTCATTATCGGAGGAAGTGGAAGTGGAAAATCTACTTTAATAAAAATGCTTTATAGAGAAGAAAAACCTACTCGTGGAGAAATAATTCTTGGAGGAGTTAATGTAGGAAAATTAAAAAATGCTAAAGTATATAAATTAAGAAGAAAAATTGGCGTAGTATTCCAAGATTATAAATTACTTCCTAAATTAACTGTATATGAAAACGTAGCGTTTGCTCTTGAAGTAACTGGGGCTGATACTAAAGACATAAGAAAAAGGGTTATTGAAGTTTTAGAACAAGTAGGATTAAAACATAAAGTTAAATCTTATCCTGATAAATTGTCTGGTGGAGAGCAACAAAGAGTAGCAATAGCAAGAGCAATAGTTAATAATCCTAAAATATTAATATGTGATGAACCTACAGGAAATCTAGATCCCGTTATTAGTATGGAAATAATGGAAATTTTAGATAAAATTAATAAAGATTTAGGAACAACAATTCTTATGGTTACACACGATCATGAAATAGTTAATAAAATGAAAAAAAGAGTTTTAGTTTTAAAAGATGGTAGACTTGTAAAAGATTATAAAGAGGGGGAATATAAAGATGAAGTTTTTTAGAATGATAGGAAGAAGTATAAGAGATGCTTTTAAAAGTGTAATTAGAAACTTTAGTTTATCTTTAGCATCAATATCATGTATAACAATTACTTTAATAATAATAGGTTCTACTCTTATAATAGCAAAAAATGTAGATAATTTTGCTACATTGATTAAAGAAGATGTAACGGTAGTAACATTTTTTGATAATAGTTTAACAAAAGAACAAGAAGAAGAAATAATAACAAAAATTAAAGCAATTGAAAATGTTGATGTTTCTTCATGTGAGTATACTTCAAAACAAGACATAAAAAACAAAATGGAAAGTGAAAAAAATGAGATATCTAAAATTCTTTCAACATGGAATGACAGTGAAAATCCTTTAATGGATACTTATACATTAAAAGTTAAAGATATAAATGATATTAAAAAAACAGTAAACGAAATAGAAAATATTAAAGGTGTAGAAAGTGTATCATATGGAGAAGGAATAGTAGAACAACTTGTAAAAGCATTTGATAAAGTTGAAAAAATCACTTTAGTTGTAGGCTTAGCACTTATTTTAGTTACAATATTTTTAATTATTAATACAATTAAATTAACAATTTTTTCAAGACAAAAAGAAATATCAATAATGCGTTTAGTAGGAGCTAGTAATTCGAGAATAAAATTTCCTTTTATAATTGAAGGTGTAATTTTAGGTATAATCGGATCAATTATTCCTGTACTTACAATGACATATGGTTATCAAGCATTATATCAATCATTAAAAGGACAATTATTTTCTCCAATTATTAGATTAGTACATCCAATGCCATTTACTATTCAAATATCATTATTAATCGTACTTGTTGGTATGTTAGTAGGTATGATAGGGTCTGCAAGGGCAGTAAGGAGGTATATAAAAATATAATGAAGAAAAAAAGTATTATAATATTTTTATTACTAATTCTTTTTACAACTCCTCAAATAGTAAATGTTAATGCAATGACAATAAATGATTATAAAAGACAACTTGAAGATTTAAAAAAAGAAAAAGCAGAAAATGAAAAAAATAAAGAAAAAATAAAAAAACAAGTTGAAGAAGCAAAACAAGAAATAAATAGAATTGGAGAAGAAATAGTATTAAAAGGTCAAGAACAAGAAGCTATAAGTCAACAAATAACAAAAAATCAACTTGACGTTCAAGAAAAGAAAGAGCAAATTAAAGATTTAATCGTTTTTACCCAAAAATCAAATAGTGATAATTTTTACTTAAAATATTTATTTGGCGCAGAAAACTTTACAGATTTTATTTATAGAGTTTCTATTGTTCAACAACTTACTAAAAAAAATGATGAACTAATGGTTCAAATGAACAACTTAATAGAAGAAGGAAAAACTAAAAACAAACAATTAGATCAAGCAAAAAAGGAGTTAAAAGCAAAAGAAAAACAAGTTCAATCAACAATAGCAAGTTTAGGTACAAAATTAAGTAGTTATATGGATGAATCTTATACAATAGATGATGAAATTAAACTTATTGAAGGAAATATTTCCTTTTATAGAAGTTTAGGATGTAAAGATGACCAAAGTTTATCAACATGTACTAACACAGTGCCAGTTGATATTAACTTTGTATTACCCTTAAAAAGTGGTGTTATTACAGATTATTATGGATATAGAAGTAGTCCATGTTATGGATGTTCTACATTTCATAAAGGAATAGATTTGGGAGGAAATAGATTAGGAACACCAGTTTATGCAGTTGCAGCAGGTTATGTTTCTGATGTTACCACTAGATTATCGTGTGGAGGAAATGTTATAACTTTAAATCATATTGTTAATGGTAAATATTATACAACAAGATATTGGCATTTATATAAATATAATGTTAAAAAAGGTGATGTTGTAGCCAAAGGACAAAAAATAGGAGAAGTTGGTGGAGATCCATCTGTTACAACATATGACCATTGTTCGACTGGAGCACATCTTCATTTTGAAGTTGCAAACGGACATTATCTTGGATTAGCAGGTAGTCAGTCGTATCAATATTATTCTACTTATTTAAATAGTATTTTTAATCCACAAGACTTAATTAATATTCCATATAGATGGTAAAAAAAATATAGGATTTCCTATATTTTTATTTTGTCTTTCTTTTAATTAAATTTCTAAATAACTTAGATTTACAATACAATTTATAAGCATTTTCTTTTATAACAAGATCAAATTCTCCAATATATTCTGTTACTTCTGCACCGTAACCTAGTTTCATTTCATTTAATCCTTTATATTTACTATCATCTGCAAAATATCCTGTTATAGCATTTAAATCAAAATATATTGCTCCTTTTTTAGCGTATTTTTCAATAATATACCATTTTGTTAAATAATTAGGATAATATAACGCATAATCAGAATTTTGACCTTCGATTAATAATTCAACACCATTTTTATCAAGTATAATCGCGGTAGCCCCAATTATTATACCACTTGGATTTTTAGCAAATAAATCAGATGCAAAGATAAGTTCTTTTTTATATGTATCAAGAAGTTTATCAGAAGTTATTTTAGTATTCATTAATTTATTTGTTATTTTATTTTCAGTACTTTTTTCTTGAATTTCTAAATTTATTTTTTCATTGTTTGTAACTTCAAGTTCATATAGCTTTTTAATATTTTGTAAATACTTTTCAGAATTTAATTTAGCAAAATATATTTCAAAATCATCACCAAATTCTTTTGCAAATGTTTGATAATATTCTAAAGTTCTTGAATGCTTTTTAGCAACAAATGTATAAAATAGTTTTATATCATTATGATTTCCCTTTATTATTTCAACCCCACGACTTTCTGCCTTTCTTATTTTATTTCTTACTTGATCGTCAAAGTTTTTAAACAATGTACTACTTGAACCAGTAACTTTTAAAATAGCATTCCAACGAGGCTTTAATGTTCCAAAAAATTTATTTTCTCCATAGTAGTTATAACCAATACTTTTTAAATAGTTGGTAACATCATTATTAAAAGGACTTGGAATAATATTTCCATCTTTATCTCTTTTATTATTTATAACAAGAGGATCTATTTTTAAAAATATATATTTTTTCTTTGATAAATATCTTTTAATTAAACTTGTTACTTCTTTTACAAGTTCTTTATTATCATAATTAATTAAAAATCCTCTTGGAGCATAAGCATATTTATAACTTCCTATAATTGTTTGACTAAGCATCATTGTCGCACCAACTAAATTATTTTCATCATCTGTAAACCCAAAGTAAAAAACTTCATAATTACAAGATTTCATAATATTGGCATACATACTTGTTTGATAATATGAATGTAAAGGATGGCTGTATGAAAATTTATCAAATTGCTCTTTTGTTAACATTACTAAATTCATTTTTATCATCCTTTCTTTTTACTATATATATAATATATAATTTTTTTAGATAAAAATCAATAAAAATGTCTAATAATTCAAATAAAAAAGTGACAAACTTTATAAATTTAATGTATAATAAAAATATAGTAAGGAGAAATAAAATATGAAAATTATAGATATTAAATCAAGACAAATTTTAGATTCAAGAGGATTTCCTACCATTGAAACTGATGTTTATGTAGAAAACGGGTTTGGAAGGGCAAGTATTCCAAGTGGAGCATCAACAGGAAGTAGGGAGGCTTTAGAACTTAGAGATAATGATACATCATATATGGGTAAAAGTGTTAACAAAGCAATTAGTAATGTTTTAAATATTATAAAACCAGAACTTATTGGTAAAGATTTAACACAAGAAGAGTTAGACAATTTATTAATAAAATTAGATAACACTCCAAATAAAAGTAATCTTGGAGCCAACGCAATTCTTTCTGTTTCTTTAGCATATTTAAAAGCATGTAGTAATAGTAAAAACTTACCACTTTATAAATATTTAGGAAAAACTTATTCTTTACCAAGATGTATGATGAATATATTAAATGGTGGATGTCATGCGGATAATAATATTGATTTTCAAGAATTTATGATTATGCCTAATAGAAATTCTATAAAAGAACAATTACAAATAGGTAGTGAAGTCTTTCATACTTTAAAAAAGATATTAAAAGAAAAGCACCTTATTACAAGTGTAGGAGATGAAGGAGGTTTTGCTCCTAATTTAAAAAGTAATGAAGAAGCATTAGATATTATTTGTATGGCTATAGAAATATCAGGTTATACTTTAGGAAAAGATGTTTCTATTGCATTAGACATCGCTGCTTCAAGTTTTTATGATAAAAAGACTAACAAATATAAAATTAACAATAAAATGTTAACAAGTGATAAATTAATTGAACTTTATTTAAAACTTATAAAAAAATATCCAATTATATCAATCGAAGATCCATTTGATGAAAATGATTTTATAGCATTTAAAAAATTTACATCACTAGTTAATATTCAAGTTGTAGGAGATGATTTATTTACAACATCAAGTGCTCTTTTACAAAAAGGAATTGATGAAAAAATGTGTAATGCTATTCTTTTAAAAGCTAATCAAATAGGAACAATAACAGAAATGATTAATACAATAAATTTAGCTAAAGAAAATAACTATAAAACAATTATTTCCCATAGAAGTGGAGAAACAGAAGATACATTTATTGCAGATTTTGCTGTAGGACTTAATTTAGGGCAAATAAAAACAGGTTCAATGTCAAGAGGAGAAAGAATTTGTAAATATAATAGACTTTTAAGAATTGAAGAAGAATTAAATAATTAATAATAAATAATATTAGTAAATCATATAATTTAAATGGAATTATTAAGGAGATTATATGGAACTAGTATTATTTTTATTTTTAGCAGGATTAACAGTGTTTTTAAGTTTTAAATTATCATATTATGCTGATCTTTTAAATAAAACAACTAATATAAGTGGTGTTTTTATCGGAGGAATTTTACTTGCAGGATTAACATCACTACCAGAGTTTGTAACATGTTTAAGTTCAATATTTTTAAATAACCCTTATCTTGCTATTGGAGATATTTTAGGAAGTAATTTTTTTAATATAGCTATGATGTGTCTTTTCGATATATTATTTATAAAAACAATGTTTTATAATTATACTAAAAATAAATATTATATAATTTATCTTCTTTTAATAATAAATTATTTTATTATGTATCTATTTATGGGAGGAATATTTAATTTAGAGTTATTTAATATAGGAATACCTTCATTTATAATAATTATTAGTTACATAATTTATTTAAAAAAAGCACAAGAAAAAGATTCTAAAAAAGAAATAATAAAAACTAAAGAACATGTTTTATTAAAGTTTTTATTCGTTGGAATATTAATGGTTATTGTAAGTATTTTTCTTACCTTAATTGTTAATTTAATCGCAGATAAAAATCCTAATGTTGCTTCTAGTTTTATCGGAGCAATACTTCTTGGAATAACAACAAGTATGCCAGAAGTAATAACTTTTATAGCACTTATTAAAATGAAAAGTTTTGATCTTGCCCTTTCTGATATTATTGGTAGTAACTTATTTAATTTATTAATCTTAGCAATTGGAGATATCTTTTTAAAAAATAAAGAAATATATTATTTTGTAGATAAAGAAAGTATGTTTTTACTTGTATTTGGTTTTATTTTAACAATATTAAGTTTTTATCAAAATAATAGAAAAGTAGTTAAAAATAAATTAATATATATTGTTCCTTCTTTAATAGGAGTACTTTTATATATTTATTATATCGTAATTAATGTATAACGATAAACTTGAAAGTAATAAATATTTATGATATAATGTATCTGTCAAGGAAATCTTGAGTATAATAAAAAAGGGAAATACTTAATTTCGTATGTTGAGTACTTGCCTTAATTGTGGTAGTACTTAATCTATACTTTTTTCATAGATTGAGTACTTTTCATTTATTTTAAAACTATTACAAGAATAATAAAAAGAAATAAAAGAATAATAGATAGTTTCATAAACTTTAATATAAAAGTTATAATCTTCATATTATTATACCTCCTTTCGCTAGAAAGCAGGTAAGTACTCAAACAATTAAATATTTCCTAATAGTTAATATATCAGATATTTCTAATATAAACAAGCGAACATTTAAATTTTGTCAAAAAATAGTATTTGATTTATTTTATAATATGTGGTATTATTTTCTTATGAATTAAGGAGGCATCTTATGGATACAGTATTAATCATTTTATGTATAGTAATTATCGCACTAGTTTTACTTCAAAGTGGTAAAGCAGAAGGTGCATCTCAAATTATAACAGGTGGAGCTGGAGATTTATTTAAAAATAGAAAAGAAAGAGGAAGTGAACTAATAATTAGTAACACTACTTTTATCTTAGGTATAGTATTCTTTATAATTTGTTTAGTAATATCATTTACATAAAATTGACTCATTAATAATGAGTTTTTTTAATTTTTATGATAAAATAAAAATAGGTGATAAAAATGAAAGATAAGATATTAGAAGTTTTAAAATTAACAAGAAATAATGCTTTAAATATGGAAGAAATATATAATAAAATATATCATAGTGAAATAGAAATGGATAAATTTAATTCTTTAAAAGAAGAATTAAATAAACTTCAAGAAGAACATTTAGTTTACTGTGTTAATTCTAAAAAAGGATTATATACTTTAAATCCTTTTAGGGAAGGTATTTTACATATAAGAAGAAATAAAGATGTTATTGTAACATGTGATCTAGGAGATATTAAAATAGAAAAAGCTAAAACGTATGGGGCATTAGAAGGGGATAAAGTATTAATTAGAATAACAGATTTTAACTATAGTTTAGGTAGTATAAAAGAAATAATTGAAAGAAAAGGTTTAATCGGAGAAGTTAAAACAATAAAAGGAAAAAGATTTGTTATGGCTAATAATAATTTATATATGATAGCTTTACCTAATTCTATTGTGGATGGACTTCTTGTAGGAATTAAAGTAGATAAGAAAAAAATAGGTAGATATTATAAAGCAACATTAGATAGAGTTATATGTCATAAAAATGCTCCGAGAGTGGATGAATTTAAAATATTATACGATCATGGTTTTAATAATAATTATGAAGAAGAAATAAAAGAAGAATTAAAAAGTATTCCAAGTGAAGTTAGAAAAATAGATTTTGTTAATCGAAAAGATTTAACAGATAAAACTATTTTTACAATTGATGGGGATGATACTAAAGATATAGATGATGCGATTAGTATTGAAAAAAAAGGTAATAACTATATTCTTGGAGTTCATATCGCAGATGTAAGTTATTATGTAAAAGAAAATTCATATATAGATAAAAGTGCAAGAGAAAAAGCAACAAGTGTATATATGCCTGGGGTTGTTTTTCCAATGTATCCAGTTTTTTTATCAAATGGGATTTGTTCATTAAATCCAGATGTTGATAGATGTAGTATTTCTTGTGTTATGGAAATAGATAAAAATGGTAAATTAATAGATTTTGATATATTTAAAAGTATTATTCATTCAAGAATACAAATGACTTATAAAAAAGTTAATAAAATATTAGAAGAAAATATAATAGATGATGAATATAAGTTATATGTAAATGATTTAAAATTAATGAAAGAGCTTTCTGATATATTACATAATATGCGTGTTAAAAGAGGATTACTTGATTTTGATAGAGAAGAAATAAAAATAGAAACTGATATTAATGGTAAAGTAACAAATATTTCTAAAAGAATAACAAAAACTGGAGAAAATATAATCGAAGAGTTTATGCTTATGGCTAATGAATGTGTTGCTACTTATATATATAATATGGGATTAACTAGTATTTATCGTATTCATGATATACCAAATGAAGAAAGATTAATAAAAACAATTAATGTTATTAAAAATTATGGAGAAAAACTTGATATAAAATTAAATATTAAATCTTTTAAAGTAGTTCAAAATTTATTAGAAGAGCTTAAAAATAGTCCTAAGTATAATATATATTCTTATATGATACTTAGATGTATGGCTAAAGCAGAATATAGTAATGTTAATGAAGGACATTTTGGAATAGGAATAGATTCTTATAAAAATGAAGCATATACCCATTTTACTTCTCCGATTAGAAGATATCCTGATACAACTATTCATCGTATACTTACTAATATACTTGAGGGTAATATAGAAAAAATAGAAAGTAGTGCTTATAAAGATAATATAATTAATATAGCAACACATTCATCTTATATGGAACTTCAAGAAATTGCATGTGAGAAGGAAGCAAATAAAATGAAGATGGCTGAATATATGGAAAAGTTTATTGGTAAAACTTATGAAGGATTTATAAGTGGATTTACAATGCATGGTATGTTTGTGTGTTTAGATAATTTAATCGAAGGCAGAGTAGGTTTTAATACAATGGATGACTATTATAATTATAATGAAGATTTAGAAATAATCGTAGGAGAAAAAAATAAAAAAATATATAGACTTGGCGATAAAGTAAAAGTAAAATTAGTAAAATCTTGTAAAGAAACAAGGGAAATTGACTTTGAAATAGTTACTAATAATAATAAAAGTAATAAATCAACCAATATAAATACTAAAAATGTAGAAAAGATTGCAATAAATAGAACGAATAAACATAAAAAGGTGAAAAAAGATGGAAATATTAAATAGAAAAGCTAGATTTAATTATTTTATAATTGAAGAAATAGAATGTGGAATAGAACTTTTTGGTAGTGAAGTAAAATCTATTAGAAATGGAAATTGTAATATAAAAGATAGTTATGGTGTTATTAGAAATAATGAAGTTTATCTTATAAATATGTTTATTAAAAATTATAAAGAAGCTAGTATTTTTAATAAAGAAGAAACTAGAAAAAGAAAGTTATTGTTACATAAAAAAGAAATAATTAAATTAAAAGAAAAAATAGAAAAAGAAGGATATACTTTAATTCCCTTAAAAGTATATTTTAATAGAAATAAAGTTAAAGTATTACTAGGTTTATGTAAGGGTAAAAAAACTTATGATAAAAGAGAAGTATTAAAAGAAAAAGAAATAAAAAGAAAAATAGAAAGAGAAATTAAAAGTTATTAACAAATTCGTTAATAACTTTTTAATTTATAATTGCTTTTATTAAAAAAAACTTGTAAAATAGTATTAGATAATAAACGGAGAGTGTGTATATGAAAAATATAGATAAAAAAAGAAAAGTACAATTATTTATAATATTTATGATAGCAATAGCATTATTAGCAGGTAGTGTAACATATGCTTTAATTGAATTAAATATTATTTATCGTGGAAATCAAGAAAATACTATTTCTTCTTGTAGCTTTAATATTGATATAAAAGAAAATAATCCAATTAATTTAGTAAGTACTTATCCAATGGATGATAATGAAGCTACAAAATTAGAACCATATAAATTTAGTATAACTCCTAATAGTCAAACATGTAGTAAATTACAATATAATATAACTATTGTAAGTAATTGTGATACTTGTACTAAAACTAATGGTATTTGTAATGATAATAACTTATGTAATTGTAATGAAGGTTATCAAATAGATCCTAACTTAATAAAATATGAAATAACTAATAAAACAACAGGAGAAAAAACAGTTGGAATAAATCCATATAAAATGGGTGTAGCAGGTAGTATGACTGTAGGTACTACGATAAACTTTGAACTTAGAATGTGGATTATAAATAGTGCTACTAATGATGATTTATATATAAAAGAAAATGGTAGTTATAAAGAAGATTCTAATGGTCTTATATTAACAAAAAACTTCTGTTCTAAAGTTAAAATAACAGGCACAGATACACCTTATTTAACTCCAATTGATGTAAGTGGAGCAAATGCTCCAGTTCTTGCATCAAATATGATACCAGTATATTATGATGAAACAAATGATGTATGGAAAAAAGCAAATAAAGATAATATAGATAGAACTAATCCATGGTATAGTTATAATTCAACAGGAGAATATAAAGGAAGATGGGCTAATGCCGTAACAGTAAAAGATACAAATAGACAAACTTATTTAAATGCAACACCAGGAACAACAATAAGTATGGATGATATAACAACAATGTGGGTATGGATACCAAGATTTAAAGTGAATACAACAGATTTTGATGCTATTAGTGGTGAATGTAGTTGTAGTAGGACATCTTATACAACAAGAGAGGAATGTGAAAATAATTATAGTTCATGGCATTGCCCTAATCCTGGAGCAATAAATGTAACCTTTGTAAAATCAAATGAAACAGCAATAGATGCCTTTACATTTGGAACAAAAGAATTAAGTGGCTTTTGGTATGCTAAATTCGAAATAGGAGGAACACTTGCAAGTTCTTGTACCAATGAAACATGTAATGTAAGTAATATAGTAGTAAAACCAAATGTATCATCATTAA
>ERZ1673738.2307-NODE-2307-length-24903-cov-5.442048_pt1 | contig 24903 bp, 19 predicted proteins | sample MGYA00580198_ERZ1673738 | MGnify/ENA primary metagenome ERZ1673738 (study PRJEB41218, sample SAMN15661784) | gut metagenome | host: Homo sapiens | place: Canada: London | collected 2015-08-20/2019-03-30 | study: EMG produced TPA metagenomics assembly of...
GGCTGCTCCTGTCCTACGTGAAGCTGTAATGTTTCAAATTTGAATTTTCTGTCTTTTCTCTCTAATTTTGCCATCGGTCTGTTCTCCTTTTATCTTTTTATTTTGTCTGTTATAAGGTTTCTTTTATAATCAATATCCTGTAACAATCTTCGTATCACTTACTCTGTGAAGAGTGGTGTAGAGTAGTATCTGTCTCCGCTGTCCGGCAGCAGGGCTACGATGGTCTTACCTTTGTTCTCCGGTCTCTTTGCAAGTGCGATTGCTCCTGAAAGAGCTGCTCCTGAAGAAATACCTACGAGGATTCCTTCATGCTTTGCCAGAAGTTTCGCTGTTGCAAATCCTTCTTCGTTATCTGCTTTATATACTTCATCGTAAACCTTTGTATTCAGTACATCCGGTACAAATCCTGCTCCGATTCCCTGGATCTTATGTGCTCCGGCTTTTCCTTCGGAAAGAACCGGTGAAGATGCAGGCTCAAGTGCTACAATTTTCACATCCGGGTTCTGAGACTTCAGATATTCACCAACACCTGTCAGTGTTCCGCCTGTTCCGACTCCTGCGATAAAGATGTCTACCTTTCCGTCTGTATCGTTCCAGATCTCCGGTCCGGTTGTCTCTCTGTGCATCTTCGGATTTGCCGGGTTTACGAACTGTCCCGGGATAAAGCTGTTCGGGATTTCCTTTGCAAGCTCCTCCGCTTTTGCGATCGCTCCCTTCATTCCTTTTGCTCCTTCTGTCAGAACGATCTCTGCTCCGTATGCTTTCAGGATATTTCTTCTCTCAACGCTCATCGTCTCAGGCATGGTAAGGATGATTCTGTATCCTTTTGCCGCTGCGATCGATGCAAGACCGATTCCTGTATTTCCTGATGTTGGCTCAATGATCACTGAACCTTCTTTTAAAAGTCCTTTTTCTTCTGCGTCTTCGATCATGGCTTTTGCTACACGATCCTTTACGCTTCCAGCCGGATTGAGATACTCAAGCTTAACAAGAATCGTAGCTTCCAGTCCCAGCTCTTTTTCAAGGTTCACCGGCTCAACGAGCGGTGTATTTCCGATCAGTCCTAAAGTTCCTTTATAAATAGCCGCCATAATATATATCCTCTCTTTCTTTTTCCTACTTGGTTGGTATGTTTTATGAGTTGCATTATACACTGCGAATACCTATCTGTCAACTATGTTTTATATGTTTTTTTAAACCATTTTTTTCGTACACCGGTTTCACCATACAGAGAATCTGCCACCGAAAACTTCTCACACATACTTCTGCACTTAAAAAGCAGCCGTTCCTGCTCGGAAACGACTGCTTCTTTCTTCACCCTACCTTAAGGCGAAACTTCTGTATCTCTTTTTCACTGGATACTTTCTCGATGATTCCACCGAGACTTCTCAGTTTTTCTTCAAATCTCTCATATCCACGCTGGATATAAACAATATCATCCACGATCGTAATACCGTCTGTTGCAAGTCCGGCAATACATAACGCTGCCCCTGCACGAAGATCGGGTGCACTGACTCTGGCTGCTGAAAACTTCTCCACGCCCTCGATCGTAGCAGAATTACCTTCCACCTTGATATTCGCTCCCATACGTGCAAGCTCATCAAGATACTTAAAGCGATTCTCAAAAATACTCTCTGTGATCGTACTTGTTCCACTTGCAAGTGCAAGTACTACACCGATCTGCGGCTGCATATCTGTAGGATACCCCGGATATGGAAGTGTCTTCACCTGCGTACTCTTCAGCCTGCCCTTTGCCACTACACGGACTGCATCGTCAAACTCTTCCACTTCACAGCCGATATCGATCAGCTTTGAAATGGTCGCATCAAGATGCTTCGGGATCACATTCAGAACCGTCACATCTCCACGGGTCGCTGCTGCAGCAAACATAAATGTACCTGCCTCGATCTGATCCGGGATGATAGAATACTCTGCTTTATGAAGTGACTTCACTCCACGGATCTTAATCACATCCGTTCCTGCTCCTCTGATATTCGCTCCCATACTGTTCAGGAAGTTCGCCACATCTACTACATGAGGCTCTTTTGCAACATTCTCCATGATCGTGATACCATCAGCCATTGCTGCTGCCATCATCACATTGATCGTAGCTCCAACCGTTACCACATCAAAATACAGATGCGTTCCTTTCAGATGCTCTGCCTCTGCAACGATCTTTCCGTACTCAATATCCACATCTGCCCCTAAAGCCCGGAAACCTTTCAGATGCTGGTCGATCGGTCTGCTTCCGATATTGCAGCCTCCCGGAAGTGCTACTTCCGCTCTCTTGTACTTGCCCAGCAATGCTCCCAGAAGGTAATAGGATGCTCTTATCTTCTTTATATAATCATAATCAATGCTAAAATCTCCGATCGTGCTTCCGTTAATCTTCACCGTATGCCTGTCAATACGCTGAACCATAGCTCCGATCCCCTCGATTGCTTCCAGCATAACGTTAATATCATTTACATCCGGAAGGTTCTCGATCAATACCGGCTCATCTGCCATGATTGCTGCTGCAAGGATACCTAAAGCGGCATTCTTGGCACCACCAATCTCAACTTCCCCTACCAGCGGATTCCCGCCCTTTATGATATATTGTTCCATTTCACACCTCAATAATCTTATTTTATTATCTCCCCATAGGTCAATGCATACCGTCCGCAGCCTGCTGCCGCATTCCCCAAGTTCCTGCTGCCCGACTCCCTCAAGACGGGTCCCATCGTTCACTGCAAATATATAGCAGGAACTCTTAACGGTCTATTCCATATATAACTATACCACAAAATTGTTCTTTATGGAATCCCCCTTTTTCCGGTGCATCATTCCTGCTGCTTTTCAGGCTTCTCCCTCAACGGCCCGGATCACATTATCAATCGTCTCTTCGATCTGACAGCCATCCTCATCAATCGTGATATCCGCATACTTTTCAAAATAGCCCACGCGTTCATCATACAGATTTTTCAATGTCTGTCCTTCTTTCAGCACGACCCCTCTTTTTTTCGGATTTCTGATCCTCTTCTTTATTGTCTGATAAGAAGCCTTCAGATATACAATCTTTCCGATCTCTTTAAAATGTTCCATCGCTTCTTCACAGTAAATGACACTTCCGCCCGGTGAGATCACCGCATGCTCACACTGAATATCCCGGTTGACCTGATTCTCAATCTTAAGGAATCCATCATCTCCCACCTCTGCAATGATCTCCCGGAGCAGCTTTCCTTCCTGTTCCTGTATCAGAAGGTCTGAATCAATAAAGTTCATTCCAAGCCTCTTGGCAACTACAATACCGACCGTACTTTTCCCTACAGCCGGCATCCCGATAAATATAAGATTTTCTTTCATATGTATTCTGTCCCTTCCTCCCGGTCACGCTCTTCCTTTTCAGGACTGTTATCTATAATATGATGTTGGGGTCAAAAGCCCCCAACTATGATGCCTACGGATTGTTCCGTGCTTTGCACTCCCACAATCCTCCCAATTATTCGCATATCGTGGGATTGTCATCCCACTTTTAGGCTCATATTGGGGCGGGTCCCAAGGCCTTTCATCCACTTATGAGCAAGCTCATGTGGATTTAGACCTTTTGACCCTGGCATCTATAATATAAGCGGATTATAGCACATAATTCATATTTCATACAAGTATACCGCCCGGCTGATCCTCCGTTTAAACGGTCTAAAAACTGCCGTTTATATAAAATTGATTCCGTGTCCTGCGATTCCGGCATCTTTGATTGTACAATTCCTGATATAACATAAGCTCGATCAGATCTTTCAACTGTGCATTTTTTTCAATTTCAAGATATCTTTCCTCATTTTTTCTTACATTTTCATAAATTCTTCCACACATCATCCGTAATTGCAGCCGGTCCGGATACTCATCATAGATGACACTGTTCCCATATTCCATCCGGTCACATTCCTCTTCTATATAAGGAAGAATCCTCTTTGCAAGAGCCGGATAAAGGCTCTTCATATATTCCAGATCCATTCTCTCCACCCGTTCATCATCATAAGCAAGCGGCATTGGATAAGCCATATAATAAGGCAGTTTCTGATTCATTTCATTCACTCCCGGTCTGACATTATATTTCACTATATGCAGAATACAGCCAAACGTTCTTTTATGCCAGCGGGGCGGTAGACAACACTTTCACCGGTTCACTCAGATATACCGGTGACAGTGACTTCATCTCGACCAAACATAAGGGACATGGACTCGGCACGCAATCAGTGAAAATCATCACAGAAAAATACCACGGTGTATGCAGACTTGAATCCGGGGACGGAATGTTCTACGCTTCAGTAACGTGTCAAAGGAAATAAAAAGGGGAGAGCCTTATTCGCTCTCCCGTAAAATATTCAATATCTCAAGTCTGGTTCCGCCAAGCCCGATCACATCATCCTTCTGAAGAACAACCGGCCTTGTCACCGCTTCCCCGTTCAGATAAGTTCCGTTCCTTGATCCTTCATCTTTCAGATATAACTTATCGCCTCTGTGAACGATCACACAATGCTTCTTGGATACTCTTCCATCTTCTGATAATGAAAGATATCTTTCATAGCCCTGTCCCGACTCTGCTCTTCCGATCCCAATATTACTGTAAAAAATAAAACTGTACTTTGTCCACGAATCCAGGTCTTCCAGGATTACTTTCCACTGGCGGCGTTTTTTCCGCTCTTTTCTCTGCTCTGCCTGCACCCTGCGTGCTTCTTCCCGACGTGCCTGTGCATCCTGCTGCCGCCCGTTCTCTGCACCCTGGCTGCTCTGCCGTCCACCATCTGCTCTTTTCCGTCTCTCTCCCGGCTGCTGTGCTTCTTCTGCATTTCCCTGGCTCTTCCGCTTTTTCTTTCTGGCTTCTGCCCGCTCCGCAGCCTCCTCTGCCTTATTTTTCTTTATACTGAAAAATGTTCCGCTCAGTAATGCAATACATCCGATCACCAGTACTGCCATTACGACCCAATACCACATATGATTTTCTCCTTCCCATTCTAAATCTAAATGGTACTATATTTTCCTCTTCAGGGCAAGCATTATATGACTTTTCTGTCGAAAAATGTCAGATTCTTCCTTCTGAATCTTTCAGAAAAAGCCTGAATTGGGTATACATTTTTCTAACTTCTTGGTATGATATAGATTGTGAGAGTAAACTGCAACTAACTCATTGAACAGACCACAACAAAAAGAAAGAGGAGATCCTATCATGGAAAGAAATGAACCATGTTGGTGCGGCAGCGGCAAAAAATATAAAAAATGCCATATGCCCATCGATGAAAAAATACAGCTTCACGCAGACCACGGGGAGATCGTTCCGTCAAGAGCGATCCTCAAGACTCCTGCACAGATCGAAATGATCCGCAAAAGTGCTGATCTTAACACAGCGGTTCTGGATGAAGTAGCAAAGCACATCCGTATCGGAATGAGTACAGCCGAGATCGATGAAATTGTCTACCGTTTTACGACAGAGCATGGAGGAATCCCGGCACCTCTGAATTATCAGGGATTTCCGAAAAGCGTATGCACTTCACTGAATAATGAGATCTGCCACGGAATCCCGGATGAAAATATCATGATCCAGGACGGAGATATTATTAATGTAGATGTTTCTACTATTTTAAATGGATATTTTTCAGATGCATCCCGGATGTTCAAGATGGGAAATGTCTCTGAACGTGCCGAACGTCTTGTACGCGTTACGGAAGAGTGTGTCCAGCGGGGACTTGCAGCCGCAAAGCCATGGGGACATCTGGGCGATATTGCCGATGCCATCAATACGCACGCACAGGCGAATGGTTATTCCGTTGTGGAAGAGATCGGTGGTCACGGGATCGGACTTGAATTTCACGAAGATCCTTTCGTAAGTTACGTTACACCAAAGGGAAGTGAGATGCTCCTCGTTCCGGGTATGATGTTTACCATCGAGCCTATGATCAACGAAGGCAGTCCTGACTTTTTTGTGGACGAGGATAACGACTGGACAGTCTATACGATCGATGACGGTCTTTCCGCACAGATCGAGTACATGGTACTGGTAAAGGAAGACGGCGTCGAAGTACTGACCAAATAATAAAAACCTGGCAGGAACTCGCTCTGCGTATTTTCTGTGTTTTAATATCTTTATCGCATCATCTTAACATTTACTAAATTTTTTAAAAATTTTACTTACTTTATGGTAAATTATCACAAAAAATAGTATAATGAAATGGAAGTATTATGAAAGAGAGGGCTTTATATGAAACAAGATAACATGTTGGCTATGATTTTAGCAGGAGGACGTGGTACAAGACTTCACGACCTGACAAAAAAAGTGGCCAAACCGGCCGTTTCATATGGTGGAAAATATCGTATTATTGACTTTCCGCTCAGCAACTGTGCAAATAGTGGTATTGACATTGTCGGTGTCCTCACTCAGTATGAATCTGTTCTCCTCAACAGCTATGCTGCTGCAGGAAGAAGATGGGGACTCGATGCAAAGGATAGTGGAGTTTACATACTTCCTCCTCGTGAGAAAGCAGATACAGGACTTGATGTATACAGAGGAACTGCCGACGCGATCTCCCAGAATATCGACTTTATTGATTCCTATTCACCGGAGTATCTCCTGATTCTTTCCGGAGATCATATTTACAAAATGAATTATGATAAAATGCTTGAGTACCACAAAGCAAATCATGCAGATGCAACGATCGCAGTCATTGAAGTACCAATGAAAGAAGCCAGCCGTTTTGGCATCATGAATACAAATGAGACAGGCCGTATCGTCGAATTTGAAGAAAAACCTGAGAAACCAAAGAGTAACCTTGCATCCATGGGTATTTATATCTTTAACTGGAAGCTTCTTCGCAAGATGCTTCTTGCTGATATGAAGAATCCTGAATCCAGTCATGATTTCGGTAAGGATATTATCCCGACCATGCTCGCAGATGAAAAGACGCTTTTCGCCTATAAATTCAAAGGCTACTGGAAAGATGTAGGAACCATCGACTCCCTCTGGGAGGCAAATATGGATCTTCTGAGCAAGAATAATGCACTGGATCTGAACGATTCTTCCTGGAAAATCTATACAGAAGATGTCACTGCTCTTCCACAGTTTGTCGGTGCTGATGCTGATATTGACAGAGCTTTCATCACACAGGGATGTGTCATCAACGGAACTATTAAGAACTCAGTTCTCTTTACAGGTGCAAAAGTTGCTGCCGGTGCAAAAGTCATTGACAGCGTCCTGATGCCGGGTGTTGAAGTAGATGAAGGTGCAGTCGTAACCCGTGCACTTGTTGCCGATAAGGTAAAGATCGGAAAGAATGCCGTAGTCGGCAGTGCAGACAGTGAGAATATCGAACTGGTTGCAAAACGTGTAAAGGGGGAAGAGTAAGATGAGTAAAGCATTTGGAATTATTAATTTCGCAGGAAATGACGTACAGGTAAATGGTATGTTGGATTATCGTCCGATCGGAGCTTTTTCTTTCCTCGGAAGATACCGCGTGATCGACTTTCCTATTTCTAATATGAGTAACAGTGGGATTGATGTAATGCAGGTTTACGTCCGCAGAAAACCTCGTTCCCTCGTAGAACATCTCGGAACAGGACGTCATTACAACATCAACTCCAAGCGTGGAAAGCTGAACATTCTTTTTGCAGAGACCATTGAAGAGAACAATGTCTACAATACAGATATTGCCGCTTACATCGAGAACCTTGACTGCTTTGATGAGATTGATTCCGAATATGTAATCCTTGCACCAAGTTATATGGTCTATACAGCAGATTATAATACATTCCTTCAGTCTCATATTGAATCAGGTGCAGATATCACACTGATGTATCACAGCGTAGATAATGCAAAGGATCATTTCCTGAATTGCCATGCACTGGATATCAACAAGCAGAAAGGAGTTCTTTCCATTGAGCCGAACCATGGAAATACAAAGAGCAAAAATATCTTCATGGATACTTATGTAATGAAGAAAGCTCTGTTCCTTGAACTGGTTCAGAAGGCTCATAAGCTTTCTTCCATGTATACACTTGCTGATATCGTACGTGAAGAATGTGAAGAACTGGATGTTCGTGCTTATTCTCACCGTGGATTCTTTGCTACGATCACTGACTTCAACAGTTATTATGATGCAAATATGGAACTGATCAACCTCAAGAAAGCAACAGATCTTTTCGATGATAACTGGCCGATCTACACCCGTACAAATGATTCCTGCCCGACGCAGTACTTTGATGGAAGTGAAGTGAAATCTTCCGTTATTTCCAACGGCTGCCTGATCGAGGGTACGATTGAAAATTCTGTTATCGGACGTGGCTGTATCATCAAAGAAGGAGCAATTGTTAAGAATTGTGTCATCAATGCCGATGTAGTCATCGGAAAGGGTGTCCATGTTGAAAATCTCGTAATAGACAAGCATGCCCGCCTGATCCGTGGAAAGCGTGTCATCGCAGCACCGGAAAAACCGGGATATATCAAGCGTGGCGACCGCCTGTAGGGCAACTTTGATCCATTGATCATTTATAAAGATTATTTTGTCAGCACGACTTTTGTCTTTACATAATAAACCTTCCAAAGAAACCCGCTGCTTCATGGAACTTCCATCGCAGCGGGTTTCTCATAATTTATCTCTTTTCTTCTCTACTCTTTTGAACTTTCCGGTTCTTTCTGTAAATAACCGCCAGTCCTTTCAACAACAGATCATCATCCAAAATAATCTCTCTCTTACAATGCGGCACAATCTTCTTCGCAAGTCCGCCTGTCGCAATCACGGTGGCCTCCCCTTCCAGCTCATCCTGCAGTCTGTCAATAATTCCATCGATCGCTGCGGCACTGCTGTAGATAATTCCACTCTTCATGCATTCTACCGTATTCTTTCCTATGATATGCTCCGGTGCTTCAATCCCAATCCCTCCAAGCTGGGATGCACGAGCCGTCAGTGAATCCAGTGACACTCCGATTCCCGGATAGATCATTCCTCCGATATAATTTTTATTTTTGTCAATCACACTGACTGTATTGGCTGTTCCAAGATCCAGGATCAGAAGCGGTACAGGATATTCTGCGATCCCGGCTACTGCATTCACAACCAGATCACTTCCAAGCTGTGCCGGATTATCCATACGGATATTGAGTCCCGTCTTAATCCCTGCTCCTACTACCAGCACTTCTTTCTTGAGGATCTTTTCAACTGCAAGCTTTACAATATTCGTGATCTGCGGAACAACCGAGGAAACGATCCCGCCCTCTATATCACTTCTGTGAATATGATAGATATCCAATACATTTTTAATATCGATCGCATATTCCAGTTCGGTCTTCGTACGCACTGTGGACAGACGTTCCACAAATAAACATTCATCCCCGTCGATACATCCCAGTACAATATTTGTATTTCCTACATCAATCGCTAATATCATTTTTCTCCTGCCCCTCTCTGAAACTCAGGATACGGTCAAGGATCTCTGCCGCTGTATCCTCTTTTGACATCTTGCCGAGCTGCTCATCCCGATCCTTCGTGATAATCGTTACAATGTTCGTATCACCACCGAATCCGGCACCTTCCACCTTCAGGCTGTTCGCAACGATCATATCCAGGTTCTTTTTCTGCAATTTCCCACGGGAATTTTCAAGCATATGCTCCGTCTCCATGGAAAATCCGCAGAGGAACTGTTCTTCTTTCTTATGCATTCCAAGATAAGCTAAAATATCGTCCGTACGCTCCAGCTCCAGTGACAGATTGTCTCCCTTCTTCTTTACTTTCTCATCACTGATATATTTCGGACGGTAATCTGCCACAGCCGCCGCTTTTATGATGATATCCTGTTCAGCAGCCCGTCCTGTCACTTCATCAAACATCTCCTTCGCTGTCGTAACCGGCACAACCTTCACAAACTCCGGCTTCTTCAGTGCTGACGGTCCTGTGACAAGCGTAACCTCTGCACCTCTCTGCATGCAGACCCGTGCGATCGCATATCCCATCCGTCCCGTAGAATGATTCGTGATATAACGAACCGGATCTACCGCCTCCTGCGTCGGTCCTGCGGTCACAAGAACTTTCAGTCCTCTCATGTCCTTTTCCCGTGCCACTTCCTTTAAAATATACTCTAAAAGAAGCTCCGGCTCAGGCATCTTTCCTGCCCCTGTATCTCCACACGCAAGATAGCCGACTGCCGGTGAGATTACTTCATAACCATAATATTCCAGTTTTTTCAGATTATCCTGCACGATGGGATTCTCGAACATATTCGTATTCATTGCCGGTGCAATGATCTTTCTGCATCTGCATGCCATCACCGTTGTTGTCAGCATATCATCCGCAATTCCACCGGCAATCTTCCCGATCACATTCGCACTTGCAGGTGCGAGCATGACAACATCTGCCTTTTTCGCCAACGATACATGCTCCACACTATATTGAAAATTCCGGTCAAACGTATCAACCAGACATTTATTTCCCGTCAGCGTCTCAAACGTGATCGGATTGATAAAGTTCGTGGCATTCTGCGTCATCAGCACATGCACATCTGCGTCCAGCTTCTTTAATGCACTGGCAAGCGATGCGATCTTGTATGCTGCAATACTTCCCGATACGCCTAACAGAACTGTCTTCCCCTTCAGCATCGAGTTTTCCTCCTTTTGTCCGCCTCTTCCAATATTTACGCTTTATTATAGGGCATTGAATATGAAAAATCAACGGCTGTGTATAAAACTCCCTTCCCAGGGAATGCTGTTACTGTTCCTGAATTTTCTGCTGGTGAAGATCTCTTTCTGTCGCAGATCCAGAATCAGAAACAGCAGTCAATATCAGTAAATCAACAAATCACAGGAGGTTTTTATCCATGGACGAACAGACCCGTAAACTTTTAGAAGAGTGTACATCAGGATGCAAAATGGCTGTCAGCAGTATTCAGCAGATCCTTGAATTTACTCAGGACTCAGCACTCCAGAAAATATTGAACAAATACATCGAACAGCATACACACCTGCAGCAGACAGCAGAAAGCCAGTTGTCAGCAGACGGTTTTGAGCCAAAAGATCCGGGAATGCTTGCTTCAGCATTTTCCTGGTTTACAACAGAAATCAAGCTGGGCATGAACTCTGATAATTCTGAGATTGCCAAGGTTCTGATCGATGGATGCAGTATGGGGATCAAAACCCTGGGCGAGCGTGCCAATACACTCTGCCAGGCAGATAAAAGTGCTGATTCCATTGCCCGCAGGATCATAAAACTTGAAGAAGAAATAATCCGTGAACTGGAGCCGTTTTTATAACTTGTCCAATCCTCGCCTTTCCGATATAATATAATTTGGAGGATTTTATATTATGATATGCAAATGACGAATCGTTTTTTGTTATATCTGACTAAGGAAAGAGAGGAAAAAGTATGAAAAATGCAAAATTTGCAGGTGTCCAACGGCTTCTGTCTGCTGTATTTGCTGCTACGGTAGCACTTACTTCTGTGCAGATCCCGGTCTACGCGACACCTCAGACGCAGGCGGCAGAACAGACCAGCCAACTGGTCAATATTGCCGGTGACTGCGAAATTACTGTCCCCAGTTCCCAGAGTGGCTATGGTGCGGAACGTATGACTGACGGAGACAGCAGCACAATGTGGATTCAGAACGATGGAACATGGCCGAGTACCGTGTCCTTAAAATTACCCGCCGATAATACAAAGCGGATCAAAAAAGTCGTATTAAAATTTGAATCCGGTCAGAGTGCGTGGGGAGTTGACGTAACGCTTTCTCATGCACTGAACAACGTTACCAGTGACCTGGTTATAGATAATACTGCCACGGTCACATCTTTCGATGACGGTTATGAATTTACTTATGATACTGCCTTAAGTTTTACGCATACCTTCATTGAACTGTCAAATCCGACTAACAATGGTGCTGCCGGAGGATTCTGGCCGGCACTTGCAGAGGTGGAGATCTGGGCTGAAAATGAAAGTGGTGAGGAGTCTCTTACCAATGTAGCCCCTGCTGCAACGATCACCTCGGTTGGCGGAGATTACGGCACAAAAAGCAACCTCACAGATGAGGACTATAGTTCTCTCTATGTATTTAATGGTGGTGGAATGTCCACTCTGCCAGACGGTGCATGGATCGAAATGGAACTGGATCGGGAATATCCTGTCAAATCCATGGAGGCTGCTTTTGAGCATCTGTCTTCTGACGAAAACAATTTCCAGTTTACCTTCGATATCTATGGGAAGAGTTCAACTGACACGGAATGGCAGACACTCTTTGCCGGAGTGAATGCAACCCGTCTGGATGACGGCTATCTTCAGACACTGACACTGGATTCCATCAAAAATCTCAAATCGGTCCGCATCGTCATCACCAGCATTACCAATACAGCAGGTGATCCATGGCCGGCACTTGCGGAATTTAAAATTTTCGCTGATACAAGCGGTTCCGGTTCAGAGGATACGGAAAGTATCGCCTATAAAAAGCCGGTTCATACAAATGCCGGAGGAGTTGTCTCCCGTATCAATGATGGTTCTACCATCAATACATGGACGGGTGAACGTTATCCGGCTTATGTAGATATTGATCTGGAGGCCAATTATAAGCTGGATGAGATTCAGGTTTATACTCCTTCTGCCGGTTATTCCCAGTATTCTGTCTATACTAGTATGGATGGACGGGATTTTGAGAAGTTAGCCGAAAAGTCTGACAAAGAAAACTGCCCTGCTAAGGGGGAATCTTATCAAGCAAATAAAAAAGAAGCACGAATCGTACGTGTCTATGTGGAATATCAGTCTGAATCCTCCAAAGCACTGATCAACGAGATCCGTGTGCTTGGAACTCCAAGTGGTACAGCTGTTCAGGAGACTCCTGCAGTACAGGTTGAAGATTTTAAAAACTCTGCATACAACGTAACTGTTACCGATCAGGATACGATCAATGAAGTAAAGGGAATTATTGAAAGAAGAATCGGTGCAGCTTATAAAGACTGGTTTACATTTGAACTTGCAGATGCTGCAAATGGATATGACTATTATGACCTTTCCCAGAGCAACGGAAAGATCCATATCAAGGGAAATAACGGTGTATCTCTTGCAACCGGTCTGAATTATTACCTGAAATATTACTGTAACGTCAATATTTCCCAGGTCGGCGATCAGGTCACCATGCCGAAAAGCATTATTCCGGTTGAAGGAATGGTACATAAAGAAACCAAATTCCCGGTTCGTTATTCTTATAACTACTGTACCCTCTCCTACTCTATGGCTTTCTGGGGCGAAGAGGAATGGAGAAATGAGTTAGACTGGCTTGCACTGAATGGTGTAAATGTAGTTCTTGATGCCACAGCTCAGGAAGAAGTCTGGAGACGTTTCCTTACAGAACTTGGTTATACTCATCAGGAAGCCAAAGATTTCATTGCCGGACCTGCCTACTATGCATGGGCCTATATGGCAAATCTTTCCGGTTATGGCGGCCCGGTTCATGATACCTGGTTCACTGAGAGAACGGAGCTCGCAAGAAAAAATCAGCTTATCATGAGAAAGCTCGGCATGCAGCCTGTCCTTCAGGGATATAGCGGAATGGTGCCGGTAGATATTACTTCCAAAGATCCTTCGGCAGAAGTGATCAAGCAGGGAACCTGGTGTTCTTTCCAGCGGCCAAGTATGCTGAGGACAGACAGTGAGTCTTTCACAAAATATGCAGCACTCTTCTATAAAGTACAGAAAGAAGTTTATGGAGATTCCGCTCATTATTATGCAACAGACCCGTTCCATGAAGGTGGAAATACCGGTGGTATGGATTCCGCTGTTATTTCGCAGAAAGTCCTTGCAAGCATGATGACTGCTGATCCTCACGCAACCTGGGTGATCCAGTCCTGGCAGGGAAATCCGACAACGGCTCTGCTTCAGGGATTAGGTGACAACCGCAATCATGCTCTTGTTCTGGATCTCTATGCGGAAAAGACACCTCACTGGAATGAGACCAACCCTGGTTACTACGGTGGTGCAGAAGGCGGCGGAGAATTTCTGAATACTCCGTGGGTTTACTGTATGCTGAACAACTTCGGTGGACGTCTCGGACTCCATGGACATATTGATAATTATGTTGAAGGAATCGTAAATGCCTCTAAGCAGGCTGAACATATGGCAGGAATCGGTATCACACCGGAGGCATCTGTAAACAATCCGGTTCTCTACGATCTTTTCTTTGAAACGATCTGGGCTGATGACGGAAATAACTTACAGAAGATCAATCTTGATGAATGGTTTAAAAATTATGTAACAAGACGTTACGGTGCAGACAGTGACTCCGCTTATCAGGCAATGGAAATACTGCACGACACCGTATACAATCCTGCATACAATATGAAAGGACAGGGTGCTCCTGAGTCTGTTGTAAATGCCAGACCGGGACTGGATATCGGTGCAGCTTCTACATGGGGAAATGCTGTTGTTGATTATGATAAGAAAAAACTGGAAAAAGCAGCCGAGCTGCTCCTTGCAGACTATGATAAGCTGAAGAACAGTGCCGGCTATCAATATGACCTTGCCAATGTACTGGAACAGGTATTGTCCAATACGGCTCAGGAATATCAGAAAAAGATGGCGGCAGCTTTCCGCTCTGGTGATGCGGAAGAATTTAGTACCCTTTCCGATAAATTCCTTTCTATTATTGATATGGTAGAAAAAGTAACCGGAACACAGAAAGAATTTCTTGTCGGTACATGGATCAACGGTGCAAAGAAACTGGCAGAAAATTCCGATGATTTTACAAAAGAACTTTACGAACTGAATGCCCGCAGTCTGATCACCACATGGGGAAGTTACGACCAGGCAATCAGCGGTGGACTGATCGATTATTCCAACCGTCAGTGGGCCGGTCTGACCAACGATTACTATAAAATGCGTTGGGAGAAATGGATCACTGAACGTAAAAAAGAACTTGCCGGAGAATCTTATACCAATTACTCTGCTCAGGACTGGTTTGAGATGGAATGGGCATGGGCAAGAGGTACAAATAAATATTCCGGTACTCCGAATGGTCTTGATCTTCAGGGACTCGGAACCGATGTCCTTGCTAACTACTCACTCACCAATATGCCGAAAGATCCTGCCGAGGATGATTCCAGAGATCTTCCGCTTGAAGGCATGACTGCTACAGCAGGAAGTGAACAGGCAACGACCGGAAGTGAAGGACCGGCATCCGCTGTACTGGATCAGACTACAGGTACGATCTGGCACAGCAAATGGAGCGGTGATGCTCGTGAAAATCTCTGGATCGATATCGCTCTTGGAGAGAGTAAGACGGTAACCGGACTGCGTATGCTTCCAAGATCCGGTGGTGGGAATGGAACTATCACTTCCTACCGCATCGAGATCAGTAATGATCACGGCAAGACTTATCAGGAAGTTGCCACGGGTACATGGAACAGCAGTGACAGTTGGAAGATGGCAGAGTTCCATGCCATCCAGGCTACCAATGTACGCCTCTATGCGGTAGAATCTGTATCAGACACCAGCAATATTTTTGCATCAGCAGCCGAGATTCGTATCATGGGACCAGCTACTGCAATCGTTCCGGCAGAGGAAACTATAGTAAATATCGCAACTCCTTCTAAAGAAGCAGATCTGTCATCTGCACAGGCTGCAAAGGAGACTGATAAATACACCGTCTCTACAGTCTGGAAAGATGCAACCGGAACAACAGTAACGGCTATATCAAAGGATAAGAATGCGACTCATGACTATACGGCGAAGATTACTCTCACCCCTGTCACAGGATATTCCTTTGACAAAACCAGTGTACCGGATACATTGACATTGAAACTCAACGATCAAAGAACCGTTGAAGCTATTCCGGTCACAGACAGTGTTCTCAATGATGATGGAACTGTCACAATTACTTACCAGTTCAGCAATATGTTCCAGGGAGGCTCATTACGAATGGATCAGTCTTCTCCTGAAAAATCTACGAACATGAGATTTGGATATGACTTTAAGTTACCGGAAGCTTCATCCGAAAAAGATGAGATTCGCTTTAAAGGCTGTACCTGGTATTATGGAGTAGCTGAGGATGACTTAAAGAATACCTTCTCTCCAGACAAAACAAACTTTATAACGAATCCTGATAAAAAAGGAGCTGAATACTACAGATCCAATATCGTATTCACAAATCTTTCATCCGGTGCTTATAAACGCTCTGTATATGCCAGAATCCTGGTAAAATATACAGTAAATGGAAAAGAACGCAGTGTGATGGGAACATTTGTAGATTCAAGATCCGTCAGCATGATCGTTGAAGGAATCCTTGCCAATACGAACGCAGATCAGACGGAAAAAGATTATGCACAGAAAATCAAAGATGCAATTTTAAAGTAATCATTTTTCTTCAATCATTAAAACAGGTGAAGCCGACGCATTTGCGTCGGCTTTATCTGACCTTATATCTTTTTTCAGAATTGACCATTTTTAACGGTTCACATTTGTTGTATAGTAGAGAGAGTTTGAAAGGAAAGAGGTTTAACTATGAATACAACAACAAATTCAAAACTGAAAAAGATCGTTCTTACCGCATTGTTCGCAGCACTTTCCTGTGTTGCAACTATGTCGATCAAGCTTCCTACACCGGGAACCGGCGGATATATTCATCCGGGTGATGCAATGGTAATCCTCTCAGGTGTCGTTCTCGGACCATGGTGGGGACTTCTTGCAGGCGGAATTGGTTCTGCAATGGCAGATCTCCTTGGCGGATATTTCGTGTATGTTCCGATCACTTTTGCGATCAAAGGACTGGTAGCTGTCTGTGCCGGACTCTTATATCAGAAGATCGGTCATACTTCCAAGTCACGTTATGCCGCTGTCATTCTCGGCGGTATAGCTGATATCATCCTCGTAGCCGGTGGCTACTGCTTCTGCGAATACTTTTTCCTGTATGGTTCAGGTGCATTCGCAAGCGTACCTGCCAACCTGATCCAGGGACTCGGCGGACTCATCATTTCAGCAGTCCTTTATCCGATCCTTATGGCTGTCCCGGATGTAAGACAGACTGCCAATGCGGTAAATGAATAAGGAAACGAACAAGACTTAAAATTCCTGACAGCAAAAAGAACCAGTCATTTGCATAAGCAAATAGCTGGTTCTTTTTTATATGCTCATTTCACTCCGTCCACAGTTTCGTTCATCTCAACGTCAGTGTATCGATCGGTTTCAATACGATCGCTGAGTATGCTCCCATATTCAGCATGATCTCTCCATCCTCTACAATGTACTCATCATAAGCTGTTGTATATCCTTGCTCGTAGGTATAGATCAGACGCTTCATTCGCCCACTCATCTCCATTCCTGTCAGCCAGACAGGTACTGTTACTTCTTTCAGGATACTGCTGTTATTCACAATAATAACCAACTGCTCATCCTTTTCAAACCGTCCATATGCCAGCAGATTCTTCCCTGCGGCAAGCAGCTTGATTGAACCTTTTCTGAGCGGTTTTTCCGTCTTATGGATACGGATCATCTCTTTATGAAATGCAAGCAGCTCCTGATCTTCGTGCCCCCACGGATAAGTCCTTCTGTTATCCGGGTCAGTAAAACCACACAGTCCCACTTCATCTCCGTAATAAACCGTCGGTGCACCTACCCACGTCATCTGCATCACAACTGCTTCACGCATGACCGCAAGGTTTACACCCTCTTCTGCTCCTTTTGTGCCATGCTGGCTTACCCGTCCGACTTTATGGTTCGTCCTTGTAAGGAACCGGGAATGATCGTGGTTGGATAATTCATTCATTGCCACCTGCAGAGACGGGGTCAGCATACTTGCCATAAAATGTCTCATTGCCCCGATAAAATTATCTGCATTGCCCCACAGATCCGTTCTACGCTCATCACTGTGCTTCTCCATACCGGTCAAAAACCAGGTCACCGGCTCCATAAATGCATCATAATTCATCACACTGTCCCACTCGTCTCCCTGAAGCCAGTCCTGTGGATCTCCATAATGCTCTGCAAGGATCAGTGCATCCGGGTTCACACTTTTGACCTCTTTACGGAAACGTTTCCAGAATAAATGATTATATTCATTGCTGAATCCGAGATCCGCTGCGACATCCAGTCTCCAGCCGTCAATATTATAAGGTGCAGACACCCATTTCTTTCCGATCCGCATAATGTAATCTTCCAGATCCGGTGACTCCTCATACGCCAGCTTCGGCAGTGTATCATGTCCCCACCAGCCATCATATGTCCCATTGTACGGCCATGCTGAATCCTGGTTATTATGGAACAAGAAAAAGCTGCGGTACGGACTTTGCGCACTCACATACGCCCCCTTCGGGTAATCCGGCTGCGGTTCATAGATTCTCTCTCTGTCCATCCATTTATTAAAAGAACCGCAATGATTAAATACCCCATCCAGGATCACTTTCATTCCCCGCTGATGCATTGCATCCACCAGCTTTGCAAATAACTGGTTGCTGGCTTCCAGATTCCGCAGGTCTCCGGTTCTCTGCTGATACTTCGTTGCATGGATATTGTCCTTTGCACCCTTCGGAAGTACTTCTCCGTCATCCACTACGATCTTTCCGTAATGAGGATCAATATAATCATAGTCCTGTATATCATACTTATGGTTCGACGGAGACACGAACAGAGGATTAAAGTAAATCACCTCGATTCCAAGATCCTGCAGATAGTCCAGCTTATCTATGACTCCCTGCAGATCTCCGCCATAAAAGTTCCTGATATCCATGGATGCCGGAGCCTGACTCCAATCCTTAATTTTTTTACATGGAGCTCCGATATAAATATATTCATCATCTTCTACGTCATTTGTCGGATCTCCGTTATAGAAACGGTCTACAAAAATCTGATACATGACCGCCCCTTTTGCCCATTCCGGTGTGGAAAATCCCGGCTGGATAATAAAGGAATAGTACTCTTCTGCCCGGTAGGTCACACCATACCGGCTGAAATAGCAGATCTCTGTTCCTTTCTTGATCTCAAAATAATAGCGGAACGGCTCAGTTCCCAACTGATATTCGATCTCATAAAAATCAAATTCACCAGTCATCTGCATTTTCCATAAAGTATAGATCTGTTCTCCTGCATGGAGCTTCACCTCATCCACATCATTGTGGGCTGTACGAAAACGCAGAACCACCTTTTCATTTATCTCCGGTTCTGCCGGAATGACATAATCGCCTGTTCCATCACAAAATAATGCTTCTCTGTTCATTCTCACCCTCCTCCGCTCCTTCGTATTCTGGATTCATAACCTATGAGAGAACCTGACACTGGCAGTTTCTCCTGCATACTCTGCTATGTCAGAAAACCCCCGGCCGTCAGTTCCTTCTGACGACAGAGGGTATACAGTAAACCTTTTTCAGGCATCCGTCTCACTTTCCTCAAACAGTGCTTCAAATTCGCTTCTGGTTATCTTCTCTTTCTCAAGCAGCAGTTCTGCACACTTTTCCAATACAGGATGGTATTCCTGAATAATACTTCTTGCCTGTGCATAACACTCATCTATGATCCGCTTGACTTCTTCGTCGATCGTTCCGGCAATCTTTTCTCCGTAACCTCTTGAAGTATGACCAAAATCTCTTCCGATAAAGACTTCATCACTGTCATTGTCATAATTGATCAGTCCCAGTTTCTCAGACATACCAAACTTGGTGATCATTGATTTTGCAATCGCTGTCGCCTGCTTAATATCCTGTGATGCACCTGTTGTAATATCATCAAAAATCTCTTCTTCTGCGACACGTCCTCCAAGAGATACTGTGATCTCCTGAAGCATATGTCCCTTTGTATTGAACATATCATCTTTTTCCGGAAGCGGCATTGTATATCCGCCTGCTCCACCCGTTGGAATGATGGATACACTGTATACCGGTCCTACATCCGGCAACACATGGAACAGGATCGCATGCCCTGCTTCATGATACGCTGTGATCCTTCGTTCCTTCTCTGAAACGATCCGGCTCTTCTTCTCCGGTCCGATCCCGACTTTTACAAATGCATGACGGATATCGGACTGCTGGATGAATACCCGGTTCTCCTTTGCTGCGAGGATCGCAGCTTCATTGAGAAGGTTCTCAAGATCTGCTCCTGAAAATCCTGCCGTCGTCTGTGCGATCTGCTTCAGATCCACGTCATCCCCCAGCGGTTTATTTCTTGCATGTACTTTCAGAATCTCTTCTCTTCCGCCCACATCCGGTCTGCCGACAATCACATCACGGTCAAACCTTCCCGGACGTAAGATCGCCGGATCAAGGATGTCTTTCCGGTTCGTTGCCGCCATCACGATGATGCCTTCATTTACACCAAATCCATCCATCTCTACAAGGAGCTGGTTCAATGTCTGCTCTCTCTCATCATGGCCACCGCCCAGACCGCTGCCACGTCGTCTTGCAACAGCATCAATCTCATCAATAAACACGATACAAGGTGCATTTTTCTTCGCATCCTGGAACAGATCCCTGACACGGGATGCACCGACTCCGACAAACATCTCCACGAAATCCGAACCCGAAATGCTGAAGAACGGAACTCCCGCTTCTCCTGCTACTGCCTTTGCAAGCAGCGTCTTACCCGTTCCCGGAGGTCCCTCCAGCAGAACTCCCTTCGGGATCCTTGCTCCAAGCTGGGTATATTTTCTCGGTGCCTTCAGGAAATCAACGATCTCCTCCAGCTCTTCTTTCTCTTCTTTCAGACCTGCAACATCTGCAAATGTCACCTTGATCTCATTCTGTGTACTCATTCTTGCACGGCTCTTTCCGAAATTCATCGCTTTTGAATTTGTTCCGCCATTCTGACGGTTCATCAGCATAAACAGTAAAAAGATACCGCATAAAGTAATCAGTGACGGAAGGACTGCTGACATGATGATGGACTCTTTCGGAACATCCTCAAGACTGTATTTCACATCATTTTCCTGCAGAAATTCTTCCACCTTCCCTACGTCCGAAACATTCAGGCTTCTTACAGATGAATCATCTTTCAATGACAACGTCACCCGTCCGGTCGGCACAGCACTGTTCTGTCTGATATCTGCCGCCGTGACATTCCCCGCTTCTACTTCTTTTACAAAAGTAGAGTAGGAAATTTCCTGCTGGTGCATCTGCACCTTGTTCGCCATCCACAGGATGCCTCCTATGATAAGGATGAACAGCAGGATCGAGCCCCAGTTCACGCCTCTGTATTTCTTCTTGTTCTCCAAGGCTTATAACTCCTCCTTATTCTACACCTTCCACAACTCCGATATACGGAAGGTTTCTATATTTCTGTGCGTAGTCCAGTCCATATCCGACTACAAATTCATCCGGGATCTCAAATCCCGTATAATCCACCTTTACATCCTTCACACGACGATCCGGTTTGTCCAGAAGCGTGCAAAGATGAAGGCTTGCAGGCTTTCTTCTCTGAAGTACATCCATCAGATAATACAGCGTATTTCCTGAATCAATGATATCTTCCACGATCAGCACGTCTTTTCCCTCGATGGACTCATCCAGATCCTTTGCAATACGCACTACACCGCTGGACTTTGTTCCGTCTCCGTAGCTTCCCACGCACATAAAGTCCATGGAAACCGGTACCGTAATTCTCTTTGCCAGTTCACACATGAAAAAGACTCCGCCCTTCAGCACACAGATCAGATGAATCTGCTTTCCCTCATAATCTTTGCTGATCTGCTCTCCTAATGCTCTAATTCTTGCGTCAACTTCTTCTTCCGGAACTAATACTTTTATACTCTCTGCCATGATCCTATTCCTCCACAATCTTTATCTTAAGAATCTTTGTTGTCTGATCCCCAATCTGATATGCCGCACTCATCCGCATACCCGGGATCCATACGATCTGTTCTTCTTCCGCGATCAGAAGTATCCGATCCCTTTTTTCCTTTGGGACTTTCTCATTAATAAAATAAGACTTCAGCTTCTGCCGCTTTCCCCGGCTGTCAATCACCAGCTCATCACCGGGTCTTCTGTATCTTATACAGAGTCCGCTTTTGATTATATCATAATCAAAGCATTTCGTGTAGCTTTTTTGTGACAACTCTTTCCCTGAAACTGCTTCTTCTCTTCCACAGATCTCACAGCAGACTTTCTGCCCCGTTCCCGGGAAATAAGTTTCCCCCGGAATCTTCAGTTCCACGCTCTGCTGCCCGGTGCCTTCTTCTTCCTGAGCCTTTTTCTGATTCTTTTTCTGATCCCTGTCTTCAGATCTTCGCCGGATCTCAACTCCGGCATAGGTTCTGACCGCCCGGAGCTGATACGGAAGATCCCTGCTTTTTCCGACCTGCCTGCCAAATAACCCTCTTACTGCTTCCATATGCACTGCTTCAATATCTTTCTGTGCTTCTGCCATTTCACAGATACACCGACGGATCAGAAGAGACTGTAAAATGCCCGGAAGTTCTGCATATTCTTCCTCTTCAATCCTGAGTCCTGCCGGCTTTTCTTCCTTTTTCCCCTGCTGCTTTTCTTCCGGATTTTCCTCCGAAACATCCACCGGATGGACCATCTGTCTCCATGCCGCATCCGTCTGCAGGTTCAGATACTCCCATATTTCTTCTGCCTGTAAACTCAGACGGTTGATATGCTCTACTGTCTGACGGTTGATCTCCTGTTCCATAACCGGAAGAATCTTGTGCCGGATCCGGTTGCGGGTATACTCATCTTCTTCGTTCGTCTCATCAGTACAATAGGAAATCTGCTCCTCTTCCAGCCACTCTTCAATCTCTTTCCTCGTCAGACAGAGCAGCGGACGGATCCGGTTTCCGTAAACCGGACGAATCCCGCACATTCCCTGAAGCCCGCTTCCCCTCGCCAGATTCAGAAGTACTGTCTCTGCATTATCATTTTTATGATGTGCCGTTGCGATCTTATTCGCACCGGACTCCCTGCATACAGTCTCAAAAGCATTGCTCCGTACGATACGGCCTGCTTCTTCAAGAGATTTTTTCCCATTTTTTGCAATTAATTCCACATTTTCATGAAAAATCCTGCAGGGAACATCAAGTTTTCTGCACAGCTCTTTCACATAAGCCTCATCCTGCTCTGCCGCCTCTGCTCTCAACTGATGGTTCACATGGCAGACGATCACCTCAAACCCAAGCTTTTTCCGCAGTTCGCAAAGCACAAAAAGCAGGCATACCGAATCTGCTCCACCCGATACACCTGTCACGATGCGGTCACCCCGCCCGATCATCTGATACTGTTCAATATACTGCTCTACTTTTTTTCTTTTTTTATCCATCATATGTAAACTATACCGAAATACTTTTTAATTGTAAATCCCTGCTGTTTAACTTTTCAGACTTTCCTGTCACGCTTTCCATATCCCGACTGCAAGGACTGTCATATCATCCTCCGGTTCTCTTCCTGTCCAGCTCAGAACCTGCTGAAGAATATGATGTGCCAACTCCTTCGGATTGCTGATGGCAGTGCCTTTGATGATCGTCTCCAGGAGCAGATCCTGTTCTCCCACCGGCAGTGCATCCATCACACCATCCGTTACCATAATGATAAAATCTCCATCTTCCAGTTGCCGACGCACCGAATCGATTTCTATAGAATTGATCACTCCGATCGGAAGACTGGTGGAATTTAAATATTCCACTCCGGCTTTGCTTCGGATAAATGTTGAAGATGCTCCCGCTTTGATAATCTCACATTCCCCGCTGTACAGGTCAAAGATCGTCATGTCTACCGTCGAGTAATGGATTTCCTCACGCCCCATCACCAGAGTTGTATTAATCATCTGGATTGCAGTCTTTTCCGGAAATCCCGCCTCCAGAAGTTCTTCTAAAAGCTCCACCACCAGGGTACTCTCCCTGCACGCGGTTTCACCTGAACCCATCCCATCAGAAAGCACCACGCCCTTTTTTCCACCTGGCAGCTCCATCATGGCAAAATTATCGCCTGAAATGCTGTTGCACCCCTTGCCGATCCGGGCAACTCCCGGAATTGTATAATATGCCGGTCCTTCCCTGCAGATAACCGTCATATAATTCTGCCCGATCATCTGGGCACTGTCATTTTCTGCGACAAACCGTCGTCCTGTTGCGGCTGATACGCACCGCACCAGTTCCCGGACAGTCATTCTCTTTTTCTGCATCGCTCTCGCAGTCACATGAACTTCGTATTTTCCTTCCCGGTTCATGAAAAACTGCGTATACAGAACCTTGACGCCACGCTTTTTCAACTGCCCGGAGATCCGCCGCTCCATCCGTTCATCCGTAAAAATACTTTCCTCCAGTTCCCTTGCACTGCTCTGAAGCATATCCGCAAAAGTATCCAGTTGGATCGCACATCCCTCTCTGCTTCTTGCAATCCGGTTGATCCAGATCATGTTCTGTCTTGCATCATGAAATCCTTCCAGCATTTCCCTGAGAAACCTCGGTGCCATGATGCAACGCTGCATCAGTTTCCGCTTGGTTTCTGTATTCAGATCATTCCCGTAATGATCCACCGCAGACAGGACTTCATATCCCATCTGATAGGTATGGATAAAATTTTCTCCCCAGCACCATTCACATTTCTCACATTTTGAGCAGACTTTTTCTTTCAGACGACGAAACATCATCTCGATCTCCTCATCCGAAAAGGCTTGCTTTTTTTCTTCCAGCCCAAGAAATATCTGTGAAAGCTGCTTTACAGAACCCGCAAAACGTTCAATCTGTTCCACATAGGGGCTATTATGCAATGTCTGCCCGTCGTTCATATCCTGTATTCCGCTCCTTCCTGTCAGATGATAAAAGCTCCGGGAGAACTTCTCTCCCGGAGCTATCTTTTGTATCTCTCTATGTAACTGACTCTTTTATGCCTGTCTACTTGATCGGCCTGAAAATAATCTCATTCGGATCTGCCAGGTGCAGCTTATCCTCTGCTGTCTCCCTGATATACTCATCTGTCTGAACATATGCCTC
>ERZ1673738.2310-NODE-2310-length-24887-cov-7.284995_pt1 | contig 24887 bp, 20 predicted proteins | sample MGYA00580198_ERZ1673738 | MGnify/ENA primary metagenome ERZ1673738 (study PRJEB41218, sample SAMN15661784) | gut metagenome | host: Homo sapiens | place: Canada: London | collected 2015-08-20/2019-03-30 | study: EMG produced TPA metagenomics assembly of...
GATGATAGCTTTTTTCCCTGGCAAGCTTTATCCGCTCATTTCGCACAACTCATGTAATACCGTCTTCTTTGAATAATCCTTTTGCTGCGCCGGAAACGGCGGCTGCGACCAGGCGGAGATCCAGCCCGGCAGGTCCTTCTATTCCAGCTGAGCGAACCTCTTGAATTATCCTGTTGATTTCACTCCAGTCATATATTCCTTTCCCATTTTTAAACTTGATCTTTGGGGAAACATGATAAAAGATCGGACTGTTGTATCCCCGGCTTCTGAAAAAGCGGAAATAATGTTTTAAGTTTTCCTTGTTCCAAAAATCCGTACTCCAGTTATTTCCCCTTTTCTGGCTGTAAAGTACTCCCGGCAGAAAAAGCCCGCGCACTTTTCCTGGCCATTGGAAATCCAGATTCAAAACTTCTATTTCAAGTGTAATTGTCTCATGGCAGGTGCCATTTTCAATTATGATTTCTCCCTCATAAAATCCAGGCAGAGTATCTTTGGGAATTGCTATGGAAAGATAGAAAAAACTGGAATGCCCTTTTGCTAGTTTTGACGGCAGAGCATTCGAAAGAAACTCCGCTTTGAAAAGCTCTTTATAACGAGCTGGGGCCCCCTCAAAGGCTTTCACGGATTGAAGCAGCAGATGATCTGTCTCAATCCGCCGGCCAGAACTGCTTTTCAGGCTGCGGCAGACAAATCTCAGATGATTGAGATTTTGAAGCGCTCGGAGAACAAAAGAAAAAGTACGGATTTCACCCCGGGAAGCCTGGGCAGTAATTTTACGATTTAAAGAACCCGGTTTCTCCCATATAAAATCAGGTCTTGGTGTCACGGATATGTCCACTGCACCAACTGCAAATCCTCTGCAAATATCTTCTTTTGCCGGTTGCCAGCAACCGGAAGCACGAGAGGAATATCCGGGCTTGTTTTGGGAACCTGGAAAATCATGTGCAAGAACTCTGAAATATTCCGGAGACTCCGAGTGAAGCAGGAATGGAACTACACAGAATAACATAAGTAAACTTTTGGAAGATGATATATTCATAGAAAACCCCTTTCAATTACCAGACAAATTTTGTACCTGTATTTCCATAGACCGGATGCCAGTGTCCAATCCCTGGACCTGCATCCTTTTTGAATGTAATGATGCGTCCCTTGATTGAGATTACATGTCCATCCATAAATAATACATTGGTACCGACTCTGGAATATGGATCGGGCGGCACTCCGGAATCGTCTGGAATTGAAGGAATAAGACTATGCGGATGACGGTAACCAATACGACTGTGCCCTCCCATCGTAGCATTCATTGCAGTTATTGTGCCAATGCCTTCCACAAATAGAAAAGTTTTTGCCGGGAATTTTATAAAATTTTCCAAGCGTCCATCCAGATGTTCATTCAGGATGTAAGAGAGTCCGCCTTTTCCTGTCATATATTGATTCGTTGGCGAATCAATGAACAACGGTTTTTTGTCAGAGGGACATATCAGACTGCGAATAACCAAAGTAGAGTCAAGTTCAATTGACTCACCAAAACTTTTCGATGGAAATTTCAGATATGAGGCAAGCATGTGTGTCCAACTGTTAAACACTGGTGTGGAACCGCCCTTTCCGCGAAGTTTGGGAAGGAGCATTCCTGTATCTCCGATATATTGTATCGCTCCGAATCCTAACTGCCTCATATTATTCATACAACTGACTCCCTGCACTTTTTCCCGTGCTTTATTTAATGCCGGAAGCAGCATGGCGGCAAGAATCGCGATGATTGCAATAACGATAAGGAGCTCTATCAGAGTGAAAGATTTCTTTTCCCTCTGTTTCCCGCTTTTCTTCCCTTTCGGCAAAGTCAGTCGCCAAGGATGGTTTCCTTGTAATTTTCTCATTTCAGATCTTTCCTGCATGTTTTTTCCTTTCCGTATGATTGATTCTGTTTGATTCCGTGGACTCGCTCCACACCAGATTGGCGCGGATATATTCAACCGGACTCCGGTCCGGCAGATCATCGGAAGATAGAGGCAGATGTTTCATGATTTGAACGGCGAGCTCCTCCGCATTGTAGCTGAATCCTGAAAAGGCAGGGTCCGCCAGTTCGGCGAATACGGAAAGTTCGGCGCTGAACAGGGCAATGTCATGCGGAACCCGCAAATGTGCTTTTTTCAACTGTTTCAACGCCTTGAACATCATTTTCTCATTGGCGACGATCAACGCATCCGGTTTCAGATCAAGGAGTTCTGCAAAATGTTTGTCAAACGGCTCCGGTTTGACGAACCAGAATCCCTCCTCGAAAGGGACCCCGGCACCGGCATATGCCGCTTTGAATCCTTTTTCCGCTTTGAAGAAACTCGGATCACGGTAAGAGATTGTTCTGGCACAGCAGATGATCCGCTTTCTCCCGCGTGCGATCAGCCCTTTTGCCGCATGGAAATAATTCGCGTTATGATCCGATGCGACAACCGGAAAACGGGTCGGGCAAAGCGGTTCTTCCAGAAAGACCACATTCCGGAACGGTTCAAACATGGCGGGGATCTCCGCCCCAAAATCCGGATAATTATGAGTTGCGCAGACGACATAGCCGATCTGATTTCCGAGAAAATCGTTGACATACTGCCGGATTGAGTTCAGGTCGTTATGCACAATCCCGATTTGCAGGCGCCAGCCTTTGGCATTGGCAAGGCGTTCCAGTTCCCGGAGGACATCGCGGTAGAAGATCGGGGATTCGCTGTCGATCAGCATACCGATGACATTGTTCTTCCGGCTGGCGAGCTGACGTGCCGCCAGATTCGGATGGTATCCCAGTCTGCGTGCTGCTTCCTGCACCCTGTGCCGTGTCGCAGGGCTGGCATGATCCAGTCTTTTGCCGCTGATGATGTTGGAAGCCGTAATCATGCTGACTCCCGCCTCCTGTGCGACCTCTTTCAATGTGACCCGTTTTGCTATCATCCGGTACAGCCTGTCTGTTTTTTTATCTGTTTGTTTAACGCTATACATAATTATATGTCAAAATCCTGTTTTTGTCAATAGGGCAAATGAAAAAAAACGGAAAATTTATTTGAAATAAAGATTTGAATGTCGCTTTACGGGCGGCTGTTCAAGGAAGTAGCTGTGCGGAACGGTTTCTCATGCAGTTGAGGATCGTCAGGCAATGCGTTTCGCTGATCTTGTAGAAAATCCGGCGTCCGGAGCGGCGGCGGGAGATCAGTCCGCCCCGGCGCAGAAGATTCAAATCCTGCGAAACCGCTCCCTGCCGTCCGGCGACGCCCTCCACAATCTCCGATACGGCGGACTCTCCGCGCAGGTCCAGAAATTCAATGATGCGGAGCCGCTGGACGTTTCCCAGCAGTTTCAGCACCTCGCTCATCTGTGCAACATAATTTACCGGCAGAGTTTCCATATGCTTTTGCCGGAGCCCGGATATCCCGGCTCCGGCGTCTCCTTCTTCAGATAAAGAGAGTCCTGCCGTTCTGCTTTGCAAGCTCGACGAAGCTGGCGACTCCCGCAACTTCATCGACTTCGACGAGTTCTTCACGGGAAATGCCCATAACGTTCATCGCCATTTCGCACGCAATGAATTTCACGCCCAGCGCCTTCGCCTGTTTCAGCAGGTCGGGAAGCGTCGCGACGTTCTGCTGCGCCATGACATGTTTCATCATTGCGGTTCCGAGCCCGCCCATATTCATCTTTGAAAGTTTGAGCCGGGATGCGCCTTTCGGAAGCATCCAGCCGAACATTTTCGAGAGCGCGTTCTTCCGGACCGGGGGCGCCGGATTTCTCCGCAGGACACTCAATCCCCAGAAGGTGAAGAAGATTCCGACTTTCATGCCGGAAGCCGCCATGCCGCATGCAATGATGAGCGCCGCCATCGCTTTGTCCAGATCGTTGCTGAACAATACGATTGCGCCGGTCTGTTCCGCGGGAGCCGCAGGCAGCGCATGAGACTCCGCGCCCGGAATCCTGCGACGGATGATGGCGGAGAGATAATCCGTTTTCATCTCCTGGCTGACCAGCTCGTTGCCGCTGGATTTGATCCAGTTCATCAGATCGACGTCGAAAGACTGCGGGGCAAGAAGCTCCAGGCTTTCTCCCGTGTTCAGATTGTCCATTTCCTGTTTCAGGCGGACAACCGGTCCGGGGCAGGCGAGGGCGCGGACATCAAGCTGCTTTTTACAGACTGCGAGCACCGGTCTGCCTGTCTCTTTCTTTACCGGATCAGGCGGAGTCGCCTGAAGCGGCTGGAACATCTTCCATGTCAGGTATCCGCCGGAAAGATTGACAGCGTCGAAGCTGTGCTGGGCAAGGATCCGCTCCGCCACATATCCGCGAAGCCCGGACTGGCAGAAGATATAGATCATGCGTCCGCGCGGCAGTTCCGCCAGACGTTTCCGCAGGTCGCCGAGAGGGATGTTGCGCGCGCCAGGGAGAGAGCCAAGCTCAAATTCGGCTTTCTCCCTTACGTCAAGCAGGAAACAGCCGTCCGGCAGAGAGTCGAAATGGGCGAGCCGGGTCAGTCCGCCGATGACATTCTCCCCGATCATTCCGGCAAGATTCACCGGATCCTTTGCCGAGGCATACGGAGGCGCGTAGGCAAGTTCCAGTTCCGCAAGCTCCTGAATCTTTTTACCGTTCCAGACCGCGCTTGAAATTACGTCGATCCGTTTATCCACACCCTTTGCGCCGACAATCTGTGCGCCGAACAGTTTGCCGTCATGCCCGAAGATGACTTTCATGTGGAGCTGTGCCCCGCCAGGATAGTATGACGCATTGGAATTCGGATGAAGATAGATTTTATGGTAAGGCACATCCATTGACGCCAGCCGCCGTTCAGAGTAACCGGTCATTCCGGCGGTCAGGCGGCCGACTTTGATGACCGACGTGCCGATCGTGCCTTTGTATTGGCTGTGCCTGCCGGTGATGTTGTCCGCAGCCATGCGGCCCTGGCGGTTCGCCGGACCCGCAAGGGCAATGGCTGTTCTGCCGCCGAAGATCGGATCCGTGACCTCAATCACATCGCCGACTGCATAGATGTCGGGATCGCTGGTGCGGAGCTCCTGATCCGTGACGATATGTCCCCTTGTGCCGAGTTCCAGTCCGGCGGTTTTCGCCAGTTCCGAGTTCGGCTTGACGCCGATGCTCAGGACAGCCGTATCCGCCGGCAATTCCCGCCCGTTGCTGAGAATGGCGGAGAACCCTTTGCCTTCCGGCTGGAACGAGGTTACTTCCGTATCCATTTCCACCCGTATTCCCTGTCTGCGGAGTTCCGTCACCAGCAGGAAACTCATCTCGTAATCCAGCGTCGGCAGAAGCTGACGGCCGCGCTGAATCAGTGTGACTTCCAGTTTGCGTTCATTGAGATTCTCCGCAAGTTCAAGCCCGACGAATCCGCCGCCGATCACGAGTACTTTCTCTGCGCCGTTTCTGATATGCGCTTCCAGTTTGTCCATATCGGCAAGAGTCCAGAGATGAAATACCCCCGGATGATCCGCGCCGGGAATGGAGACCGGCGCCGGAGAGGAGCCGGTGGAAAGGATCAGTTTGTCATAAGTTTCACTGACCTCACTGCCGGAGACAAGATCACGCAGGATGATTTTCTTATTGACCCGGTCGATGGATACCGCTTCGCAGCGGGTGCGGACATCCACGCGGAAGCGTGCATTGAATTTTTCCGGAGTCATGACGAGCAGATCATTCCGGTCCGGGATGACGTTTCCCAGATGGTAAGGCAACCCGCAGTTTGCGTAAGAGATGGACTCCCCGCGTTCCACAAGAATGATTTCCGCCTGTTCGTCCAGCCTGCGCAGACGCGCCGCCGCGCTTGCTCCCCCTGCGACTCCGCCGATGATGATTACTTTCATAAGCAATAACCCCCTATTTTTAGTTCAATATATTAATATATCATGATTTATTGATGTGTCAAGCCGCATTTTGAAATCTCTGCGGGCACATTTGAAAGGGAGAATAAAATCCGTGCCCTGTTTTTCCGGGAGCTTTTCTTTTGTTTCTTTGGTTCAGGGTATCTTTTCTGCAATCCGGGCGGTAAAAAACGGAACGGCTCTTGAAAAACAGCGGAAAACAGACGATATTACGGCGTTTGAAATTTCATTTGCAACAGATGTTTCCGCCGGAGGTTTTTTTATGCGGTTCAGGTGTCCTTTCTGTTTTTATGCGATTAATGCGGATGAGTCGGCGCGCGGTTACAGTATGACATGTCCGAGCTGTGCCAAGACCGTGATGGTGCCTGTCGGCAGGTTCGAGGACGGATGCATTATCGGCGATTTCCTGATCAAATCCAAGATCGGAGAGGGTTCCATCGGCGCGGTCTATCTGGCGACCCAGCTTTCTCTGGAGCGGCAGGTTGCGCTCAAGATTCTTTCACCGGAATACAGTACGCATAAGGGAATCAACGACTTTTTGAACGAAGCGCGCGCCGCCGCAAAACTCAGCCATATCAACCTGGTGCAATCCTTCGCGATCGGCGAGGAAGACAACATCTGTTATATGGCAATGACTTACATTACCGGGGAAACCGTCCGGAAGAGGATTCTTCGCGAAGGCAGGATTCCGGTCGATGAGTCGCTCCATATCATTCAGCAGGTCGCCGAGGCGCTCTATTACGCGTGGGAGGAGAGCCGTCTGATTCACCGCGATGTGAAGCCCGACAATATCATGATTACCGAAGACGGCATTGTCAAACTGACCGATCTCGGACTTGCCATGCAGACCAGTGAATGGAGCAAGGACATGGAGATTTCCGGAAGCCCCTCCTACATGAGTCCCGAACAGTTCTCCGGCGAGCCGCTGGATACCCGCAGCGACATCTATTCACTCGGCGTCACGCTTTACCAGATGATCTCCGGCAAACTTCCGTTCGATGCGGAAACGGTCCGCAGTGTGGCGCACCAGCACTTCGAGGAAGATGCCGTTCCGCTGAACAAAGTGGATACCGCCGTTCCTGTTCCCGTTGCGCGTCTCGTCAGAAAGATGATGGCGAAAAAGCCTGCCGACCGTTACCGCGATATGGAGGATCTGCTGAATGAAATCTGGACGATCCGCCAGAAAACCGCGCCCGACCGTTCCCTCGTGCCGGAGATTCACACAATCTCTCTGAAGCGCCTGGACTATGAAATGCAGCACGAATCTTCCGAAGCCAAAAAAAATGTGCTCAAACTGGAGGATGAAATCAGGGAACGCCGGAAATATCTGCGGATTCTTCTGGCGCTGATCCCTGTGGCGCTGATTCTCGGAATCATTGTGACTCTTTACTGGTATGGCAATACTCCGATCAATACATCCGTCGAGACGCGCATTGCACAGAAGACCGCCTATTTCAAACGGTTTGCAAATGACGGAAGTCTGCCTTTGAAAGTCATTCAGGAGGAGGGGGAAAAGATTCTCGCCGAGTTCGGAAAACCGCGCAGCCGCATCCAGCGGTTCATGCTTGACAATATCCGCGCGATCATGACCGAAGCCGCATACAAGCGTTCCCAGCTCGAAAACAGGAATCTGCTCAATTCCCTCCGGAATGCACGCCGTGACAACGCCGCGCTCAAAGCCGAGGCGGAGTCTTTGACCGTCCGTATGAAAGAAGCCGAAAACAAAGCGATTTCCGCCGAGGAGACCGCCCGGACCAGAAAGCTTTATGAGGAGAATCTGAAGAAACTCAATGCTCTCAATGCCACAATCAAATCTCTGGAGACGGAGCGGAATGCCCTGCAGGAGCGTGTGTCTTCCCTGGAATTGACTCTTGAGGAGAACTGGCGCGACATGATTCGGGCGGAGATCATGAAGCTTCGCCCTCAATTGCGTTTACGCGAGATCAGTGCGCTTCTTGCCGTGGAATCCGTTCAGTATCCCCGTCGCACCGGATGGCTGAATGAACGGGAACAGGAAAATCTGTTCCTCGGACGCATCTTGCTGGATATCGCTGAAAGTGGTACGAAATACTCTGCAAAGGAGTTGCCGGGACTTGGCAAAATCATTATGATTTCCAGCGGCTTTATTGATTATCAGGACCGGGACGGGCGGGTACGGCAGATGAAATGGAATGCGCTCCCTACTGATATCGCATGGCAGATCCTCTCGGACAATCCTCTGTTTACCGGGAAAGAGCGTGAAGTGCGCGCCGGTCTGGAGCTGTTGAAAGGCAATCTGGGAATGGCGCAGATGGCGAATCCGACGGATTTGGAAGTCAATGCCATGATTCGGATTTATTTGCAGAATACCGTCAGGGCAATGAAGTATATGGTGCCTGACAACCGGAATGGAGCAAAAGAACTTTATGATACTGCTTTGAAAGTCTTGAATGGCGGTCTCGAATTTGAAAATATGAAGAACAATCTTTCCGCCATCCTCTCCCTCTAGGCAGGTCTTTCGACCTGCACCCTACCCGGATGCTTACGCATCCTGCTTTGTCCAGTGCTCCGCCGCAGTCCTGCGCGTGATCTTTGATTCATTGCCGGTCTTTAAGGCAGGTCTTTCGACCTGCACCCTACCCGGATGCTTACGCATCCTGCTTTGTCCAGTGCTCCGCCGCAGTCCTGCGCGTGATCTTTGATTCATTGCCGGTCTTTAAGACGGGACGTTGTATCCTGCACCCTACGTATGCTTGCGCATTTTGCTGAAATTGTCTTTCACGTCCTTTAAAACTTAAAACTGAAAAAAAGAAGAAAACAAAAGGGAAAAAGAGAAATGGTGAGCCGGCAGGGGCTCGAACCCTGGACCACCGCCTTAAAAGGGCGATGCTCTACCGACTGAGCTACCAGCTCACACGATTGTTCCTTAGGTGGAACAAGGTCTATAATCTATCATGCTAAATCCAAAAATCAAGCTGTTTTCAGATGAAAATACGAAAAAAATATTCTTTTCAGCTTCAAATTTCAATAAAAACCGGGTTTCGGCTTGCCTTTCCGGACATCAAGCTCAATGTTCCGGATGTTTTCAATGCCGAGATTGCATTTCAAAGCCTCAAGAAGACGGTTCTCGAAATGATCAGCTACAACCGTGATTGATTCGCCGTCCGGATTGTAGGGAAAGGAGACAGCCACATGAAGACGCAGAGCTTTTCTGTCATGGAAAAGCGCGACTTTCAATATTTCAAGCTCTGAAAACTCGCTGCCGATGGATTTGACCAGATCGGCAATTGCCGTTGCCGAGATTAAAATCTGCCCGTGTGCGGAGCGGAGCGCAACACCTTTTGCGTGTTTCGGATATCTCAGGATGAAAGACAGAAGCCCCAGAAGAACGACGAACAGTAAAGCAACAAGCGCTCCCGTCAGATATCCGCACTGAAACGCGAAAATTTCGGTGTCATTCACATCAAACAGGTAGTTCTGGATCATTTGCTTTATCATAATTTCTCCGTCTTGTTATGAAAAAGCCTCCGGACCTTGCTTGATACCGGAGGCCTGATGATTTATTCCGCGTCGCTTTGATCCTGCTCTTCCTCAAGGTCTATGATGACGACATTGACCTTATTGACCTGCATCCCGGTGATCTTGGTGATTTCACCGATCACGGCAAGCTGGATCGCTTCGGCAATTTCCGGAATGTGAGTGCCGTAGGCGAGAATGACCTTGATTTCGACCTGAACGGAATTATCGCCCATATTGATCGAAATGGCGCGGTCATACATTTTCTTGCTGCCGACGATTTCGGCGAGATTATCGACAAGACTGCTTCCGGCAAGTCTGACGACTCCCGGAACTGCGCAGGTCGCTTTTCTTACGATTGAGGCAATCACGCTTTCATGAACTTTTACCGTTCCTGAGTAAGGCACTGCCTCTGCCATGACTGCTTCTGCCGGAAGCATGCTTTGGCTGGTCTTCTTCTCTTCCTTATTCATGGTTGATGATCTCCTTTGCACTTACAGGGTTTCTGCTTCGTCTTCCGATGCGTCTTCCATTTCACGGACGATCACATTGACTTTCGTAACATTCAGTCCTGTAATTGCTTTGATTTCTCTGGAAACAGCGTCCTGAACCGCCGCGGCGACTGCGGGAAGCTGCACCCCGTATTGAATATTGATGGAAAGTTCCACTGCGACAGAAGAATTGTTCATGGCGATCTGGATCGACCGGTCCTGAATTTTTTTGCTGCCGACGATCTCGGCGATATTGTCGACGAAACTGTTTCCCGTGATACGTGTGACTCCGGGAACGGAGCAGGCGGCTTTCCTTACGATTGTCGCAATCGCGCCTTCGTGGATTTTGATCTGTCCATACTGGTTGCCGTGTTCAGCGACGGGGCCCGTCGATGACGTGTGCTTCTTTGAAGCTGTACCGGATGTCAGTCTTGCCATTTTTTCTCGTCCTTAATTTACGCCGGATCTTGTTTCTTGTCCTGCTTGTTGAAGTGTCCGCCCTTGATGAGCCGCTCAATGAAGCCTGTGTCGTAGTGACCTTCGATGAATTCACGGGTATCAATAATGAACTGCTCGAACGGAATTGTCGTTTTCACCCCTTCGATGAAATATTCACTCAGCGCACGCCGGCATTTCGCGATGGCTTCCGCACGGGTGTCTCCGTGAACGATCAGTTTTCCGATCATGCTGTCGTAATGCGGCGGAATGCGGTAGCCGTTGTAGGCGTGGGAATCCACACGGACTCCGGGGCCGCCCGGCGCATTGTAGAACTCGATGCGTCCGGGGCACGGCGAGAAATTGTTGTAGGGATTTTCCGCATTGATGCGGCATTCAATCGCATGGCCGCGGAACTCCACATTCTTCTGCGTAAGAGAGAGTTTTTCTCCCGCGGCGATCCGGATTTGCTCCTTGATGATGTCCACGCCCGTAATCATTTCCGTGACGGGGTGCTCGACCTGAACGCGGGTATTCATTTCCATGAAGTAGAATTGATCGTTCGGTCCGAGAAGGAACTCAATGGTGCCTGCGCTGACATATTTCGCCGCTTTTGCTGCTTTGACCGCGGCTTCCCCCATTTTCTTGCGGAGAGATGCGCTCAGCGCCGGAGACGGTGATTCTTCGATCAGTTTCTGGTGTCTGCGCTGGAGACTGCAATCGCGTTCCCCGAGATGCAGGACATTGCCGTAAGAGTCGGCAAGAATCTGAACTTCGATGTGACGCGGATTTTCAATATATTTTTCGATATAGACTTCCCCGTCTCCGAATGCCCGTTCCGCTTCGGTCTTCGCCGCATGGAATCCCTGAATCAGGCTTGGATCGTTGTGCGCGATTCTCATGCCGCGCCCGCCGCCGCCCGCAGAGGCCTTGACGATGACCGGATACTTGAGGGCGTGTGCTTCCTTGAGCGCCTCCTCCTCGGTATTGATGACGCCATGGCTGCCGGGGGTTACGGGAACTCCCGCCTTGCGCATGGTTTCTCTGGCGTTGGACTTGTCTCCCATCGCCCGCATCTGTTCCGCCCCAGGGCCGATGAATGTGATATTACAACTTTTGCAGACTTCGGCAAAATGTGCATTTTCAGAGAGGAAGCCGTATCCCGGATGGATCGCATCCACATCGCAGATCTCGCCTACGCTGATGATCCGCTCGATTAAAAGGTAACTTGCACTGGATGGCGCGCTTCCGATACAGACCGCCTGATCCGCGAGACGGACCGGCAGGGAATCTTCATCCGCCTGAGAATATGCAATCACGGTCTTGATCCCCATCTCCTTGCATGCTCTGATGATGCGGAGTGCGATTTCGCCGCGGTTGGCAATTAATATTTTATTGAACATAATTCACCCGGGTAGTAAAACAATTGGTCTTATTCGAGAATGAAGAGCGGCTGTCCGAATTCAACAGGCTGTCCGTTTTCAACGAGAATCTCTTTGATTACGCCGGATTTTTCCGCCTTGATTTCATTCATGACCTTCATTGCCTCGATAATGCAGACAGTGGTATCCGCATCAACTTTTGCGCCGACTTTTACAAAGGCATCGGAACCCGGAGCCGAGGACCGGTAAAATGTTCCGACGATGGGGGATTCAATGATCTTGCCTGCATCGACAGGCGCCGCCGCGGGAGCGGATGCTGCCGGAGCGGGGACCGGAGCGGGGACCGGAGCCGCTGCCGGAGCAGGCGCCGCCGGAGTCGCGGGGACGACTGCGGGTGCCGCCATTACTGCCTGGGGAGCCATCGCCGCGGTCTGCTGGCTGCCTCTCCTGATGCAGAGGTGCATATCTTCCGCTTCGATTTTGAACTCTGTAAGATCATTTTCGGACATTAGCTTGACGATGGTTTTTATCTCTTCAATTTTCATCTCTCAGCCCTGTTCTTTCGTTTTTTGGTTGTTGATATATCTGACCAGTGCGCGCAAGGCCCATTCATAGCCGTCGGCTCCCAGTCCCGCTATCTGCCCGATGCATACCGGTGCAGTCAGTGACTCATGCCGGAATCCCTCCCTGGCGTGGATATTGCTCAGATGGATTTCCACCGCGGGGAGTTTCACCCCTTCGATGGCGTCCCGGATCGCAACGCTCGTGTGCGTGTAAGCGGCGGGATTGATCACCAGCCCCTCCACACCGTCCGCCAGCGCCTGCGCGATGGCATCGACGATCACGCCTTCATGATTGCTCTGCATGAAGCCGAGCTCCACTCCAAGTTCAGCCGCGACAACGCGCAGCCGCGACTCGATTTCCGGGAGCGGCACGACTCCATATACTTCTACTTTCCTGCGGCCAAGCAATTGCAGGTTGGGCCCGTTCAATATTAAAACTTTCATGACGATACTATAACACAACTTTCCTTACTTTTCCAGAAAAATTTCCGAAAGGTTAAAAAATGAGCTGATTATTTTTTCACGGAGAATCTCATAATTCGTTGAAATAAACGCTTTCATAGCCGTTGTCCGCCATGACCCGCAGCGCGGTGTCGATTTCCTCAAAATACTGCGGGATGTAATTGGAATAATCCCGATAGGCATACTGTTCGTGAGAACCGATGCAGATCAGGTTTTTCCCGGATGCGATACGCCGGTTCAGGCGTTCCTCGATTCCCCGCAGGTCATCTTTGAAAAGATTCAGGATGGCATCCACGGGCATGTCATACATACTGAAGTCCCGGTTGCAAGTGATTTCCTCCCCCTCCGGAACGGCGAAGAATTTCATTCCGTGCTTCCGCATGAAGATGCGGTTTTCCGGCGTGATGCGGAACCAGTGCATGATGACGGGCGCAATCAGGGATTTTCCGCCGACGATGCGCCTGAGGTCATTCATCAGCAGCGCATAATGTTCCGGCATTTTTTCCGGATATGCTTCTGAATAAGGTCTGTCGGGGAATTCCGCATAGCCGTGGAAGGCAAATCTCAGCCAGTCTGAATTGTCCTCGAATTCGGAACGGTACTTGTCGGGAAACTGCGAGAGATCGAAAGAAGGATTATGTGAGTTTTTCCAGAAACAGTTCAGCGTGAATTTCGTTCCGTATTTCAGGTGTGCCTTTTTCAACCCGTTCAGATAGAATTGATCGAATATGGAAACATGACAGTGTTCATAAATATCGTTGAAAAAGAAAATATTGTCGTCGATGAAAAAGTTGTATTTTTTTCCGGACAGCGGCAGTTTCGGCATGATTGGCTCCTTTTTGAAAACTGTTGAGTTGAAAGAAGTGGTTAAAAGTTCCGGGATTCATTGCATACTCATGGCTGACGGCTGGTAACGGGGATCGCTCGGGAGCACCGTCGGGGTATCAAGCGGCGGAAGGCGGTCGACGAGTCCCCAGCGGCGGGAGACCGGCCAGAAGACGTTGATTGCGAGACCGACGATGTTTTTACGGGGAATAAAGCCGATCATACGGGCATCGAGACTGTGGTTCGTATTGTCGCCCAGCACGAAATAATGATTTTCCGGCACCGTGATTTCCTGTCCGGGGGCGAGCAGCCCGTCTGCTTTGTGTCCCTGGTAGCCGCCTTTGAACGAATAGAGCTTCCTGAATTTTTCGGAAAGTTCATAGGCGGGCTTGAAAACCTCCGATCCTTTCGGTCTGATCATAAGAATATTGTTCTCAATTTTCAGCGTATCTCCGGGAAGTCCGGCAAGACGTTTGACGTAATAAAAACCTCCGAGCGGCTGAACTGCGGAGGAGAGCCCTTCCGTCGTGAATACGACAATGTCGCCGCGTTTGATGTCACGGAAATGAATGCTGAACCGTTCGACGAAAAGATGGTCGCCGGTGGACAGCCAGCCGTCGGAAAACGTTTCTCCCTTTTCATAATAATCGCCGGTTTTCGTCAGATAGCGTTTGATGTTCTGGAGAAGATCGCCGGGCAGGGTGTAGGTCCGGTTGCCGATATTGAAAATGGATTCCGTGAAAAAGAAGTATTTGTTTTTGTGTTTGTAATCGTAAGAGAGCCAGCCGTCTTCCTGAACCGTGAGTTTTGCGCGTTCCGCCTGTATCGGCATGGCGGCTTTGGTAACGGGGCCGAGATGAGGTTCTGAAAGTTTCCTGTCAATATAGTGGATGCCGAACAGGGTCGGCTGCATGCTGCTGGTCGGGATCTTGAACGGCTGGATGTAGAGTGCGCGAATGCCTCCGGCAACGGCGCAGGCGACGACCAGCACATCCAGAAAGCCCCGCATGGAGTGGGCGAACCCGTTTCTCGGCAGAATGCGTTCCAGACGCCGGTCGAACCCTTCCAGAGTTTTCGAGTCCGTTTCCGGCAGTCTGACGGCATCCAGCTCCGTTTTCAACTGGTTGAGTTCCGCTTTGGTCTTTTCCGGCAGGATATCGTCATCTGCCGCGAGGGTATGGCGGACCGCAGACCTGAGTTCTTTGAGCAGTTTCCTGCGCTTCCGGTTTTTGAAAAATGATAACAGCATGGTGGTATTGTCTTTCTTTTCAATTAAAAATATTTCATAAAAACAATATCACATCTTTGTTTCAAGGTCAAGCGAGGTTTGCATATATCGCCATAAGAAGTATATTACAGGGTTGCGGAATGACTGAAAGTGAAATAACAGAATGATTTTATTATATAGAATATTTTTCCCTTTTATATTTTTATTTTTCCTGCCGGGGCTGGTCGTGAAACTGATCCGGCGCCCGGGACGCAAAAAGAATTATATGGAACGCTTCGGAATTTTTTCTGCGGAGCGGAAAAAGGCGCTTTCCGGTATGCGGGGGGCTGTTTGGATTCATGCGGTCAGCGTCGGGGAGACCAATGTGGCGCTTTCTCTCCTGAAAAAATGGATCGCGGAGTATCCTGACAGGAAGTTTGTGTTCAGCACGACGACCACGACTTCGCAGGAAATCGCATGGAACAAGGTTCCTGCCGGAGTCGAGGTGTTTTTCTGCCCTGTGGATATGGGATTTCTTGTCCGCAGGGTCTTGCGGATGGTCCGTCCGTCCGCACTGGTGATCTTTGAAACGGAAATCTGGCCGAATATGGTGCTTCTGACGAAGAAAAGCGGCGCAAAAGTGTTTCTCGTGAACGCGCGTCTTTCGGACCGTTCCATCAGGGGATACCGGCGGTTTCGCGCGTTTTTCGCTCCTGTCCTGAGCGCGTTTGACCGGATCGGGGTGCAGACGGAGTTGGACAGGGAACGTTTTCTTTCTGTGGCGCCGGAGGCGAAAGCCGCTGTGACCGGCAACATCAAATTCGACCAGTGCCCGCCTGCGGACTTGAAAGGGATTGACCTTGCGGAGTTTTTCGGGCAGGATTTCATTTCCCTGCTTGCGTGCAGCACTCATGCCCCGGAGGAGAAGCTGATGCTGGATTCGTTTCTTGCGGCGCGGAAACATTGCCCGAAATTGAAATTCGTGATTGTACCCCGCCATGCGGAACGCGGAAACGAGCTTGAGGAGATGTTGAAGGCTTCCGGTGTCAGGTATTACCGGAGAACCTCGAAAAAGCCTCTCGGCGGGACGGTGGACTGTCTGCTGGCGGATACGACGGGGGAGCTGGTGAGGTTCATCAAGTCTTCGGATATCGTATTGATGGGCAAGACCTTCGCCGGAAACGACGAAGGGCAGAACATCATCGAACCTGCGCAGATGGGAAAGACGATCATCACGGGCCCCGAAATGAAGAACTTCCGGCAGGCGTTCGACGCTCTGCTGAAAGGAGACGGCGTCCTGAGCATTCATGCGGACGGCGAGTTGGCAGCCGCGGTGGAATCTCTGGCGGGGGATGCGGAAAAGCGCCGTATTCTGGGGGAAAAGGCGAAAGCGGCTGTTTGCAGACATGCCGGAGCATTGGAAAAGACCATTAAACTTTTAGAGGAGAATAGATCATGTCAGGCTTGACTCAGACCCTTCTTGCGAAAGAGGGAAAGATTACCGAACAGATGAAGCGCGTCGCCGTGAAAGAGGGGCGCAGCGAGGAATTTATCCGCGAGAGAGTCGCCGACGGGCGGATCGTCATTCCGGCGAACATCAATCATAAGAATCTGGAACCGGTCGGGATCGGGCGCGAGCTTCTGACCAAGATCAATGCGAACATCGGAAACTCCTCCCTTTCCAGTTGTCCCAAAGAGGAGCAGACGAAACTGCAGACCGCGCTGAAATACGGTGCGGATACGGTCATGGATCTCAGTACCGGCGGCAATATTACGAAAATCCGCGCGGATCTTCTTGCAAAATGCCATGCTCCGGTCGGGACGGTGCCCGTATATGAGATGGTTGCGCGCAAGGGAGCGGACGGCATCAGCCGTGAGCTCATGCTTCAGGTCATGGAGGAGCAGGCTCAGCAGGGGGTTGACTATATGACGATTCATGCCGGGCTGCTCCGCAAATATGTCCCCCTGGCGATGAAGCGCAAGCTCGGGATCGTCAGCCGCGGCGGAGCTCTGCTTGCCGGCTGGATGGAGAAGAACAAGAGGGAGAATCCGTTCTATGAATTTTTCGACGATATTCTTGAAATCTGCCTGAAATATGACGTGACGCTTTCTCTCGGTGACGGTTTGCGCCCCGGTTGCCTCGCCGACGCCAGCGACGAAGCGCAGTTTGCTGAGCTTGACACGCTGGGCGAACTGGTGTTCCGCTGCCGCAAGGCGGGAGTTCAGGCGATGGTGGAGGGGCCCGGACACGTCCCGATGAATGAAATCGAGATGAACATGAAGCGCGAGCAGGAAGTCTGCGGCGATGCGCCGTTCTATATTCTCGGCCCTGTCGTGATCGACTGCGCTCCCGGTTATGACCATCTGGTTGCGTCCATGGGCGGTATGCTCGGCGCGTATTACGGAGCTGCGATGCTCTGTTACGTGACTCCGAAAGAGCACATCGGGCTTCCGAACAACGAGGATGTGCGCCGCGGCGTCGTGGCGTTCAAGATTGCCGCCCATGCCGCGGATATCGGACTCAACAAGCCCGGCGCGCGCGACCGTGACAACGCGATCAGCGACGCCCGCGCCGAATTCGACTGGGACAAGCAGTTCTCCCATGCGATAGACGAAGACCGCGCCCGCGCCTATCGTGCGGATGCGATCCGGGAAAGTTCGGCGGAGGAAATCGCCAGAAAGCATGACGGCAAATACTGCACGATGTGCGGTCCCGATTTCTGTTCCGTCCGCATCAGCGCCCGTTTGAAAGAGGCAATGAAACAGGAATAAGAGAGCTTTGCGGGAAAGCGGGAATCAGGCTTTTCCTGATTCCTTCCGGCTTTCTGAAAAAACAATAACGAACAGGAGGTCGATATGGCGGAATCATCGGAAATCCGGAAAATGGAAGATGCTTTGAAAAAAGCGGAGACCTCCTTTCATGTCCTGTTTGAGAAAATGAACGGAGACGGTTCCGCACGCGTCGTCTGCGACTGCAATTACAAAGATCTGCTGGAAGCATTGCGCATTCTGTTCCGCAAACTGCATGGGGAAGTGAGCGCTCTGGGTGCGGCGACGATCAATCCGAGGCTGGAATCCGTTTCTTCGGAAGAACCGGACTCGGTGGACGCATGGAACGAGATCGCATTCCGCTGCAACTCGAAAACATTCCGCCAATGTGTGGACGACGCGCTGTTCGATGCGCTGATGCGGATCAACCATGCAATCCGTTTTTCGCCCGAAATGCTGAAAGCCGTGGAGGACTCTGATACCGTGATCGGCAGTTCCATGCGCCATGCGGTGAATTTTGCAAAGGCGCTGGAACGTCTGCTTTCGCTTTATCTGATGTTGATTCATTCGGAGGGTGTGCCGGAGCTTTCGCGCCTGAATCCGGAGGTGAAGAGATTTCAGCTTTCGTCGTCTCTTTTTCTTCGTTCCACCTTGAAGGGGCTGGCAATGGAGCTGGATTCGCGTTTCGTGAAGCATGATGTTTTCTCATCCGGACGCACCTTCCGCTATGCTCACGGCGAATTTACGTCCGTTGTCCTGAAATCAATCCGCGGCGTAAATGAGTTTTACGGTTACGGCGAGGCGAAGCGGGTGCTTTCGGAGCATTTCGGCGCATTCGCTTCCGGCAGATACAATCTGCCTCTGCTGGTGAGCGGACTGCCGGGGCTGGGCAAGACGCAGATGACGATCGCCTATTGCCTGAAGTTCTCCGAACTGACTCTGATCCTGGCGGGTCCGGAGGATTTGCAGGAAGGGCTGGAGGGGTTGATTGCAAAACTGACTCCCTGCAGGAATAAGAAATTCGTCCTTTTCTTTGATGATATTGATACACGTTCGATCAACTGGTATTACTTCCGCACCTACATCGGCGGGTCGTTTTCCCTGCCGCCGAACATGATGGTGGTTCTGGCTTCGAACTACGGTTTCCCGCCGAACATTTCAAGCCGCGGACGTGTCTTCAACTTCCCGCTGTTCGACGAAATACGATGCCAGGAGATGATCGAGGACCTGTTTCTGTCGCGCGGGATGAAACACATTACGCCGGACCTGCTTTCCGTGATTGCCGCGGATTATGTGGAGGCGTTCGGGCAGAAAGAGTTCGATGAGCTCAGCCCCCGTACGCTTGCCCGTTATCTGGAGCTTTATCTGGATGATACCGCGAAACGCCGCCGTATGCTGGAACTCTCGCGCGGGGAGGTCATTACCAAACCCGATTCGCAGGTCTTTTACGAAATGAACATGAAACTTTTAAGGGCGCTCTACGGAGAGGAAGCCATTGATGAAGTCAGAAGAAAAGAACTTGATATCCGTTGACGAACCTCTGAATCTGTTTACGGATGAATACTATATGCGTGCGGCGCTCCGCCTTGCGGAACGTGCGGCGGCGGATGGCGAAGTCCCCGTGGGGGCTGTTGCGGTCAAAGACGGCATGGTGATTGCAAAGGCGTGGAATCAGGTCGAAATGCTGAAAGATGCGACGGCGCACGCCGAGATTCTGGTATTGACCGCCGCCGCGAATGCCATAGGAGACTGGCGGATGGACGGAGTCACGGTTTTTGTAACGAAGGAGCCCTGCGCCATGTGTGCCGGCGCGATGGTGAATGCGCGTGTGGACCGTGTCGTCTACGGGCTCGGCGACCCGCGCTGCGGCGCCTGCGGTTCCGCGCTGGATGTGACCGGTTTCAAGGGGATGCTTCACAATGTCGAGGTCAAGGGCGGCGTTCTGGAGCTGGAATGCAGGGAGCTGATGCAGGAGTTTTTCCGTCAGGCAAGAGAAAGAAGCAGGAGCCGGGAGCCGGGAGCCGGAAAGTAAAAATTCCCGAAACATGCGTTTTCTGTATTTTATTCTGTAACAAAGGAGCTGTGGATAAAATGAAAATCTTTATGGCATTGTTTGCAGCGGCATTGACGGTTCTGGCGGTTTCCTGTTCTTCGGAGCAGGACCCGAAAAAAGAGAAGCGTGTGGTCTCTGCTGCACGTTTTCCGAAGTTGAAGGATTACAGCCTTGAATTGTCGGTTGTGACTCCGCGCAAGGAATATTATGCGGGCGAGGAGAATGTGAAGATCACCTTTTCCCTGAAGAATGTCGGGCTGACCCCTGTCACACTGGATGAGTGGTATATGTTCGAGAGTGCGAACATCAATGTCTATTACGCACCCGGAACACTGGCGCAGACCGCGTCTCTGCCGGAGGAACAGTGGAAGCAGAGTCCCACGTATGACAGGAAGCGGAAACGCATCAATCTCCGTTCTCCTCTGGTGCTGAATCCGGGGACGAATCATGCGCTGGTCGTTGTGCCGCTGACCTTTTTGAAAGACCTCAGGGACGCCGGCAGGCATGTTCCCTACACGATCAAAGGGAAATTGAATCTTCAATCAGTGGATGTGGAGAGCGTTCCTTTCGAGATTACCGTAAAGTAAAAGGAAAAACGATATGGCAAAATACATACAGACTCCGGTTCAGGGAAAACACTGCCTGCTTTACTGCGGCGATCTGCTTGAGTTCCGCATTGAAAGCGATACCGTGATTCCCGGTGCCGTTTACCTGATGACGAATCTCGGAAATGCCGCATGGAAACGCTCCGAAACGATTGCCAGGGTCGAAAAAGGAGTCACGCCCGGTTTTCAGGACTGGCACAATGTCCGTATGAACAAAGTGGATGACTATACTTACAGCCTGACGCTCATGTTGACCGAGGAGGGGCATTTTGAAGCCAAATGTTATATCGCGGGCGAGAATGGCGAGGAACCCGTATGGATCGAGGGCGAGAATGTCCACGTCAATGTCGAGCCCGCCACTTACTGCTGTTCCAACAGCATTTACTGTGCTTTTGTGCGCCAGTTCGGAATGAACAAATACAATGCTGTGTCCAGACTCCCGGAGAATGTATCGCGCGAGGAGCTTGCCCGTCTTGACGGAGACGCCTATTCCGTAATTCCGCCCTCCGGCACATTCCGTGATCTGATCAAGGAGCTCGACCATATTTTCGATACATTGAACTGCCGTATCCTTCACCTGCTTCCGATCAATCCCACGCCGACCGTTTACGGGCGCATGGGGCGTTACGGCAGCCCCTATGCGGCGCTGGATTTCACGGCGGTCAATCCCGAACTTGCCGAATTCGACCGCAAGGCGACTCCGCTGGATCAGTTCCGCGAACTGGTGGATGCGGTTCACCGGAAAAACGGCAAGGTTTTCATCGACATTGCGATCAACCATACCGGATGGGCGGCGAAGATTCATGAAACGCATCCCGAATGGCTGGTGCGGGAACCCGACGGGACCATCCATTCTCCCGGCGCGTGGGGAGTCGTCTGGGGCGACCTGACCGAACTGGATCATTCCAAGCCGGAACTATGGAAATATCTTGCAACGGTGTTCCGCACATGGTGTATGCGCGGCGTGGACGGCTTCCGCTGTGACGCGGGGTATATGATTCCCGAAGCCGCGTGGGAATACATCACATCCTGTGTCCGTGACGAATTCCCGGAAACGATTTTCCTGCTGGAAGGCCTCGGCGGCGATCCGGCTGTGACGGCGAATCTGCTTGACAAGGCGAATATGAACTGGGCATACTCCGAACTGTTCCAGAACTATTCCCGCGAACAGATCGAAGGATACCTGAAATATGCATGGCTCCGCAGCGCCGGCGACGGAATCATGGTGCATTATGCGGAAACCCATGACAACAGCCGTCTTGCGGCGGTTTCACCGGAATATGCACGGATGCGGACGGCGCTTTGCGCTCTGACCTCCACCAACGGCGCTTTCGGTTTTGCCAACGGCGTCGAGTGGTTTGCCACGGAAAAAATTGACGTGCATGAATCTTCCGCCTTGAACTGGGGAGCTGTCCCGAATCAGGTAGACCTGATCAGCCGGTTGAATACGATTCTTGCGGCGCATCCGGCATTTCACAACGGGGCTGTCGTGAACTTCATTGACTCCGGCACCCCCTCCGGCGTGATCGTAGGCAGGAGCGACCCGGACGGAGGCAGTTCCGTGATTGTGGCGATCAATCTGGAAACCGGGAAAAGCACGAATGTCTCATGGAACATCTATTCGGCGCCGTTTGATGCGGAAACGGTGTATGATCTGATCAGCGGGCGCCGGATCAGCCTTGTGCGGGCATCCGGCGGCAGACGCTCCCTGATGCTTTCCGGCGGGCAGATGTTCTGTCTGTGCAAAGACAGAAAGGAGCTGGAGCGCGTCATTGAGCTTGAGGCGCGTGACCGTTTTCTGCCGGAAAAGATCGAAAGGCAGGAAGCCGCCGCGATGGCGTTCCGCGCAATTGCCGCAAAAAACAATTCGATCATTTCCTGCGGCGAAGATTCCGTGTCTGCGGCGGAAAGCATCCTGCGTTCGCCGGAACAGTTCCTGCGCGATCTTTACGGCGACGGTCTGGAAGCGCCGTTCACCTACTGGCAGTGGCCCGCCGATGCCAAACGCGCAGTCATGCTTCCGCCGGGGCATTTTCTGCTGGTGAAAGCCCCCTGCCGGTTCCGGGCATGTTTTGTGATTGACGACAAAGTGGTGTCCCTTGCGAACAGCCTGCATGAGTCAAGCGGTATTTTCTTTGCGCTGCTTCCGCCGGTTCCGGTTCCTGAAAAACACAAGGAGGCGAAGCTGATCATTTCCGTTTTCGGCTCGGAAAAACTGGAACGCAGGATTTCTCCGGTCATGATTCTGGCGGAAGATGTGAAAGAGTTCAAGCTTTCTTATGGGCGTGATGAACTGCGGCGCGACAAACGTAATTTTCTTCAGGCGAACGGACGCGGCGGTCTGATCTGGATGCCCGTCGAACCCAATGAGCTGCGGAGCCGTTACGATGCCGTTCTGCTCGGCAATCTGAACCCGGATTATCCGGTGAACCGTCATATCATGCTGAGGCGTTTCCGTATGTGGGCGGTGCATCATGCACGCATCCAGGAATTTACAATTGATTGCCTGAAAGAGTTCCATATTGCGGACAATGGCGGCGGCGTCTGGGAATACGAATTGCCCGTCGGCAACGGCATGTTTGTCGAGATCCGCGTCAAACAGGAAATTCTGTATGATGAAAATGCCGTGATGCTGACTCTGGTGCGTTCTTCCTGTGAAGGCAAGGGGCATCGCCTTTGCGACAATACTCCGGTAAAGATTATTGTCCGCCCGGATGTTGAGGACCGTTCTTTCCATGAGGAGACGAAGGCTTCCATGGGTCCCGAACGCTACTGGCCCGGACTCATCAAGGCGTCGGATCACGGTTTCGAGTTCCATGCCGCTTCGGACCGTATCCTGTCCGTGACCGGTTCCAGAGGGCGTTTCCGCCGTGCCGAGGAGTGGACTTACATGATCTGGCAGGAAAAGGAGGCGTCGCGCGGGCTGGAACCCAACAGCGACCTGTTCAGTCCCGGTTACTTTACGGTTTCGCTTGCCGGCGGGGAGGCGCTTTATATCGCGGGGCAGATGCTGACTTCCCCCGATGCGCCGAAGATTCCGCCTGCGATGGTCAGCGAGGCGGCATTCGCGAAAAGACGCGATACTTCGGTCGAAGATACGATGCTGACCGCGCTTTCGCAGTTTGTCGTGAAACGCGGCGATCTGAAAACTGTGATTGCCGGATATCCGTGGTTCCTCGACTGGGGGCGCGATACGCTGATTGCCGTGCGCGGACTGATTGCCGCGCCGGAGTTCAGGGATCACGTCAAGGCGATTCTGCTCCAGTTTGCCTCCTATGCCGACCGCGGCACGATCCCGAATATGATTTTCGGCGGCAATGCCGACAACCGCGATACGTCCGATGCACAGCTCTGGCTGTTTACCGCATGCAGTGATCTCTGCAGGGCGGAAGGCGGTTTTTCGTTCCTTGAACAGCAGGTCAGGAACGGCAAAACTCTGCTTGAGACGCTGATTTCGCTGGCGGAGGGTCTGATTGCCGGTACGCCGAACGGGATTGCGGTGGACCCCGAATCCATGCTGGTGTTCAGCCCGTCTCATTTCACATGGATGGATACGAACTATCCTGCCGGCACGCCGCGGCAAGGGTATCCGATTGAAATTCAGGCTTTATGGTTTGCCGCTTTGCGTTTCCTTGCCGAAGCGGTCGGAGGCGCTGCCGGAGAGGAATGGAGGAAACGTTCGGTGCAGGTTGCCGCGTCGATTTCGAAATATTACGTTCTGAAAGGGCGCGATTATCTTTCGGACTGTCTGCACTGCAATCCCGGAGTTCCTGCATCAAAAGCGGTTCCTGACGATCATCTGCGGCCGAATCAGCTTTATGCCTTGACTCTCGGCGCGTTCAGGGATCACCGCCGTTCGATGCTGATTCTGGATGCCTGTTCCAAACTTCTGATTCCCGGAGCGATCCGCAGTCTGGCGGACCAGAAGACGGATTATGCGCTTGCGATTTACAGTTCGTCCGGAGTCTTGCTGAATGATCCGGTGCATCCCTACTGGGGGAGATATGAGGGTGACGAAGACACGAGGCGGAAACCCGCCTATCACAACGGCACTGCCTGGACCTGGCAGTTTCCCGCTTACTGCGAGGCTTATTACATGATCTACGGCAAAGCCGGATGCCGGACAGCCCGTTCCCTGCTGTCCTCGTGTTCGCTGATTATGAATGACGGCTGTATTTCGCAGCTTGCCGAGATTCTGGATGGAGATTATCCTCATATCCAGCGTGGATGCGGAGCGCAGGCATGGGGAATTTCGGAATACTATCGTGTCTGGAAACTCCTTCATGAATAAAAAAGCGATATTTTATCAGAAACGAGCTTGTTTTTTCAAGGTTCTCCTGTATATTATAGTCCTTGTAAACAGCAAGCGCACCCGTAGCTCAATTGGATAGAGCGTCTGGCTACGGACCAGAAGGTTGCAGGTTCAAGTCCTACCGGGTGCACCATTTTATTTTTGCCTATAAATGCTTCTTAGCAAGATACTTATGAGTTTTAGTTATTTATTTTCTTGTTTCGTTATTTTATTATTATTTCCTTTCTTTTTTGACTGCTAGAATGCTACGAAGGTCTACCGAACGTCCACCACTTTTTGAATCTACCCCTCAAGTTGCTTTTTTCAAGTTTTTTTCTTCAGGAATGGTCTAATTGTATGTCTCTATCCCTGTGATTTGGCAGGAAATAGGAGCCTCGGACGCATCACGGACGTTTTCGGACGCTCCCCGGACGGATAGAAAGCTTGC
>ERZ1673738.2322-NODE-2322-length-24784-cov-5.124024_pt1 | contig 24784 bp, 18 predicted proteins | sample MGYA00580198_ERZ1673738 | MGnify/ENA primary metagenome ERZ1673738 (study PRJEB41218, sample SAMN15661784) | gut metagenome | host: Homo sapiens | place: Canada: London | collected 2015-08-20/2019-03-30 | study: EMG produced TPA metagenomics assembly of...
TCCAATATTATTGTACAGTCGACCATCAACGGCTTCGGCACGAACGTCATCGCCGCCTGGACGGCCAACGGCAAGATCGACGGCATCTTCTGGATGATTATGGGCGCGTTCGGCACCGCCACGACCACCTTCTCCGGCCAGAACTTCGGCGCGCAGAAGTACGGCCGCATCCGCCGCTGCGTGCGCGTCTGCACCCTGATGGCCCTCCTCGCCGCCGGGCTCATCAGCTTTGTGGTGCTCGTCTTCGGGCCGTACATCTTCCGCATCTTCACGAGCGACGAGGGCGTCATTGCGAGCGGCATGCAGATCATCCACGCGCTGGCCCCGTTCTACTTCACCTACGTCTGCGTCGAGGTCATCTCCGGCACCGTCCGCGGCGCGGGAGACTCGTTCTGGCCGATGATCATTACATGCTTCGGCGTCTGCGTCGGCAGAATCCTGTGGCTCCTCTTCGTCGTGCCGCAGTATCATACCATTGAAATGCTGGTCTGGGGCTATCCCATCTCCTGGGCGCTCACCAGCATCCTCTTCATCGTCTATGACCTGCAGGGCGGCTGGCTGCGCCGGAGCATCCGGAAAGCCGGCTTCGAGCCGGAGGTTCGCGAAAAAAAGCGCCCGTCTGAAAAAACAGCCAACTGAAAAACGGCGGACGAAAAAGGCCGCCGCGTCCACCGCGGCAGCTGAAGAGAACAGGAGGCTTCGCCATGATCAGCCAGGAAATCAGAAAAATCGCCCCCGAAATGGATCCTCTGCGCCTCGGCACGGGATGGACGGAGGAAGAGCTGGGCAGGCCCCAGCTCCTCATTGAAAGCACCTTCGGCGAGAGCCATCCCGGCAGCGCCCATCTGCTCGAGCTTTCCCGCGCCGCCAAAGAGGGCACGGCCCTGGAGGGAGGGCGCGGCGCGCTCTATTTTGCCACCGATATCTGCGACGGCATGTCCCAGGGACACGACGGGATCAATTACTCCCTGCCCTCGCGCGATATCCTGTGCAGCCTTATCGAAATCCACGCCTCCGCCACGCCCTTCGACGGAGCCGTCTTCCTCTCGAGCTGCGACAAATCCGTCCCCGCCCATCTGATGGCCGCCGGACGCATCAACGTCCCCTGCGTGGTGATGCCGGGCGGCGTGATGGCCGCCGGGCCGGAGCTGCTCACGCTCGAGGAGATCGGCAAATACAGCGCCATGTTCCAGCGCGGGGAAATTTCCCGCGAGCAGCTGTCCTTCTACCAGCACAACGCGTGTCCCTCCTGCGGCGCGTGCTCGTTCATGGGAACCGCCTGCACCATGCAGGCCATGGCGGAGGCCCTCGGCCTGGCCCTGCCCGGCACGGCCCTGCTTCCCGCCGCGGACATGCAGGGACTGGCCGCCGCCGCGCGGGAGGCCGGACGGCAGGCTGTGCGCCTCGCCCGCCTGGGGCTGACGCCGCGCCAAATCGTGACGAAGGAAAGCTTTGAGAACGCCGTCCTCGTGCACGCCGCCCTTTCCGGCTCCACAAACGCCCTGCTTCACCTGCCCGCCGTGGCCCGCGAGTTCGGCGTGGAGCTTACCGGCCGCGATTTCGACCGCCTGCACCGCGGCGCGCTCTACCTCGCCGACATCCGCCCCGCCGGAACATGGCCCGCCGCCTACCTGCACGGGGCCGGAGGCATCCCCCGCGTCATGGAGGAGCTCCGCTCCGTCCTTCATCTCGGTGTTCTCACCGTCACCGGCAAAACGCTCGGCGAAAACCTTGACGAGCTCCGCGAAAACGGGTATTACGAGCGCTGCGCCCGTGCTCTCGAGGGAACGGGCGTCTGCCCGCAGGACGTCGTCCGCCCGGCCGGCCGTCCCCTCGGCCGCGACGGCGCGATCGCCGTCCTTTTCGGCAATCTCGCCCCCGACGGCTGCGTCGTCAAGCATACCGCCGTGCCGAAGGAAATGCACCGGGCCCTCCTGCGCGCCCGCCCCTTCGACTGTGAGGAGGACGCCATCGCCGCCGTTCTCGCCCACCGCGTCCAGCCCGGCGACGCCGTGTTCATCCGCTATGAGGGGCCGCGCGGCAGCGGCATGCCTGAAATGTTCTACACCACCGAGGCCATCGCCTCCGACGAAGCCCTCGGACGCAGCATCGCCCTGATCACCGACGGCCGCTTCTCCGGCGCAAGCAAGGGGCCCGCGGTGGGCCATGTCTCGCCGGAGGCCGCGCAGGGCGGCCCGATTGCTCTCGTGGAGGAGGGCGATCTCATTGAGCTCGACATTCCCGCCCGCATCCTGCGCATCGCCGGGATTGCCGGGGAGAAAAAATCCGAAGAGGAAGTGCAGGCTGTGCTCGCCGAGCGGCGCGCCCGCTGGACGCCGAAGCCTCCCCGCTGCAGCCGGGGCGTGCTCTCCCTTTATACGAAAAACGCCTGCGCGCCGATGCAGGGCGGCGGCATGGAGCCGCCCGCGGACGCATAAAATGCAGGGAATACCGGAGAGCCTGAGAAGGGGGAATTTTGCTTGGCAAACGTATTTGATTATCTGGACTGGCGCGGCGATCTGCCGTTTTCCGCCGCTCCCTTTTCCCCGCCTGACAACTTGATTCTCTGCTGCCTGTCCTATGTCCATTTCGGCGGGATCGTCGGCGGCGTGGGCGAGGAGCCCGTTTCGCTCGCGCACGCCGCGGAGCTGTTCGCCGTGTCCGGCGAGGAGAAGGAGCGCGTGCGTGTGCCTTCGGACGGCGAGCTGCTCAAAAAAGCGGCGAAGACCCGGCGCTTTGCCGATCTTCGCCTGTGCCGCTATGTAAGCCGCCTCGACTTCGAGGAGGAAAAGCAGTTTGCCGCCGTCACCTTCCTTCTGCCGGACGGCTCCGTATACGCGGCTTTCCGCGGGACGGACAGCACGCTCGTCGGATGGAAGGAGGATCTCAACATGAGCTTCCTCGAGAGTGTGCCCGCCCAGGAGGACGCCCTCGCGTATCTGAAGGACACCGCCGTGCGCTGTCCCGGCCCGCTGCGCACGGGCGGCCATTCCAAGGGCGGAAACCTCGCCGTTTACGCCGCTTCGCTGGCCCCGCAGGCCGTGCAGGACCGCCTCCTCGCCGTGTACAACAACGACGGACCCGGCTTTTCCGGCGATCTTCTGCGCCGTCCCGGCTCCCGCCGCATTGCGGACCGGGTGCACACCTTCGTGCCGCAGTCGTCGATCGTCGGGATGCTGCTCGAGCACGACGAGGACTACCTCGTGATCCGCAGCAGCGGCGCGGGTCCGATGCAGCATGACCCGTATTCCTGGGAAATCCTCGGCCCCGACTTTGTCCGGCTTGAATCCGTGACGCAGGGGAGCCGCCTTGTCGACCGCACGCTCAAGGACTGGCTCGCGGGGCTGGAACCCGGCGATCGCCGCGGCTTTATCGACAGCCTCTACGAGATCCTCTCCTCCACGAACGCCGTGTCGCTCGGCGATCTCTCGACGGGCCGCCTGAAAAACGCGCTTGCCATGCTCGAGGCCTCCAACCGCCTCAGCCGCGAGGAGAAGGCACGCCTGTCCCACGCGCTCTCGCTGCTGCTCGCCAGCGCGGGGAAAAACCTGCTGTCCGCGCTCCCCGGCCAGAGTGCCGGACGGCTCCCGTAACGGCGGCCCCAAAACAGGCCCGCCGGTTCCGGTTACGGATGAAGCCCGAGCCGCCGCAGGATGGCGAGCACCTCGTCGCCGTTGTTGCAGGTGATGAGCGTGGCCCCGAGCCGGTGCGCCTGCAGGATCTTCTCCTCGCAGTCGATGCTCGCGCCCACCCACGGATCCACGCCGTGGCTGCGGAACTCGCCGAAGGCCTCCTCCGTCAGCTCGCACACGCATCCGCAGTACATGTAATCATACGGATCGCGCTTCGCTTCGCCCATGAGGCTCAGCGGATAATAGCCGTGAATTTTATACTTTCCGTTATATTTCTCGTGAATATACTGAAGCAGGTCGGCATTGAAGGCGTTGAACACGCAGCGATCGCCGTAGCCGTACTCCTCCGCCATCGCGATCGTCTCGTCCGCCGTGAGGAACGCGCGCTCCTCGTTGCCATCCACCGGATACTCCTTGAGCTCAAAATCAATCAGAAAGTCCTTCGGCGCATCCTTGACAAGCTCCATGAATTCGCGCAGCGTCGGCACGCGCTCGCCGCGGAATTCCCCGGAGAACCAGCCGCCCGCGTCCAGGGCCTTGATTTCCTCGAGCGTCTTTTCCGCAATGGGTCCCGTGCCGTCCGTGGTGCGGTCCACCGTATGGTCGTGCATGACGATCAGCTGGCCGTCCTTCGTGCGGTGCACGTCCAGCTCGATCATGTCCAGCCCGGCCTCCAGCGCGGCCCGGAAGGACGGCATGGTATTCTCCGGATACCGGGCGGAAAGTCCCCTGTGCCCGGCGACGTAAATGTGATTGACAGATTGATTCCACATACTGTTTACTCCCCTTCCTTGAGCAGAAACGCAGCGGATTCTCTGAGCCTTGTGTAATCGTCCACGCAGACAAACGGCACGCCGGCGCGGAACACGCTCTCGTCGTTGCCGCCCAGACCGTAATCGTCCCCCACAAAGGCGGCGGTTTCCCGCGTCAGCCCATGGGATTCACCGTAGCGCCGCAGCGCATACAGCTTGTCATACGGCTTGGGGGCGGCGTCAAAGGAGGAGGATCCGCCGACAAACACGTTGTATTCCGGGAACGCGGCGCAGACCTGCGCATAGATGCTTCTGCGCTTGGCGCGGTCCGGGTCAAAGGCCAGCTTGTCCTCCTGCCGCGCGGCGGTGCCGAGAATCGGGAACGTAAAAGCTCCCGACTCGTGGAACTCCACATTTTCTCCGCGGTAATCCGTAAAGCCGAAGGCCTCGCGCAGAGCCGTCACGCGCTGCGAAACGCTCGTGCGATCGATCGGAACCGCATGGTTTTCCTCCATGCGAAGGTCCCGGGAGACAGCGTCGTAAACGGCGTACTGCATGCCGTAGTTTCCGATGATATCGATGGGGTACCGGTCCATCTGCTCGAAAATGCGGCGGCAGCTCCCCGCTCCCACCATCAGAAGCCGGTAGCGCCGGGCCAGCTCGTCGAGAACGGCGCGGTTGAACGGCTCCAAATGCGTCTTGTGCTGTGTCAGTGTGCCGTCAAGATCAAACGCCACGATTCTGATGTTTTCCTTCTGCATATCTGTGTTCCTCTTTCCTGGTTCACATGGTTCTCTTGACTGTTGAATCCGCGTCCATTATAGTTAGATTGGATGTGAAAATCAATTCCTGCACATTTGATTGTCTAAGAATCAGACTCCCTGCCGAAAATGCGCAGAAATGATCAGGAGTGAGCATTATGTACAAGACGGAACGCCAACGGGAGCTCATGAACATCTTGAAGGAGGAGAAAAACGGCGGTTTTGTGTCCATTCACCGCCTGGCCAGACAGATGTTTGCCAGCGAGGCCACCATCCGCCGCGACCTGCGCGAGCTGGAGGCGCAGAACGCCATCAAGCGCGCCTACGGCGGGGTCGCGCTGATGGAGTACCTCAATCAGAACATTCCCCTGCCCCTGCGCGAGCAGACGCACCATCCGGAAAAGGTGGAGGCCGCGCGCCGCGCCGCGTCGGTCGTGCGGGACGGGGACGTCCTGTTTCTCGACGGAGCCTCGACCACACTGGAGATGATTCCGTTTCTGGCCGAGCGCAAGGACCTGACGGTGATCACCAACGCGGCGAGCGCCGCCGACCGGCTCGGGGAGCTCGGGATCCGGACCTACTGCACCGGCGGGCTTCTGACGCCCTCCTCGCAGGCATACACCGGGCGGTTCGCGGAAGAAATGATCCGCAGCTTCCACGCGGACGCCATGTTCTTTTCCTCCGCGGGAATTTCCCCCGAGGGGGAGATCACCGATTACAGCGACGAGGAAACCAGCCTGCGGCGGGTGATGCTCCTGCAGGCGGCCCGCCGGTATTTTCTGTTCGACACGAGCAAATTCGGCAAGGTATTCTGCTATTCCGTGTGCTCCGTCGCGCAGCTCAGCGGCATTTTTTCCAACGGCGCAATCCCGGAGGAGTGGGACGGCCTTTTCCACACATAACAATAGGCAAAAAGACAACAACAAAGCCGCGGAAAGCGCGTCAGGCGAGGCTCGGGCAAGGCCCGGGCCTCGTTTTTTTGCGCCCGAAGCGGCTTTTGCAAGACTTACGATTTTAGTGACACGTTTCCAAATTATGGGTTTTGATTCGTAAAATTTTGTTTTCATTTTGCTCATGAAAAAAGAATTGAAAAAACGATTTCCCAATCACCTTACAAAATCTTTACAAAAAACGGCGGGAATACTTTACAAGAAATGGTGTATACTGTCGATGCTTTCTCTTGAAGCTGTTTAAGTTTCACTTTTAGAGGAACAAATCGTTTTAAGTTTCGATTTATTGAAATGCTTTTGAAACGCAAATTCGCGGGAGATCAGCATAAATTTTATAATTATTTTCAAATTGTTTGGCAAAATTGTTGACTTTGTAACTCATCTGTGCTAATTTAGAAGGCGCAAACGAAAATGATTTCAATTTTCTTTCACTAATTGAAACCAAATGAAAACTTTTCGGAGAAAAAGGAAGGGCATCCGTATGCTGGCAGAAGACAGACGTTCCTATATTCTCAGACAGCTTGAGGCCCGCTCTTCCGTCACGGTCTCCCAGCTGAGCACCGCGTTCCGGATTTCAGAGGTTTCCGTGCGCAAGCTGCTCGCCTCCATGCAGAAGGAGGGCAGCATCCGCCGCACCTGGGGAGGGGCGGTGAGCGCCTGCGGATCGCTGCGGGAGTTTTCCCACAAGGAAAAAGAACCCGTATGCCTGCAGGAAAAAGCGGAAATCGCCCGGGCCGCTTACGCGTGCATTTCCGACGGAGACGCCGTGTTTCTCGACTGCGGCACCACCACCATTCACCTGGCCCGGCTGATCCGCACGGGAACCAAGCGAAACCTGATGGTGGCCACCACGGGCGTGAACATCGCCATGGAGCTCGCGGAGGCGGAGGATATCCCCGTCATCCTGATCGGCGGGGAACTCAGGCACAACATTCTCTCCTGCACCGGAACCTTCGCCGAGGACATGCTCAAAACCATGTTTTTCGACAAGGGCTTCCTCAGCGGCAACCATATGACGCTCGAGCACGGCTTCACCACGCCCATTGCGCAGGAGGCCCGGCTGAAACGGACCATCATGCGCAACTGCAAGGAGCATTACATCCTGCTCGACCACACCAAGTTCGGCGACGACTCCCTGAGTCTGATCGCCCTCGTCTCGGAGCTTGACGGCGTCATCACGGACCGTCAGGCCCCGCCGGAGATTCTCGGCGGCCTGCAGGAGCAGGGCGTGCGGGTCATCCTCGGCGGAGAGCCAGCCGTTTAGCGCTGTGCGCGCAGCCGGACATTCCGGATAAACGGAAGATATGAAAAAGGGGGATTTCCACTGTGGCATCCATTGAATTTCAAAATGTGACAAAGTCCTTCGGGAAAAATGTTGTCATCGATCATCTGAACCTGACCATCGAGGACGGAAAGTTCACCGTTCTGGTCGGCCCCTCCGGCTGCGGAAAAACCACTCTGCTGCGCATGATCGCCGGCATCGGCCCGCAGACCTCCGGCAAGGTGATCATCGGCGGCAAGGACGTGACCCAGATCCAGCCCGGCAAGCGCGGCGTGGCCATGGTGTTCCAGAATTACGCCATCTACCCCACCATGTCGGTGCGCGAGAATATTGAATTCGGCCTGAAAAACAACCGGGTCCCCAAGGAAAAGCGCAGCCAGCTCGTCGCCGAGGTCAGCGAGAAGGTCGGCCTGACAGAGTATCTCGATCGCCAGCCCGGCACGCTCTCCGGCGGCCAGCGCCAGAGAATCGCCCTGGCCCGCGCCATGGTCAAGGATCCCTCCGTCTTCCTGATGGACGAGCCGCTCTCCAACCTGGACGCCAAACTCCGCGTGCAGATGCGCGTCGAGCTGATCGAGCTGCACCAGAAGCTGCGCACCACCTTCGTCTACGTCACGCATGATCAGGTGGAAGCCATGAGCATGGCCGACACCATCATCCTGATGAACGGCGGCGTCATCCAGCAGATGGCCTCCCCCGCCGAAATCTACAAGGATCCCGCCAACCTGTTCACCGCCTGCTTCATCGGCTCCCCCTCCATGAACATCTGGAAAATGGCGGGCGACCGCTTCTCCTTCGGCTTCCGCCCCGAGCACTGCACCCTCACCTTCGATCCGCAGCCCACGTTCCTGTGCATCCCGGGCCGGGTCGCCACCCGTGAGATGCTCGGCTCCGAAACCATTTACAAGTTCGTGTCCGCGGACGGACGCGAATGCATGGTCAAGGAAATGGCCGACACCTATCACGTGAACGACGAGGTGTACCTGAACATCCCCGAGGACAGGGCGTACCTTTTCGCCGCGGACGGCAGCCGCATCCGCACCGGCGACCCCGATTACGCTCCGGATCTGGCCGCGGTAAAGGAGGAGATTCCCCATGAAGAAGAAAGCGCATGAGAAGGTTCGTCCGTACCTGATGATCCTGCCCGCGATGCTCGGCATCCTCGTGTTCACCATCTACCCCGTGATCAAGCTCATTCAGCTGAGCTTCATGAACGTGAACATGCTCGATGATTCCAAGACGAAATTCGTGGGCCTGGAAAATTATCAGAAGGTGTTCGCGCGGCCGGACTTTATCAAGTCGCTCAACAACACCATCCTCTACACCGCCGCCGTCGTGATCCTCATCACCCTGCTCGCGCTGATTCTGGCGGTGTGGCTCAACTCCAAGCGCAGCGCGATGAACTCGGTCGTGCAGGCCGTCGTCTTCTCCCCCCATGTCGTGGCCATCGTCTCCATCGCCCTCATCTGGCAGTGGATGATGGAGCCCAACTTCGGCCTGTTCAACTACGTGCTCAAATCCCTGGGACTGCCCACCTCGCAGTGGCTCACCAGCTCCGACACCGCCATGGCCTGCGTCATCGCCATCTCCGTGTGGAAGGCGGTCGGCTATGACATGCTGATTTTCCTCGCGGCCCTGCAGGGCGTTCCGAAGGAGCTCTATGAATCCGCCAAGCTGGACAACGCCGGAAAGTGGACCGTGTTCTGGAAAATCACCATCCCCATGGTGTCGCCGCAGCTGTTCTTCACGCTGATCATCCGCACCATTTCCTCCTTCAAGGTGTTCGACACGGTGCGCGTCCTGACGGAAGGCGGCCCGAACAACGCCACCACCACGCTGGTGTACACCATCTACCGCGAGGCGCTGTTCAACATGCGCATCGGATACAGCGCCGTCATCGGCGTCGTGCTTCTGGTGATTGTCGGAATTCTCACCGCCGTCTATTTCGTGGGCCTGTCCAAAAAGGTCCATTACCAATAAGAAGGGAGGCCGTCCTGTATGAGTCATGTCAAAACGGCGCTCGGCGTCATTGTCAAGCTTCTCCTCATCGTCATTTTCGGCTTCCCGTTCTTCTGGATGCTCTCCACCTCTCTGCAGACGCTCGAGGAGGTCAACACCGTCACGCCCACCTTCCTCCCCGCCTCCCCGCAGTTTCAAAACTACGTGGAAGCATGGAACTACGGCGCGACCGGTATGGGCGTTTACCTGAAAAACTCCGTGATTGTGGTGGTGGCCATCATCGCCATCCAGCTCGCCGTCATGGTGCCGGCGGCCTATGCGTTCGCCCGCTATGAGTTCCGCTTCAAGAAGCTGTGCTTCGGCCTGGTGCTCATCGCCCTGATGATGCCCACGCAGATCACCTTCCTGCCCGTGTACCTGATGTTCTCCGATCTGGACCTCATCAACACGCTGTGGCCCCAGATCCTCCCGTTCATGACCGACGCGTTCTCCATCTTCCTCCTGCGCCAGTACTTCATGCAGGTGCCGGATGAGCTGGTGGAAGCCGCGCGCCTGGACAACGCCTCCGAGGCCAAGATCATCTTCCGCCTGATGCTGCCGATGGCGAAGCCCGCCATTGCCACCATCATCCTCTTCAGCTTCCTCGGCCACTGGAACGACTACTTCTGGCCCCTCGTCATGACAAACTCCGACTCGGTGCGCACCCTGCCCGTCGGCGTGGCGCAGCTCAAGCAGATGGAGGGCCTTTCCAACTGGAACGTCATCATGGCCGGCAACGGCATCCTGGTCTTCCCGATTCTCTTTGTCTATCTCTTCGCGTCGAAGAAAATTCTGCATTCCTTCGCGTACTCCGGCATCAAATAATTCCGCGTCCCCGGGCCCGGGATCCGAAAAAAACGGGCTCTTCCCAGATAGATCCCAGATAGAAAAGAAAGGAAAAAACAAACACACAGGAGGTCACTTTATGAAAAAGACAGCGTCATTCCTGCTGGCATGCGCCATGGTCCTCACCGCCTTCGCCGGCTGCAGCAGCGGCACCACTTCGTCCACCGCCGGCGCCTCGTCCGCCGCGGGAGAAGAATCCGCCACACAGTCCGAGGCCGCTTCCGATGAAGGCTCCGGAGAAAAAACCACCGTTCAGTTCTGGCACTCCATGTCCGGCACCAACGGCGACCTGATCAACCAGCTCGTGTCCGACTACAACGCTTCTCAGGACGCGGTGGAGGTTGTCGCCACCTACCAGGGCAGCTACGCCGACGCGGCCGCCAAGGCGGAACAGGCCATTTACGCGGGCAACGCTCCCGACATCCTGCAGGCTGCGCAGGATAACGTGGGCCGTCTGGCCGCCAACGGACAGTTCGTGGATCTGCTTCCCTACATGGAGCAGGACGGCGTTGACCCGGACGACTTCGTCGAGGCTTTCGTGAAGGACGCCTACTATGACGATCAGCTGGTTGTCGTTCCGTTCGGCCGCTCCGCTCAGGTTCTCTATGTCAACAAGACCGTGCTCGACGAGCTCGGCTGCGATATCCCCACCACATGGGATGAGCTCAAGGAAGTCGCCAACAAGTGCGTCGTCAAGGACGGCGACGAGGTCACCCGCTACGGCCTGACCATCCCCTTTGACCAGTGGTATCTGTTCGCTCTCGTTCAGCAGGCCGGCGGCAGCTTCTTCAACGAGGAAGAGACGGACCTCGCCTGCATCGACGACGGCACGCTGAAGAAGTCCTTCGAGTTCCTGCTCGACATGCAGGAGACCGGCGCTCTCTACTTCAACGACCCCACCAACGATCAGTCCACCAAGATGTTCACGGAAGGCATGTCCGTGATGATGTTCAACTCCTCCGGCGGCATTACGGGCAACACCGCCACCATCGGCGACAAGTTTGAAATGGTCGTCGCTCCCCCGCTCAAGGACGAAGTGCAGTCCATGCCCACCGGCGGCTGCGGCTTCGGCATCATGACCGCCAGCAAGAACCCCGACGCGGCCTGGGACTTCGTCAAGTGGTACATCCAGGATGAAAAGGGCGGCCTCGCCTTCGTGCTCGGCTCCGGCTACCTGCCGTTCACCAAGACCATGGCGGAATCCGACACCATCCAGGACCTGTGGGCCGAGAACCCCAACTTCAAGACGGCCTATGACGCTCTTGAGTTCGGCGACGACAACTACCGCATCACCAACCTCACGCCCGTCATCGCGGAGTTCCGCACCTGCATGCAGGCCATCATGCTCGACAACGGCGACATTGATTCGGCCCTGAACACCTTCCGCGACGCAACCAAGACCGTACTTGCCGAGTAATTCTCCACAATTCTTCTGAATCTGTTTTTGCTTGCCGGGAAACGGCGGCGCTCCGGACTTCCGGGCGCCGCCGTTTCCTTATCTATATAGTGATCCGGTCAGAACCGGAAATCCTGCTCCGCCCGAAAGTCTTCCGCAAGCTCAGGCAGATTATCCGGAAAGACAAGTCCTTCCGCCAAACGCGAGGCAAAATCGAGTACCTTCTCCAGATTTTCCGGGCTCACCGGCAGAAGCAGAGCAAAGGCGCTGCGGGTCGTCGTTTCCCGGATCTCCACGCCAATCCCGCGTCCCTCCTCCTGCGTCACCAGATACTCCAGCGCCGCGTTGTCCCAAGTCGCACGTCCTACCGTTCTGGTCATGATCCCTGCACCTCTTATTTCTTTTCGGATTTGTCCCCCGGACAGTTCATTTTTTATTCACAATTGCGGCTTTATCTTACACGCAAAGACTGCCAAGGTCAATAGGAAAAAGGACGTTTCCCAATGTCAATAATCACCACATCTTCAATTTATGTATCAAAATACTTAAAATTCCGTCTCATATAAGACACACTTCCTCTATATCTTGTGTGTGCTCCAAGAAAATATTTTTTTCGTTTCGCTAATTTTCGTGTTTTTGTTCGACTATTTTTCTTTTCCGCAGTTTTTTCATTTGCACCTGTTTCCGTGCACGCCCCCCCTGTGCAGAGGGAGCGGAAAGGAGACGGGCGGCAGGCGGCAAACACCGGACCGCCCTCCGCGCACCCGCAGCAAACGCCGGCCAGTTTCCGCTGCCCGGTCAGTCACGCCGCTGCCCTCCGCGGGCCGCAGCAAACGCCGCGGCGACAAGGCTCCGAACACTGTTCCGTCCTTCGCACGACCGCTGCAAATGCCGCGGCGGCCGCAATCAACTGAACAGCCCCCCTCCGCACACCGCGGCCGCAGACAATTCACAGCAGGGAAAGCACCCACAGCACCAGCCCGTACACCACGCTGGCGGCGGTGCCGATCGCGATCACCGGCCCGGCAATGGCGAACAGCTTCGCGCACGTTCCGGTGATGATCTTTTCGCTTTTGAACTCGATCGCCGGGGAAACCACGGCGTTCGCAAAGCCCGTGATCGGCACAAGCGTACCCGCCCCGCAGCGCTGGGCTATCTTGTCGTACACGCCCACAGCCGTAAGGGTCGCGGACAGGCCGATGAGCGTCACGCTCACAAAGCCGCGCGCCTGCGTCTCCGGCAGTCCGGCCGCAAGATACAGCCCGAGCAGCGCCTGGCCGAGGCAGCAAATTGCTCCTCCCGAGACGTACGCGAAGACAAGATTTTTGAGAAACGGGGAACCGGGGGAGGCCCTTTTCGTCATCTCCTGATATTCCTTTTCCGTCAGCGGCTTTCGCATCCTCCAGTCCTCCTTGCGCGCGGCACGCCGCGCTTTTTCCGATAGCATGCCCCCGCTTTTCGAAATCATGCACGGCCCGTGCGCCCGGCTGCGTCCCGCCGCGTTTTTTGACGTTTTTCTCAGTTTCTCCGGAAAAATAGGCAAAAATGCTTGTAAAAAAACAGTTGTACTTTTCGCGGATTTCTATTAAACTAATAAGGATATAGACTGTCATACAGAAAGGCGAGGCGAGGGATTATTTATGAAGAGAAATGATATCCACAAGGTTCTGATCATCGGCTCCGGCCCGATCATCATCGGCCAGGCCTGCGAGTTCGACTACTCGGGTACGCAGGCGTGCAAGGCGCTTCGGAAGCTCGGCTATCAGATCGTGCTTGTCAACTCCAATCCGGCCACCATCATGACCGATCCCGAGACGGCGGACATCACCTACATTGAGCCGCTGAACGTGGAGCGGCTCACCCAGATCATCGAGAAGGAGCGCCCGGACGCCCTGCTGCCGAACCTCGGCGGACAGTCCGGCCTGAACCTGTGCTCTGAGCTGAACAAGGCCGGCGTCCTCGACAAATATCAGGTAAAGGTCATCGGCGTGAACGTCGACGCCATCGAGCGCGGCGAGGACCGCATCGAGTTCAAGAACACCATGAACGAGCTCGGCATTGAGATGGCCCGCAGCGAGGTGGCTTACTCCGTCGACGACGCCCTCGCCATCGCGGACAAGCTCGGCTACCCCGTCGTTCTCCGCCCGGCGTACACCATGGGCGGCGCGGGCGGCGGCCTCGTCTACAACGTGGACGAGCTGCGCACCGTCTGCGCGCGCGGCCTGCAGGCCAGCCTCGTCGGCCAGGTCCTCGTCGAGGAGTCCATCCTCGGCTGGGAGGAGCTTGAGCTCGAGGTCGTGCGCGACGCGAAGAACAACATGATCACCGTCTGCTTCATCGAGAACATCGATCCCCTCGGCGTGCACACGGGCGACTCCTTCTGCTCCGCCCCGATGCTCACCATCAGCGAGGATCTGCAGAAGCGCCTGCAGGAGCAGGCCTACAAGATCGTTGAGAAGGTCGGCGTCATCGGCGGCACGAACGTCCAGTTCGCCCATGACCCGGTGAGCGACCGCATCATCGTCATCGAGATCAACCCCCGCACCTCCCGTTCCTCCGCCCTCGCCTCCAAGGCCACCGGCTTCCCGATCGCCCTCGTCTCCGCCATGCTCGCCTCCGGCCTCACGCTCGACGAGATCCCCTGCGGCAAGCACGGCACCCTCGACAAGTATGTCCCCGGCGGCGACTATGTCGTCATCAAGTTCGCCCGCTGGGCCTTTGAGAAGTTCAAGGGCGCCCAGGACAAGCTCGGCACCCAGATGCGCGCCGTCGGCGAGGTCATGAGCATCGGCAAGACGTACAAGGAGGCCTTCCAGAAGGCCATCCGCAGCCTCGAGAACGGCCGCTACGGCCTCGGCTTCGCGAAGAACTTCCACGACATGACGAAGGAGGAGCTGCTCCACCTGCTCGCCAACCCGACCAGCGAGCGCCAGTTCATCATGTACGAGGCGCTGCGCAAGGGCGCGACCGTCGAGGAGCTGTGGAACCTCACGAAGATCAAGCACTATTTCATTGAGCAGATGAAGGAGCTCGTTGAGGAGGAGGAAGCGCTCCTCCGGCACAAGGGCGAGGTCCCGGCCGAGGACGCGCTCCGCAGCGCGAAGCTCGACGGCTTCTCCGACAAATACCTGAGCCAGATTCTCGCCGTGCCGGAAGCGGACATCCGCGCCGCCCGCGCGCAGTACGGCATCAACGAGGCGTGGGAGGGCGTGCACGTGAGCGGCACGCAGGACGCGGCCTATTATTACTCGAGCTACCACATCCAGGAGGACGCTCCCGTGGACCACGGCCGTCCGAAGATCATGATCCTCGGCGGCGGCCCGAACCGCATCGGCCAGGGCATTGAGTTCGACTACTGCTGCGTGCACGCGGCCATCGCCCTCAAGGAGCTCGGCTTCGAGACGATCATCGTCAACTGCAACCCGGAGACGGTTTCCACCGACTACGATACCTCCGACAAGCTCTACTTTGAGCCTCTCACCCTCGAGGACGTGCTGAGCATCCACGAGAAGGAGAAGCCCGTCGGCGTTATCGCGCAGTTCGGCGGCCAGACCCCGCTGAACCTCGCCGCCGACCTCAAGAAGGCGGGCGTGAACATCCTCGGCACCACGCCGGAGACGATCGACATGGCTGAGGACCGCGACCTCTTCCGCGCCATGATGGACAAGCTCGGCATCCCGATGCCGGAGTCCGGCATGGCCACCACCGCCGCCGAGGCCATCGAGATCGCCAACCGCATCGGCTACCCGGTCATGGTGCGCCCGTCCTACGTCCTCGGCGGACGCGGGATGGAGGTCGTCTACGACGACGAAGCGATGACGTTCTACATGAACGCCGCCGTCGGCGTGACGCCGGACCGCCCGATCCTCATCGACCGCTTCCTGCACCACGCGACGGAGTGCGAGGCCGACGCCATCAGCGACGGCGAGAACGTGTTCGTCCCCGCCGTCATGGAGCACATCGAGCTCGCGGGCGTCCACTCCGGCGACTCCGCGTGCATCCTGCCCTCCCGCGGCCTGACGGACGAGCAGGTCGCCACGATCAAGGACTACACGAAGCGCATTGCCAAGGAAATGCACGTCGTCGGCCTGATGAACATGCAGTACGCCATTGAGGACGGCCGCGTGTTCGTGCTCGAGGCCAACCCGAGAGCGTCCCGCACCGTGCCGCTCGTGTCGAAGGTGTGCAACATCAAGATGGTGCGCCTCGCGACCGACATCATGACGTCCCACCTGACGGGCCGTCCGTCCCCGGTGCCGGGCCTCAAGGAGAAGAAGATCCCGCACTACGGCGTGAAGGAAGCCGTCTTCCCGTTCAACATGTTCCAGGAGGTCGACCCCGTCCTCGGGCCGGAGATGCGCTCCACGGGCGAGGTGCTCGGCCTTGCCTCCACCGTCGGCGAGGCGTTCTTCAAGGCCGAGGAGGCCACGCAGACGAAGCTCCCGCTCTCCGGTACGGTGCTCATCAGCGTCAACGACCGCGACAAGGCGGAGCTTGCCGAGGTCGCGCGCGGCTTCCTGTCCTGCGGCTTCCAGATTATCGCCACGGAGGGCACCTACAGCGCCCTGACCGCCGCCGGCATCCCGGCGCAGCGCGTCGCGAAGATCAACGAGGGCCGTCCGAACGTGCTTGACCGCATCACGAACGGCGACGTTACGCTGATTGTCAACACGCCTCTCGGCAAGAAGGGCGCGGTGGACGACAGCTACATCCGCAAGGCCGCCATCAAGGGCCGCGTGCCGTACGTCACGACCATGGCCGCCGCGAAGGCCACCGTCGAGGGCATCAAGGCCGCGCTCGACCCCGAGACGCGTCAGGTGAAGTCCCTGCAGGAATTCCACGCGGAGATCGTGGACGCGGAATAATGCGCGCCTGCGGCGCGGGTGATTCCGCGTCCGTGAGGGAAGAAAAGCAACAGAGAAAACGTGCGGCGGTTCGCCGAAAGCGCGCGGACGCATAAAGCACGAAAACAGCCCGCCGGGCCGCGTGATATACGCAGTGCCCGGCGGGCTGTTTCATTTTTGGGGTTCAGAAAAGAGGCAAAAGAGACAGAACGCGGATCTTCTATAATCCGTTACGCGATGGTCGCGACCGCCACAGGCGCGGACGCACCGTTGATATAGAAGCCGCAGCCGTCGCCTGCCTTGCCGACAGCATGCACCTTAAAGAACCAGTCGTTTCCTTCGTTCCCCGCGTACTCCACAGTGAAGCTCGGCGAACCGGCCGCAAACGCCGGACGCTCCGCCGCCGTCAGACGGAACTGGTACGTGCCGCCCTCGGCCACAGTGAACGGAGCCGTCGTGTCGGAAATGACGCCGTCCGAAGCGCCGCCGACCGTCGCCGTCAGCAAATACACGCCGTTGATGTAAACAATGGCCGTGCTGCCGGGCGCGCCCGCGCAGGTGAGGACGTAGAAGTAATCGCTGCCGCTCTGGCTCGCGAGCGAGACGGTGAAGTTCGCGCTGCTCACCGTCATGACGGGCTTGCTGCCGTCGAGGCTGGTGATGCGGAACTGGTAGCGCCCGTTGACAGTCAGATCGTCGTAGGTGTCGCTGAGGAAGGTTGACGTCTGGCCGCCGTTATCGACGACCGGAAGCGGCGTGCCGACAGAGTCCTCAGAGGAAGAAGAGGGCGAGCCGCGGTATGTAAACGTGTAGGTTACGCTTCCGTCCCCATTGTCCGTGGCTTCCATGCGGTAACGGCTGCCGGGGGCCAGTTCAGCCCGAGCGCCGTTCTCCTCCACCACCGTAAAGCTCTTGGAAGCGGAAACCGTCGCCTTGCCGTCCGCCTTCACAACGATCGTGCCGCCGTCCTTTACCGCGTTCACGGCGTCCTGCAGAGTCATGTAGCCAACGCCGGGAGCGTTGTCCTCGCCCTCCGCATATACGCGCGCGGCGGCAGGATCCTCCGCATAAACGATGAATTCACTGAAACCGTTGGGATTCGTGAAGGTGAGGACCATACCGGACACTTCTCCGTCGTAGACATACTGCTTGCCGTTTTCCTTTGTGTGAAGGACGTAGGCGGTATCATTTTCCGTCGCAAACGTACCGGGAAGCGCAAGGGACACGGCCACTTCCTTCTTGGCCATATCGAGCGGCTCCGCCTCTCGATAGATCACCGCGTTTTGAGGACGGCCAGCACCCGCGTCTTCTTTCAAGACAATATTTTCCGCGCTGTCCGCCGTGGAAGCAACGATCTGTACCATCGGCGTAATATCAAGCTTCAGAACATTCTCAGCCGAATTGTAGTTTTTCGGCGTGATTTCGAGGAAGGTCTGAACATAGAGGGTCACTGTTTCATCTTCCGTGGAAACTTCTTCTTTCAGCTGCTTCGAGGCGGCTTCCACATCGTTCTGGGTAATTTCCTTTGCCACATTCAGGCTTTCCGTCACCATTCCGGTGGCTTCCACCGTACCCGCCGCTTCTGTTAATTTTTCCGCGTCATCCTCTGTGATGTCTTCTTCCATTGCGTCGGTCTTGACATCAGGAGCCGCTACATCGGGAGTGATTTCCACGTCGCCGAAGACCGTCTTCTCGACCACCATGTAATTGTAGCCGAGCGCGTCGCCCTTCGTGAGCATAAAGCCTTCCGCGACGTAATTTTCCAAACCGGCAGTGCCGCCGCTGTAGTCCGTGCCCACCGTATCGGAGGTGTAATAACCGCCCTTGAGAATGAGGGACGCATTATTTTCTCCTCCGTTGCAATCGACAACCTCCATCTTACCTTGAATGAAGCTGTCTCCTTCCACGGTAACCGCTACGCCGGTATAGCTGGAATAGTCGCAGGAGTCGAGAGCAACACCGCTCTCCGGACCGACAATCGTGCTGTCCTTTATCGTCACATTACCGCAATTGTTGGACAATGCATAGTCGCCCGTCCCAAGATTGGAGCCGTCGAGAACCATTTTCTCGAGCGTCAGGTTGCAGTAATTCTGGATCAGCATTTTTACCCCGGAGCCATCAGCCGATGCAATCGTTCCGTTTTTCAGCGTAACGTTTACATTGTTTTCTGCGCTCCCGTTCCATTCCAGATGGAATGCCTGGCTCTCCGTACCGGAAGAACCCACGGCAGGGCCTGTGCAGGTGTATGTGAAGCCGGCAAAGTCAATCGTAAAATTCTTGACGGGATATTTTTCATCCCCCTTGAACGTGCCGATACCGCTGCCCGACGCATTGGCAAGCAGCGTAACGGTCTGGCCGTCCTTTGCGGCAGCCACCGCTTCCGCCAGAGAGTAATATTTGTCGCTGCCGATGGAAGCTACATAAGGGAGCTGCTCCACTACCCAATACTCTCCCTGCTGCTTGCTGGCATATCCCGCGGGAACATAGGTAACCTCGGAAGCTTCCGGCTTATTGGCAGGATCAAAGCAGTATTTGCCGCCCTGCGCATAAATCCGGGCTGTGCCATTGGCAAAGCTGGCGTCAATGCAGTTAATGACGTACTTTGCATACTCAGGCGCCGCGGAAGCAATTGTTTCCGCCTGAATAAAGGTACCGTCATGAATGGTCAGAGTCCCCTTGGTCACCTGGAGCGCAGTCGTAGCGCCTGTAAACGTACCGTTTTCCACAATGACAGAGCCGTTATCCCGGATATCAACACCATAGCTGTTGTTATATCCGCATTCCGCATCGATCGTTCCGTTTCCCGTAATGGTAACCTTCGCCCCGTCTTCCACAGAAAGGAATACGGGCGTACATTTCAGCGAAACGTCTGCATAAGCGTTTTCCTCATAATAAATTTTCTTTCCGTTCAAATCGAGCGTGATGTCATTGGCAATATGGGCCAAAGGATACAAAACATCCTCCTCGACATCCGCCGGAGGAGTCATCGCAATATCCTCTGTCAAGCGAACGGTGTCTCCGTCCTTTGCCTCTGCCAGGACCTGCACGAGCTCCTGTTCATCACCTGCAGTTTTCACATTGTCTCCTGCCGAGACGGCGGCAGGGAACATGGTGAGGAGCATCATGCATGCCAGAAGGACACTCCACACGCGTTTCCTCATTTTTTTCATTGTACACCCTCCGTTTTCCAAACAAGAATTTTCCAATATTCCCAGCTGCGAAGAAAGAATCCCTCCTCTTTCCCGTATTTTCGCCTGTCCCATGCGAATGGGACAAGCCTGCCTCATGTGGAAAGCGTTTTTTTCATTATAGCACTATTTAAAAGTGTTAACAATCACTTGTAAAAATTTCTTTCTAAAATAAATTTTGGAAATATCCCTCTTTTTTTACAACTCGCGCTTGAAAACAGGTTTAAAATTTAAGAATTATTCTTATTTTTCATGAAAATCTCTTGATTATTGGAAAAAAATCGGGTACACTAAGGACAGAGTCACCGGGCAAAAGAGGAAGCCCCAAAAGTTGACAAGGAGGAAATGAAAATGGAACTGAAGGGAAGCAGAACGGAAGCCAACCTGCTCGCGGCGTTTGCGGGCGAGTCCCAGGCGAGAAACAAGTACAGCTACTACGCGTCCAAGGCCAAGAAGGACGGTTATGAGCAGATTGCGGCCATCTTCGAGGAGACGGCCAACAACGAGAAGGAGCACGCGAAGCTGTGGTTCAAGCTGCTGCATGACGGCGGCATTCCGGCCACCACGGAGAACCTCAAGGACGCGGCCGCGGGCGAGAACTACGAGTGGACCGAGATGTACAAGGAGTTCGCCGACGTGGCCGAGGAAGAGGGCTTCACGGAGATCGCGGCGACCATGCGCCTTGTCGCGGGAATTGAGAAGTCCCACGAGGAGCGTTACCGCAAGCTGCTGCAGAACCTCGAGGAGGACATCGTGTTCAAGGCCGGCGAGGAGACCGTGTGGGTCTGCCGCAACTGCGGATACATCCACATCGGCAAGAGCGCCCCGGCCGTCTGCCCGGCGTGCAAGCACCCGCAGGCTTACTTCGAGCGCAGAGCGACCAATTATTAATCGGAAAACAGCCAATAAAAACGGGACCCCGCGGAGCCAAACGGCCCGGCGGGGTCCCGGTCGTTTATCGTATTTTTTGCGCGGTTCCGGATTCGGTGCGGCTGTTTGTCCGGCGCAGTCCTCCGCCGCGGCCTCCGATCTTCCCCGCCGCGGCCTCCGGCCGTCCTTCTGCGGGGTGGGAGAGTCCCTCAGTCCTCCCCGCCGAACTGGACGCCGTATTCAGCCATCAGCGCCTCATGCTCCTCGAGCGTGGAGCTGTAATGGTTCTGGTTGTCGTTGCCGAAGAAAAAGTAGTAATACTCCGTATCGGCCGGATGAAGAGCGGCGTTCATGGCGCGTGTGCCGGGACAGCAGATCGGCCCGGCGGGCAGCGCCTCGCACTTGTAGGTGTTATAGAGCGCGGCAAAGCGCTCCGTGTCCGTCAGATAGGGCGAATCGGTGATGGACGCGTTGACATATTCGCGCGTCGAGTCCATCTGCAGCGGCATTCCCGCCTCAAGACGGTTGTAGATCACCGAGGCGACGAGGGCGGCGTTTTCCTCACTGCGCGATTCGCGCTCGACGATGGAGGCGACAATGAGCTGCTCGTCGGTCAGATCCCCGGCGTTGGCCCGGTACGCGTTGAGCATCGTGATCAGCACGTCCGTCGGGTCGCTGTTGGTCTGAAATTCGTAGGTTGCCGGGAACAGGTAGCCCTCCATTTTATACGCGCGGTTTTCGTCCTCCGGAACGGTAAACGACGAGGGCTCGTACGCCTGCGACGCCTCAAAGAACTCCTGCCCGGAGCAAATCCCGTTGGCCTCAAGCCTCGCGCAGATTTGCAGCACCGTGAAGCCCTCGGGAATGGTGACGCGCACCGTCTCCTCCGCAGCGCTCTCCGGCGCGGAAGAAATTTCGGGCACGGTGGAGGCCGGTACGGCGCACCCGGCAAGCAGCGCAAAGGCCGCCGTCAGAAGAAAAGCTGACAGTTTTCGCATGGAACAGGAACCTCCCGGTTTCGGCAAAGGGTGAACTGCGATACGCCTCTCCGTCTGGGAAAACGGGAAGCGCCGTCGGGCGGGCATACCGCCGGGTCTGTGCGGACAAAGCAGCAGGCGCGGCGGGAAATCGACTTTATTCTACAACGGAGGCCTGGAAAAAGCAAGCCGGGCTCAGACAAAGCGGTTGAGCGCACTGTCGTACTCGTAATCGATCTGCTTCATCCGGCGGCACAGGTCCTCCTCGTCCACGCCGAGCGTGAGACAGAGCTCGCGCAGGGACGGAAACTCGTCGCGAAGCTTTGTGTTGACATAACTCAGGAGAATCATCGGATCCTCGGGCAAGGGCATAAAAACGACTCCTTCCTGCTTTTTTCGTTCCTCCATTATACCGCGCCGCTGAAAAAACTCAAGAGCCTTTGCCCCTGCCTGAAAAGGGGGTAAGGCACGGAAAAGACGGAAATTTGTGTAAAAAACCACTAAGAATTTAGGCGAAATCTCTCTATGAGTGTCGATTTGGTGCAATTTTCGTCTGCTTTTCTGTATTTTTCGGAGAAAAAACTTTCTTTTTTGGAACCTATTGACAAAACACAAAAGAAAGCGTATAGTAATCACAGTGCCCGACAGAGCGGTGCACATATTTTTGAGTAAATGAGGTATATCATCCAATGTACGAGGACAAGACTTTAATCTGCAAAGAATGTGGCGCCGAGTTCGTGTTCACCGCCGGTGAGCAGGAGTTCTACGCGGAGAAGGGCTTCACCAACGAGCCCCAGAGATGCAAGGCCTGCCGTGCCGCCCGCAAGACGGCCAGAGGCGAATCCAGCGGCACCCGCGAGATGTTCGACGCTGTCTGCGCTGAGTGCGGAAAGCCCTGCAAGGTTCCGTTCCAGCCCAGAGAGGACCGTCCGGTCTACTGCAGCGACTGCTTTGCAGCCAGAAGATAAATCAATTTGATTTTCGGTACGCCCTTCGGGGCGTACTTTTTTTGTCCGCGCACAGGGTTTGACAAACAACGCCGCGGCATCCTATAATAATAAGAAGAAAGCTTTCTCCGAACAGCGCAGAAGCGCCGGGGAAAGCAGGGACGCGAGACGGGAAACGGGCTGCCGCGGGAAAGAACCGCGGCAGCCCTTCTTCTCCCGCACCCGGAGAATTCATGGGAAGGTCAGGTGACTGGGTTGGCCAGCAGACGCGATAGAAGAAGGAAAGAGGGATGGCTTTCGGTCCTGTTCGGCCGCAGCCGGGAAGAGAGCCGCCGGGAACGCGCTCCGCGCCCCGCGCCGCAGCCCGAGCGCGACCCCATTGAGGAGCGCCGCCGCATCCTGCGGGAGTCCGGCCCCGTAACCGGAAACCGCCGTCCGTACAGCTTCCAGATTGACGCGGACGCTTTCCGCTCCGAGCGCCCGTCCCAGCCCGCCGCACGTCCGGCCAATCCGCAGACGGCACGCACGCAGACCGCCTCCCCGCGGTCCCAGACGCGCTCTCAGCCTGCCCGGCCCACGCAGCCCCGGACAACGTGGCCGCAGCCGGTCGAGACATCCCGGCCCGCACAGAACCGGACAACATGGCCGCGGCCGGTCCAGACGGCGCGCCCGCAGCAGGCCCCGGCGAGCCGTCCCCAGGCGCAGCGCCCGGCGGCGCACGAGGTACTCCCCGAGCCGTACCGCAGCTACTACGCCAAGGTGCCGAAGAAGCCATATTATCCCGTGGCAGTCCCGCGCCCCAAGCCGGAACCGGAACGCCCCCGTCCCGCGTCGTACAGTATTTCGGAAATCTACGGCGCGCCACGATGCGAAAACAGCGGCTTTGTGGAAGCTCCCGTCTCCGGCAGCGCCCGCCCGCCGCAGAAAGCGCCCGCCGTGGTTTCCGCGCCGTGTCCGCAGCCTGCCGCGCCCGTACCGGACGAACCGCCCGTCTCCATCTGGGACCGGCTTGCCCGCGCCTCCGCACCGGCCGCCGTACCGGGGGAGGAGGACGGCTCCCGCACGCCGCCCCCGGTCACCCGGGGCGAGCCGCACCCGTCTCCCCGCGAGCGCCTGACCGCTCTCGTGTCCGAAGCGCAGGCGGTTCCCCGCCCTGCAGCCCCTGCGAACGAGACGGCTGCACCGGCCCCCGTGGTCGAGACGGCTGCACCGGCCCCCGTGGTCGAGACAGCTGCACCGGCCCCCGCGGTCGAGGCGGCTGCACCGGCCCCCGCGGTCGAGGCGGCTGCACCGGCCCCCGTGGTCGAGACGGCTGCACCGGCTTCCGTGGTCGAGACGGCTGCACCGGCCCCCGTGGTCGAGGCGGCTGCACCGGCCCCCGTGGTCGAGACGGCTGCACAAGTTCCCGCAGCCGAGGAAGTGGAGGAAGAAACCATCTGGGACCGGCTGCAGCGCGCCGCGCCTGTGCCGTCCGACCGCCCCGCTCCGCTGGTGCGGCTCTCCTCCGAGACGGTGGTCGAAGCACCCGAAACACAGTCCGTTTTCCCGGAGCAGGACACGTCCGAGGCGGAGCTGCCGCAGGGCGCGGCCCCCGCAGCTTCCGAAGCACGGCATGACACAGCCGCCGTCCCCTCGCCAACCGCCAGCCCTTCACCAGCCGACGGCTTTGCGCAAACGGCTGACCCTGCGTCAGCCGCCGGAGCTGCACCGGCTGCCAGCCCCTCACCGGCCACTGGCTTTGCGCAAACGGCTGACCCCGTGTCAGCCGCCGGAGCTGCACCGGCCGACGCCGCGTCCGCCGGTACTTCCCCTGCCGATCGCACGCCGTCTGCTTTGAACGAGCGGGAACAGGCGCAGGCGCTCGCCGCTCTGCTCTCCCATGCACAGGGAACCCCGGAGGAAGCGACGCACGCTCCCGAGGCGCAGAGCCTCCCGTTTGAGCCTCCGATCCTGCCTCCCTCCGGCCCGGGCCGGTACGTCTACGTCGACAACAGCGACGACTGGGACGAAGATCCCTTCTTTACCAGCTGGGATATGGAGCAGTTCCCGGAGGAGGATTTTCCGGACGAGGCTGAGGAGGATTCCGGAGAAGACGAAGCGCTTTCCGGCCCGGATGAAGAAACCGGAAGCCCCCTGCCTGCCGCAGAAACCAACGAAACAACCGGCGCGGCCGGACAGCAGCTGACACCGAACCCGGACACACCGGCCGGGCAGCAGTCGACACCGAACCCGGACGCGCCGGCTGGGCAGCAGCTGACACCGAACCCGGACACACCGGCCGGACAGCAGCTGACACCGAACCCCGACACGCCGGACGGGCAACAGCTGACACCGAACCCCG
>ERZ1673738.2333-NODE-2333-length-24676-cov-6.937574_pt1 | contig 24676 bp, 23 predicted proteins | sample MGYA00580198_ERZ1673738 | MGnify/ENA primary metagenome ERZ1673738 (study PRJEB41218, sample SAMN15661784) | gut metagenome | host: Homo sapiens | place: Canada: London | collected 2015-08-20/2019-03-30 | study: EMG produced TPA metagenomics assembly of...
TTGTCCAGATCAATGGACAGAAGAACGATTTCCGCCTGGCCGAGCTGATCGGTACAGACCCGCCAGAAGGTATCGCTTCCGGGATTGACGACCAGCCATTCGTTGACGAGCGGTTTGCGTTTGCTTTCCGTATAGGAATCCACGAGCGTCCGCTCCACTTTTGCGGGGATTTCCTCGACGCGGCTTCTCGATTCAAAATTCATGCAGGGATTCATGCCGTCAAATGCATATTTTGTAACCTCGCCGGACCATTCGAACGGAAACATTCCGAAGGAAAACACGCTGATGACATGGGACATGATCGCAAACGGGAAAAGTCCCAGGCCGGTCAGAAATTCATAAGACTCTCGCCACCCCTCGTAAGGGGTATAAAGGGAAGAAACCTTGCGGACCTGATAACCCTCCACTTTAATATTTTCCATCTGCTCCAAAGTCACTTTGAAAGAGGAGGAATCGGGGATTTCCTTGTCCGTCGTCAGAATGTACTGGTTGCCGAGGACGGTTCTTGAGTTCTCCGGTGTTTCCTTGGTAATGTCTTCCAGATGATTCGCACATCCTGCGAAAAAGAGGGAAACGAACGCCGCCGTTCCCGCCGATAAGATTTTTCTGTTCATGTCTGCCTTAGCTCCCATATTGTTATTTTTGCATTTTCTCGAATTTTCCAGTGAATTTTCCGGACTCGTCCGTTCCGGTCTGCGTCCACGCCCATTCGTTCTCAAGGCGGTATTCCCCGTGATCCAGAGGAAGAACTTTGCTGATTCCAAGCACTTTGCGGCTTCCGTCCTCCAGGCGTCCGGTATGCACAATATAATTCAGGGCGGCGACCACCTGATTGCGGATCGCATGGAGCGGAAGATCAAAACCGGCATACATGACGCAGGTTTCCAGGCGCAGCAGACTGTCGTATGCGTTGTTCGCGTGAATCGTGGACATTGATCCGGCGTGTCCGGTGTTCATCGCCTGAAGCAGATCCAGCGCCTCGCCTCCGCGGATTTCGCCGAGAATGATGCGGTCCGGACGCAGCCGCAATGCTGAATGCAGGAGATCGCGGAATGTCACTTCTCCCTTGCCGTCCTTGTCCGGACGGCGCGTTTCAAACGGCACAAGATGCGGCTGGCGGAGCTGAAGTTCGCAGGAATCCTCAATCGTCAGAATTCGGTCATCCGGATCGATGTACGAACTCAGCACGTTGAGTATGGATGTTTTGCCAGACGAGGTCGCGCCGCAGATCAGAATGTTCATCCGCTTCTGAACCAGGGTTTTGAGATAGTCAAGCATTTCCTGCGAAATGCTCTGCCATTTCACCAGACTTTCCGGGGAAAGGGAATCGGTCCGGAATTTGCGGATGGAAACAACCGTTCCGCAGCGGGAAAGCGGAGGAATCACAATGTGGACACGGGACCCGTCCGGCAGCCTTGCATCAAGGCGGGGATATTCGTCGTTCAGCACCCGCCCGACTGATTTTGCGATGTTGTTCGCCGCTGCCTGAAGCGCCGGTTCGCCGGGAAATCTCGAGTCGATCTTGACAACCTTGCCGCCTTTTTCAATATAAATATTTTCCGGCCCGTTGATCATGATTTCGCTGACGGCCGGATCGTCAAGGCTGGGCTTGACCGGTTCCAGAAACATGGCCAGGTAGGAAATTCCATTCATATTCCTCTGCTCCTTATGTCAAAAGGCATTTTAATTTTTGCGTTTCAGCATCGGCTTCTCCCGCGGAAAAACAATTGCCGGCGCGTCTGGCATGACTGAAATCCAGCAGGACGGGGGAACCGTCGTTCCGCAATCCGAGATTCGACCACCGGATATCGCCATGCAGGACAAACCGTCGATGCAGATAGTCCAGCGCCTGGAAGAACCCGGATGTTCCCGCCTGCTTTCCAATCCCTCTTCCGGTATGACACCATTCCATGACGCAGTATGGGGAATCGCCGCTGTCGCAGGCGAAAATTTCCGGCAGATTCGGGTGTTTCATACGGCCCAGCCATTCCAGCTCGTTCCGGAAACGGGATTCCCCTCCGGCAACGGGGAGTTTCACGGCACACTCCCTGCCGTGAAACTCAGCGAGATACACCAGCGAGGTACTTCCTTTTGCGATAAACCTTTTCAATTCCGCGCCGTGAATCACAGTCGGCTCCGTCAAACGCCGTTCATCAGGGGGCAGCCCGGAAAAAACCGTCCGGACGAATTCCGGAAGACCGGAGCCTTCCCGGAGCAGAACGCCGCATTTCCAGGTGCGGAGCAGAGAGTCAAAAACGCCGGCTTGGGGGGCAGGGCGGATATTCGTAAGCAATTCCGTCAAGCGGACCGCCGCCGCCCATTGCCAGTCGAAGATATCGGCTTTGCCGTTTAAAACGGCGGTACGCCGGTCCGGGCGGAACAGCAGGAGAAAATCTAGCGGGCAAAGACCGGACAATTCCACCTGCACAGGATGAATCCGTAGCCATTCCAGTTCCCTTGCGATTTGCGCGGCATACGGCTCAAATCCGGTTTCCGGCGATTCAAAGCCGCGGCAAAGCGCCGGGAGAAGATCATTCAGTCGGCGGAGTAACATCGTCCACCTCCTCTCCGTCCGGGGGGTCCGGCGTTTCGGCTTCCTCCTCCCTGACGTCGGGAGTGATTTCCGGAAGCTGTCCAAAGGCAATTACAATCGCGGTCGCGTTGTCGATTCCGCCGTGTTTCAAGGATGCGGCGATCAGCTCTTCCGCCTTCTGCCCCGGAGCGGTAGCGGAACTTAAAATCTGTTTGATCTCCTGTTCGGAAAGCTGACGCGAAACGCCGTCCGAACAGAGCAGATAAAGATCGTTGTCCATCAGTTCCAGATCCCGTGTTTCGAGAAAGAATTTCGAACCGCACCCGGCGACGTTGGTCAGAACGCCCTGCAGATGCCTGGCCAGTTTCTCTTCCGCTACTCCCATAGCCGAGGCGATGGTATGGTCCGTGGTAAGCAGCTCCAGGGCTTTTTTTCTCAGGCGGTAACAACGGCTGTCCCCGGCGGAAAAAAGCATTGCGCATGTCGGCTGAAACGGAGAGAGAATCATTCCGACAATCGTGGCCCCCATGCCGCGCATATTGTTCGCTGCTGCGAATTTCTGGATTTCGGCGTTCGCCTGATAGGAAAATCTTACCATTGCCGGGAGATTTTTCAAAGGAGAAACCACTGCTTTCTCAAGGGTCTGGACGACAATGGCACTAGCCCGTTCGCCGCCGTCCCCGCCGCCCATGCCGTCGGAAACGACAAACAGACCGCTGGAGGAGATGCACCGGTAAGAGTCCTGATTTTCCCCGCGTACCAAACCGGTGTCGGTACATGCTCCGGCATTGAAATACTTTTTCTGGAACAGCAGATACGGCATAGGTTGTCACCTTGGATATTTCTTGAATCCCCACATCCGGCGCACCACGGGATCACCCGGGATGCCCTGACGGAGAATGGAATCTCTGATTTCAATTTTCTGTTCGTCCGACGCGGCATTGTAGTCCCGTCCCAGTTTAATCAGTGGAATACGCATCTTCTTGAAGTCGCGCGTGAAGGATTCCACTTCCGTCTCCTTGATATCCCCGCCCGTCAGGAAAATGGCGACGGCTTTGCTCAGGATGCTTTCCCGCAGGGTCTCGCAGTTCGCCGTGAAATATTTCGCTGCCAGTTCGTTGCGGAATTTCAGCACCTCTCCGGTACTTTCATACAGGCGCTGAAACGCGCCGGAATGCAGCCATTCGTTGTGTTTCTGATCGGCGAAAGTCCGGAAGGTTTGAATCGCTCCGAGCAGATTTCTGAATTTGACGATTTCGGGACGGAACTGAAACTCCGCGTAGACGGATTGGTCATACGGGGCCGGAAGCGCATAGATGAATTCAAAGAATCCTTCAATCCCGAGGACACGGTCGTATTCCCCCGCCGGTTCCGTTCGCAGGCGGGAAGGCATTTTCCGCTCAAACGCATCACAGGAGAATACTTTTTTCATGACCTCCTGATTTTGAAAGATCGCGACACATTCCGGCATGGATGTATCCTTGTTCAAGCCCGCCTCGTTCAAATTGCGGATCAGCGGACGCAGATTGGCCGCGACCGCGAGGATGATGTCGAACTGCCGCTCCTGCTGTTTCCTGAGCGTGGCAATATTCGCATTGACGACGCATTGTTCCAATGTCGGAAGATCCAGACGGATGGAATCGAGTTTCTCAAATTCCAGCTGCTGGACCGCGATCATGGCGCGCTTGATCTGCTTGCCGGCCCGCTGCAGCATCGCCAGCGGAACCATGCAGCTTTCGATTCGGATGCGGATGTTCGGCTCGGCATGCTGCTTCAACTCATCCAGGTCGCTCAGGACCAGGGCGAGATTGTCCGATTCCGCCTCGATTCTTGCAAGAATGGCCTCCAGTTTTTCCAGATACAGCAGATTGTCCGCGATCTGTTTGCGGAGAGTCACCGAATCCGTCAGCAGTTTTTTCAGATAGGCGGGAGGCTTCTGCGAGAAAAGTTTTTCGATTCCGGTGATGATCTGCACGGATTGTTTCAAATCGGCGAGATTTTTCTGGTTCCGGTCATCGCGCATGGATGTTTGCGCGAGAAGATAAGCATCCAGCAGTTTTTTTACGGTGAACGCTTCTTTCCGCATTTCCGGCGCTGTGGTGTCGTTCCATCCCCACACATTGGGGTCGGTGTCGGTAATCATGCCCAGAATGTGCGAGGATTCGACCCAGTTGCCGGAACTCAGCGCCGACTTTGCCTTGCCCCAGCTGGCATAAATCTTTCCCCATACGGCGATGGACTGTTCCAGTTCGTTGTACGCGATTTCATTTGCGTCTGCCCCGCGGCGCGAACGCGATTCCTTCAGGAATTCACGCGCCTGCTCAAACCGTTCGGCGGCCGCCTCGCGCCTTGCGTAATTCAAATACGTGTCGGAAGACGATTTGACTCCCATCCAGAGCCAGTTCAATACCAGGACGATGAAAATGGTCGCGGCTACGATGCCGAGGCTGGACCATATTCTGATTTTGGAATGCTCAACGGTTCCGTCCACGAATTTGAAGTCGACAAAGGAGATGCTGATCACATCGTCGTCCACCAGCAGACGCTCCGTACTGGCGGAGAGTTTTGTGCCGTTTACAAACGTGCCGTTTTTACTTCCGAGATCGCGAAGCCAGCAGCCATCCGCTTTGCTGTTGAGTTCGACATGACGCTGCGAAACGAGCTGTTCGTCGATGACGATATCGCAGCCGGGGGCGGAACCGGCCACCATTCTGGGATTGTCGAGCCGGATCGACTGCCCTTTTCTGTCGGTGTTGAGATACACCAGCTCATGCCGCGCGGTGCCGGACGCTTTGAGCTTCTCCACATAAAGCGTGCAGTTTCCGATGGAGAACTGATCGTCAGCGGCAAGATTTTTTTCCTGAATTTTCCGTGCCTTGTAGAAAATTCCATTCCGGCTTCCGGTATCACGCAGACACAGACGACCCTTGCGCATCAAAATGACGGCATGGTGCCCGCTGGCGACATTGTCCTCCTTGGGAATCACCCAGGTGCAGTCCGCGCTTCTCCCGATCGTGATGGTATCGGAAGCGGACAGATCGGAAACCTCGTACAACACCTTGTGATTGAATTCAAGGCGGAGGCTCAGCCGTTCCGGAGAAGACTTCTTCAGGGCAAGACCGCGCACCACGGTATTGTGAAAATGATGGAACGTCTCGCGGGAGAACATCCGCTTGAATATACTGCTTTTCGAATGGCTTACTCCCATACGTTCCTCCTGAGTGTGAAGTAGCGCAGATCGTCAGGAGAGGAGAAAACGGTTTTGCATAATTCGAGAATCGCACTCTCCTGCTGACGGTCATTTTTCAGATTCGCCTCGTAATACTGGATCTTCTGGCTGTTGTACCAGATCGTCTGCATGGTACGGAGACGCCGCAACTGTGTAAGCGCGTTCTGCATCAGCGCCTGATTGCTGTTTCTGACACTTTCCATCAGGGTGTTCTGAAGCAGAAGATACGTTCTCGCCCATTCAAACGGCGCCTGTTTTGACAGGTGTTTGGAGACTTCGTCCATCATTACGGAGGTATCGGCTCCCCCCTTGTAATCGGGATTGCCCTCCCAATGCCCCTGCAGATACTGCGTGGAAAATTTCAGGAACGGCGTGTTGGAAATGAAGTTCTGCCCGCGGGCGCGTTCCGAAACCGGAGTTTCCGCCATTCTCATGTATGCCTGGTCTCCTGTGCGGAAAAAGAGAATTTCCCCATACCAGGACTCGTTGTCCGCCTCGCGGCGGTATTCGACGCTCAGGCAGGGCAGACCGTTTTCAGATCCGATGAAAAAAACATCGGAAATCTGCGCAAGGTTCCATCTTTTATTCTCTTTCTGCAGATCACTCAGCATGGAGGAAAACACCTGTTTCCGCTCCTTGTACAGGAAGTCGATGGATTGTTTTTGAAGGAAGATGATCCGAAGCGGAACCGAGGCGTCTTTCCCGAAGCGCGTGGTGATGGTGATTCGTCCCGGTTTCTGTTCCACTCTGGTTTTCCCTTTGATGCTCGGATAGGCCAGCGAAAACGCGCCGGACTTGTGGCCGCCGTTGCCCGGATCGGTGAACGCGCCGAGTTCATAGCCGTCCGGGCCGACCGGCCAGGTCAGGTTCACCTCTTTGGGCGACGATTTCAGGGAATAAAGCAATACCAGCACGGCAATCGCGCCGATGCCGCCGAGAATATATTTGAACAGTTTTCCCGTGGAGCGCTTGCGATCCGCGTTGCGCAGAAGATTCATCTCCTCCACGCTGGCAAGACGGGTGCGCATCACATCCGTTTTCCGGACTTCCTCCCCGGTTCCGGGAGTGGAAACCTGCTCCGGCGGTTCCGGACTGTTTTCCCCCTCTTTCCCCGGAATTGCCGTTTTGTTCCGGTCTTCAGGGAAAGATGCCGGTTTGTCGGTGACCTGCTGCGACGGAATCGCCGTTTTATCCGGATCGTCGGCATCCGCGGGCGGAGGCGCTGCGGGAATGACGGTTTTCTTTTCTTCGCCTTCGGGAGCCGGACTCTCCTCCTGAATGTTCAGGCGGATTTCCACTTTTTTCCCAAGACAAAGCACATCGCCGTCGTCCATTTTTCTTCGGCTGTCCAGAGGCGCGCCCTGGAACATGGTGCCGTGGGAACTCAGGTTTTCCGCAAAAATCCCTTCCTCTGTCACATCCAGTTTCAGATGTTTTCCGGAAACATCCGGTTCCGTGAGATGAATGTCCGCGGAATGGGAACGCCCCGCGATGTGTTCGCCCGGAGACAACTCCCCTTCCTGCGTTTTTTCATGATTGACGTATATGAGATATCGGATCATATGATTTCTCCCTTAAAACATTCCTGCCATGCCGGAGGATTGAACACGAAGATAGATCGGCACGAAAATGATGATGAATACCGAGGGCATGATAAACAAAGCCATCGGGATCATCATGAGCGAAGGCGCGCGCTGTGCCCTGCGCTCCGCCGCCGCGACCCGGACGCGCCGCATTTCCGCGGCGTTGATCCGCAGCGTGTCTGTGATGGAAGCGCCCATTTCGGTTCCCTGAATCACGGCATTGACCATGCTTCGGAATTCGTCGATGCAAAGGCGGTCCGCCATGGCTTTCAACGCATCGTTCCGGTTGTTTCCGAGTTCGAGCATCTTCAGCGTGACGCCGAACTCCTGTGTCAGTGGACAGACTTCCGAATGCTCCACATAGTAGCGGACGGCGGCGGAGAAATCCAGTCCCGCGGTCATCGCGGAGGAAATCAGGTCGATGGAGAAAGGCAGGGCGCGGCGGATGGAAGTCTGCCTTTCCTGTGCCAGATTCTGAATCTGCACAATCGGAATCAGCCACCCTGTGAAGCCCGCGATAAAAATCGCCGTAACGACATATGAGAGATCCATTTCGAGAAGCAGCATAAATACGATTCCGCATGCGGCGAGCAACACCGCCCAGAGAAGCTGGGCGCCGAAAACATCCGCCGGATCAAGCGGCAGAGCCGCCAGCTTCAGGTCTTTGGCGATGGCTTCGCTCTTGCTCCGGAAGAGCTGTTTCATGCCCGAACCGAGCGTATCCTTCAGAATCTTGATCTCACCGTAAAACTCCCGGAAGGTGAACGGCAGACGCGGATCGGAATAACCTCCTCTGTTCCTGTTCTTCCCGGAAAAATAGAATTTCAGTCCGACCACCAGCAGAAACGAGGAAAGAAAGCTCAACAGGCGCGCCAGCAGCAGATAGACTTGTTCATCCATGATTCGGCCTCCTTTCCTGTTTTATATTTCGACCGTGACGATTTTTTTAATGAAAAGATACCCGATGGTTTCCAGAATCAGAACCACGCAGATCGCCGCCCACCCGAGCACGGTGGTGACCAGCGGCAGCATCAGCTGCCGGTCCAGCAGATAAAGAATCACGAACGCCATGAGAGGCGCGCAGGCCATGATGATGGATTCAAACTTGCCCTGTGCGGTCAGAGTGTTGATCTTGTCCTCCATGATGGAACGCTGGCGGATCGTGTCGATGATCTTGTCCAGAATGTCCGAGAGACTTCCTCCGGTCTGCTGGGAGATGCCGACCGCCGTGACGAAAAGTTTCAGATTGTCATCCGGCATCCGTTTTTCCAGCCGGACAAGCGCTTCGGTCAGATCGACGCCGAGACGATATTCATAAAGTGTCATGGAAATTTCCTCCTGCATGACCCCCCCGATGTCGCGCCCGACAACTTCCAGCGCCTGCGGAAGCGCCACGCCGGAACGCATGCCGTTGTTCAGACCGAGCACCACATCCAGCAGACGGCTCTTAAACGCCAGGTTGCGCTTTTTCACCTTGTTCTTATAATACAGAAGCGGAAGCGCATACGCGGCTCCTGCCGCCATCAGCATGACAACCGGAACCGCCCACACCGAGACGCCCGCCACCAGCAGCAGGCAAAGCATGATCAATGCGCCGACGGTGGCAAAGCAGATTTGAATTTTCCGGAGTTTGGGTTTGGAGATGAAATATTCCAGCTGCGTCCGTCCGTCCCAGCCGCCGGAACGCTCCGCTCCGCTGTGATCCAGATCGGAGAACAGCGTGCGGCAGAGAATGTAGCAGATGCCGGACACCGCGGCAAACACCATGAGAAGAACGAACCAGTGCATCAATGATTTCCTCCTTATACCCGGGGCACAAACACGGACATGTCGAGTTTGAGATCGCCTTTCTGGCGAAGTCTTTCCACAAAGGCCGGAATATTTCCCGTAGGATAATATTCCCCGACGATTTTCCCGTTTTCATCATATCCGGTCTGCTTGTAAACAAAAATATCATGCATCAGCACAATGTCTTTTTCCCGTCCGGTAATTTCGGAAATCTGCACAATTTTGCGCGATCCGTCGGGCAGGCGGTTCTGCTGAATAATCAGATTGACGGCGGAGGCGATCTGCTCGCGGATGGCGGTGATCGGGAAATCAATTCCCGACATCAGCACCATGTTTTCCAGGCGGGAAATCGCATCCCGGGGCGAGTTTGCGTGGCAGGTTGTGAGCGAACCGTCGTGTCCGGTGTTCATTGCCTGAAGCATGTCCATGGCTTCCGCACCGCGGCATTCCCCTACGATGATCCGGTCGGGCCGCATGCGCAGCGCGTTGATGACCAGATCCCGGATCTGAATTCGTCCCTTCCCTTCAATGTTCGCCGGGCGCGATTCCAGCGACACCAGGTTGCGGTGGGAAAGTTTCAGTTCGGCGGAGTCCTCGATGGTAATGACGCGTTCATCCGCAGGGATGTACTGCGAAAGCACGTTGAGCAGCGTCGTTTTGCCCGATCCGGTTCCGCCGGAAACCAGAATGTTCTGAGCGGCGCGTACTGCCTCCCGCAGAAACAGGTCAATGCCGGGGGTCATGCTTCCGAAGGCGATCAGGTCCTCGGCGGTCAGCTTCTTTTTCGCAAACTTCCGGATCGTCACCGCCGCGCCGCGGAGCGAAAGAGGAGAGATGATCGCATTGACGCGTGAGCCGTCCGGAAGACGGGCGTCCACCATGGGACTGGCATCGTCAATGTGACGTCCAAGAGGCTCGACAATGCGCTGAATAATCGTATGAAGGTGTTTGTCGTTGAAAAAACGCGCTCCGGTTTCGTAAATGCGGCCGTGGCTTTCCACAAAAATCAGGTCCGGACCGTTGACCATGATTTCGTCCACCTTGTCGGAACGCAGCAGAGGGGAAATCGGACCATAACCGGTGAGTTCGTCCAGCAGAGACTCCCGCAGTTTTTCCAACGGAATGGTGTGCGGTAATTCGTGGCGCAGCTCTTTGAGCGACAGGTCAAGCGCGGCAAGCAGTTTTTCACGCATTTCATCATTTGCAATCTGCTTGGTCGCTATTTCCTGAAGATTCAATTTCCCCAGCACATAATTGTGAATCCGGGTTTTTAGAGCCATCAGTTCGTCCGTGTAGAGAACGTTGGTGTCATCAAAATCAAACGTGCGGGAGACGCTCTTTTCCCCTTCGATCGCCGATTGCTTCGGCGGAGCGGAAAAAGCCGATTTCACCAGCCGGAGCTGGAACGGGCCGATGGAAACAGAATCGCTCAAGCTGAATTCCGTGGCCGAGGTAATCGGTCCGTTTTGATTTCTTGTTCCGATTCCGCTGCCGAGGTCGGAGATGAAGAATGTTTCCGGCCCGCCGAAAAGTTTCGCGTGCTTTCTCGAGACCGAACTTTCCGGAAGACGGATATCGCAGTTGTCGGAACGCCCGATCAGCCATTCGCCCTCTTTGCTTCCGAGATCGATATGGCGGGCTGTTCCGTTTGCCTCGATGATTTGCAGAAACATTCTTTCACCTCATTTCCGAATTAGAACCAGCGTTCCCAGAAGCTTTTCTTCTCATCGGCTTCCCGGGTGCGCTGCCGGTTGCTTTTCCCGGATTCATCCAGCGTGTCCGCGGTTTCGGCGGAAGGCGGCATCTTCAGAGGCGGCGTCCGTCCGGCGACCTGCGGATAGACCAGAAGCAGCACCTGATTGTCGTTGAAGGAGTCGGTCGATTCGGCGCAGATCCAGTTCAGCACCGGGACCTTGCGGAGGAACGGAATGCCGGAGGGTCCGGAACTTTCCTCGATCATATCCTTCATGCCGCCCAGCGCCACGGTTTCGCCGAGTTTTGCGACGACTGTCGTGGAAACCTTGGTCTGTTTGAGATCGTAGTCGTTGTTCTCCTGAAGCGCGGGAGTGCTGATTTCAATCTGCAGGTCAAGTTTGACGCGGTCGTTGCCGATCAAACCGCCTTTGGCGCGCATGATGAACCCGTAGGGAACGTCGTTCAGCGTTCCGGTTCCGCCGGCGCCGCCGTAGACGCGGACTTTCAGCGTGCCGCCTTCATGCAGGACCTTGAACTCGTTGGATTCATTGCTCATGAAACTCAGGTGTCCGGCACGGTGGAAGCGCTTGCAGCCGCTTTCCGCCATCAGATTCAGAATGGTGCTGACATCGGCTCCGAGATTGTAGCTCTGATTGGTTCCGCCGTTGAAAATGGTGGAGAAGTTGAACCCCTGCGCGATGTTCACACCGCCTTTCAGCAGATTCGCTCCGACCGCGCTGGTATCGGCCTGCTTGACGCCGACGAATACCACGCCGACATCCAGAAGCGTCGGCTTGATGACGACTTTGCTGATGAATTTCACCGGCTTGCTCCTGTCCTTGCCGTCGAGGGAGATCCAGTCCTGCGTGGAAATCAGCTGCCGGATGGTGGTCAGATCCTCCTGGCAGTAAACGGAGCCACGCAGAATCAGCGTGTCCTTTTCGTTCTGCAGAGACAATGTGCCCGGGGAAAGGTCGGTGATATCCTGAACCACCTTGAAACCGGATTTTTCAAACAGTTTTTTCAGGGACAGCATGATCTCCGGCGCGGGGCGGAAGATCGTCAGATTGGTGACGTTGGCGCCGTATCCGGGAAGAACTTTGAGCAGCGTTTCCCATCCTTCAATACTGGAAACCTCGCCTTTCAGGACGACTCTGTTGCCGTTGATGCTGATTTCGACTTCCGGAACGCTGTCCAGATCCCGCCGCAGCGCGTTGAACACTTCGCGCACATTGTCATTGACCGTAACCGTGTAAAGTTTTGCGACCGTTCCTGCTGTGATGTGCAGATCGGATTTCCCGACGGCAAGACCGGTCACGCGGATCTGATCGTTCGCGATCGGTTCGGCGGAGATGATCCCCCGGTCGGTGATATTGATGTCGGTCGCCCGGAAACCGGGTGTCAGAATGACGATTCCTTTCAGCGGGACAAAGACTTTTTCACTGTCCGCGGCCATTGCTCCAACGGCCACACCCGCCACTGCGATCAGAGCGAAGATTTTCTTTAACATGGCGAACTCCTTGTGGTTAAGTTACTTTTTGGGTGTTTTGGGTATATTGACTACTTCAAGGTCGTTGACCATCGAACTGAAGGTTTCCGGCGTCACCATTCCGGCGTCCATCCGGTTCAGCGCGGTCGGGTCGTTGGCCCTGCGCAGCACGGGAGTCAGCTCCGCGATCCGCGACGCGGCGATCAGCGCCTGCGCCTGCTGCGGCGGCAGAAGCACGATGATCACCCCGTCCATATTCTGATCCCGCTTTCCGGACGGGATTTCCAGCACCCGGACCTTCGGGAACAGTACCATCGTCACATCCTTCTTGCCGGGAGGCACCCCCGCGCCGCCTTTGAAGTCGAGCTTGAATGTGCCGACAATCGCCACCTCGTCGCCGCTCTGCAGAAGCGATGCCATGGCCTTGTCCGCGATCTGGATGGCGACCGCCCACTCCCCTTCGCCGACCACATTGCTCATTCCCTGGGAAAGTCCCACGTCCTGAATGAAAATGTAGTTGCCTTTCTGCACCGGCTGCTTCAGGCGCTGTCCGACGATCATGGACGAGCGGTTCCATTTAATGGCCTGTGCCGGCACGGCGGAGAGCGGAACCTCCTTGGGCATGAAGAAACCCTCCGCGATCACCTCTCCGGCCGACAGGTCGCGGGTCGCCGCCACAATTTTCACTGTCTCCTCGACCTTGGCCGTGCTGGTCGAGATGATTTTGCTTACGGCGAACACAGCTGCCAGCCCCAGCAGCACCGCAAGAATCAGGGGAATGGAATTTTTCATTTACCGTTGTTCCTTATGTTGATTCATGTTTTTCTTTTTATTTCAATCCTTCCAGCGCTTTTCCGCGCCGCCTGGCGTTGGCGTTACCCTGTTCCGCGGCTTTCTCATACCAGTACTTCGCCCTGCCGACATTGATCGGCACTCCGATTCCGTTTTCGTAACTGTATCCGAGCTGATATTGCGCGTCGGGATGTCCGGCCTGCGCCGCTGCAGTAAAATATGTAATCATTCTCGTGTAATCCACAGGCTCGTTTCCATCTCCGTCCTTGTATGCCATCCCGAGCCGGAACAGTGCGTCCGGATTTTTCTGATCCGCGGATTTCTTATACCATTCGATCGCCTTTCTGATATCCCGGTCCAGGCCGCCGCGTCCTTTTTCATAAAACAATCCCACCTGATATTGGGCCTTCGCATGATTCATCGGCGGTTCCGCCGCCTCTTGATAACAGGCCAGGGCGTCCGTGTCACTGGAGAACCAGCGGCCTTTTCCCTGCTCGTGCATCTGCCCGAGCCGGAACGTCGCTTCCGGATGCCCCTTTGCGACGGCCTCTTTCAGTTTTTCCACGGCGTCTTTGTTGTCGCCGTTCCGTATCAGTTTTTCCGCTTCGGTAAATTCCGCTTCGCCGGGAAGAGCGGTCCGCTGTTTCCGTTCAAGAACGATTCTGTGGATGGATTCAGGCTGCAGTTCCGGGATCTGGACAATGGATTCCTTGCCGCCTGAAATTCTCCATCTCAATGTGTATGTTTTGAACGGAGCAAGCGGGATATTCTTTTTCAGAGGCTCCCAGATCCCGAACAGATTGATGGAGATATTGTCTTTGATTTCCGTTGCGATTTCCAGAGCTGCATCCTTTTCCGAAAGATAGATTTCAGCGGAGCTTTTCGCCTGATCCTGCGCAATTTTCAAACTCTGAACCGCCGGGCGGATTCCCGTTCCCCGCAGCGACAGTGTATGAGTGGTCCGGGTCACTTCCATTTTATACGGGAATTTGGTGATTTTATTCCATGCGCCGTCATCGACGCGAAGCTCCACACCCCTGTTCTTCAGAAATTCCAGCAGCTTGGCACTGCCGTAAACCCGCACCGTGCAGACACATATGTCATGCGGAAGATCGATCTTGACGCCGGTGATCGTCCTTCTGTCCGAAACCGGAAACGCCCTTTCCAGTGACTTGAACCCGGGAGCCGATACGGAAAGTTTGTATTGACCCGCCGGAACATTGAATTGCACTTTCCCGGTGACCGGGACCCGCTGCGAGGCCAGTTCCCGCCCGGCCTCGTTCCGCAAAACGGCTTCCGCCCCGATCGGAGTGATTTCCGCGAAAACAGCGATTTTTTTCTCTTCGGATGTTTGAGTGTTTGTTTTTTGCGATACAATAAATCGAGATCGCTCAGCTTCCTCGCGGCGCTGTTCCGCTCGTTTGCGTTCGGCTTCGGCCTCACGGCGCTCCCGCTCCAGCTGGCGCTGCTCCTCCTCCAGTTTACGCTTTTCCTCGGCCAGCCGCGCAGTATCCTGTGCGGAAAGTTTTTCCGATGCTTTTTGATCAGGCAGTTGCGTTGTCTCCTGCGCCGGAACTGTTTGTGGATTGGCCGTGACTGTGGACGGTTCCCCGGAAGGTGGTGCGTCAGGGGTAGAAACGCCAGATGAATGTGAGTGGGCGGAAACGCCGGTGGCGTCCTCCGCCGTCTGCGTGGAGATTGGAGCATCCGGGATGGCGGGGGGGGCGGTCAGCACCAGAGTGACCGGCAGTCCGATCACGAGAAGTGTCGCCAGCGCGAGCACTCCGTAAAAAATCCGGATGTCCCGGTGCATGGCGTCGATCATGCGGGCGCAAAGAGGAATTTTATGCAAAGAAGTTTCCAATTGCAGCAGTACATGACGCATCAGCCAGCTTGAGACGGGATTGCCCTTTGTTGGAGTCAATGAAGCCGGGGTGTAGTTTCCGGCTCCGGATTGTTCCAGAAGTTCCCGTATGCTTTTTTGAGAGTCGAGATCCGGTGGAAGAATATTCAGCGAGTGGATTTCCTTCAGCAATTCCTCCGCACTGTGCTGACGTTGTTTTGCCTGTTTCGACAACATTTTCATGACCAGGCGTGCGGTCTGCGGAGAGATGGAGTCCACCAAGGCGCGGGGATCGGGAACCGGGTCGGAAACTAATTTTGTCAGAATATCATACGTGCTTTTTCCTGGATACGGTATTTCCCCGGTAAGCATTTCATACAGTGTCGCGCCCAGACTGTAAATGTCGGCGCGAACATCCACCGAATGGGCGTCCTGCGCCTGTTCCGGCGCGAGATAGGCAGGAGTTCCCATCATGATGTGTGATTTGGTCAGCTGCACGTTATCATCCGTATTTTTGGCAATTCCGAGGTCTGCCAGCTTGACTTCGCCGCGCCTCGTCAGCATCACATTGTCCGGTTTGATGTCGCGGTGAACGATCTTTTGTTCGGCGGCGGCTTTCAGCGCTTCCGCCACTGCCTCGGCGATGATGAGTGCGTGTATCTCGCTGAGACGCGGAATGGTGTGCAGCACATTGCGGACGGTTCCTCCGTCCACGTATTCCATAATGATATAACACAGGCCGCTGTCGGATTCTTCGCCGACGTCCAGTACGTTGACGATGTTCGGATGGCTGATCGAACACGCCATTCTCGCTTCCTGAATAAAGCGTTTGACAAATTCGCCGCCGCGCTCGTAAAGTGCGCCGGAAAGAACTTTTGCCGCCCGGAAAACGCCAAGTGTTTCATGCCGTACCAGATAGACGCTTCCCATTCCGCCCTGACCGAGTTTCCTGACGATGGTGTAGCGGTCGATCCGGTCGCCCGGTTGCAAATCGTCTTCGACAGGGGATTCCCCCGATTCCGGCGGTTTTTCCTGAAGCATGGTAACGTCGGTTTGATGAGGATTGGCTGGGGCATCGACCATGGTCAGCTCGGTCTCAATCTTTCCTGTGTCCGAGGAGGCGTCCTTTATTCCGGGAGCATCGACCATGGTGACTTCAGTAGGATACTTTCTTTCCTCGTCCGGCGCCGAAACTGCGGAGCCCGTCTCCGGAGGCGATGGCATCGGGGACGCCGCATCCGAAGCTGGATTCTGATTGTTTTTCCGTGTTCCGTTTTCGCTCATGACTTCTTTTCTTCCTTCAGCGTTCCCCAGGCAAAGCCGGTGAGAGACACATCTTCCCGCCAGTACTGCACCAGTATCTGCTCTTTGCCTTTGCCCCACACTTCGAGTGATTTCCATTGAATCCGGTCGTATTCAACTGTTTTCAACTTGATCCAGCCCTGTTTCCGCAAAGACAGATCAAAACTCTTTTTTGCCGCGGTGTAGGCCAGCGGCATGGTTCCGCATTGCCGCCAAGTTTTTCCGTCGGCGGTTTCATCGGCGGAAAGCTGCGATTCCGCCGGAAGCCGGATGTCCGCGGCGACAACGGCTCCCGCAAGGCAAAACGCGTATAAAAATATCGAAAACAGCTTCATCCTCATTTGCTCCATCTCTCGAACTGCGGGTTTCGGATGTACTCCGCGCCATCGCTGGCGGAGAGCGCATCCGGCTTGTCATTGGGGACCCCCTCGCGGTCGATGAAGGCGGTGCGGTATTCCACATACCACAGCGGTCCCCCTTGTGCGAGTTCGCGGCCGGATTTCTCCCGGATATCGTAAGCCGCGCGCATCAGCACACTGTGGGTGTCCGGTTCCTTGATCTCGCGCGCCTTGAACGAAAGCTTGTCCCACAACTCTTTGTCCGGCGTCCTGCCGATGTCGGCAAAAAGCTGAATCACCCCTTTCCGGCATCCCACTGCCCAGACCGGCAGAACCATCTTGAGTTTCGTTGCTCCGCGCACCACGGAATACCAGTCCGCCTTCGTTTTGTGAGAGGAAAACGATTCGAGTTTTGTTCCCTCGGCAAATTCGCCGTCCGGGAAAAACGCTTTCGATGCGTCTTTTTTCACCGTCTCATCGTCCTTGTCCTCATATCGGCTGCCGGAGAGCCAGACCGCGAAACGGTCGGCGGCGGTGAGCCTGTTGCGCCCGAGTTCCAGATCGCCGAGCAGATAGATTCCGCTGAAAAAAGCGATATACAACGGAATCACGAGGATCGTTTCCATCAGAACCGATCCCCGTTCCGCCATCATTTTTTTCAGCGTGGTTATCATTACTACTGTCCGCCTTTTATGCCGTGCATGTAGTCGGAATATTGGCTTCCGACTTGGGCATCCGAGTCCGTGTTTTCCCGAAATCGCTTCTGAATTTCTGAAAAATCCTCATCCGGCAGGGGAGCCATGACATAGGACATCAGGGCGAACTGTCTGGTGACGGCGCGGGAGAATGTGATGACCATCATCACCGCGCCGCCTGCAAGCAGGACGCAGAGAAGCACATACTCCATCGTGACGGCGCCGGAACCGCTGAATATGAGACGGCGGAAAAATCCGTCTTTGCGTTTCCATGACCGTTTTGCTTTATTCTGCATGTGCATCGCGTTCTCCTGTGCCGTTCCCGTTGTCATCTGCCCAGATTGAGGAGTCCCTGAAGGAACTTCTGGCTTCTTTCATAATCCTCTTTATTGTTTTCCTTGAGCTTCTTGTCCTCTTTCATGTGCCACGCCCAGATCTCTTTTCCGATCTTTCTGATCTGCTCCATCAGCCATTTGTTCTTGCGGACGCCTTCTCCGAACGCATCGACAACCGCGTTTTCCCATGCCGTGAGAAACTCCTGTTCGTTTGTCGCAAGACCGGCCTGAAGTCCATCCCAGACCAGAGAATTCACTTTTTTGATCTTGTCGATCCATCCAAGCCATTTTGAACCGGCCTGCATCAGGGGATTTCCGCTTTTTTCCATAGCGGTTGTGGTGAGTTTTTCAAGATCCTCCTTCGAGATGACATTCCCCGTTGCCTTGGTCTTTTTCGCTGTATCGTTTTTCTGAACCGATGAAGATGCAGCCTTGGATTTTTCGGCAGCCGCGAGGTCGGTGGAAAGGAAAACGCATCCACAGACCAAAAGGACTGCCATTGAAAATCTGATTGTTCCGTTGTTTTTCATAGCCATGCCTCCCTTCCTGGTTTATCTGCTTTTGATATTCATGATCTGCTGAGCAAACTTATCATTCAGAAGGAGCATGAGAAAACTTGGTTTCCCGTTTTCTTTCGGAACCGAAATCAGAACGGCAAGCTCCGGCCAGATGCTCGAAGCATATGCGTAGATCGTCTGGTCCTTCCCCTTCAGATAGGCGGTAATGACGATGTTCTCCCTCGTTTCCGCGGGGAATGCGGTGAATTTCTCAATCATGCTTTTTGCACTTCCGCCGGAAAAGACTTTTTCCAGCTCACCGGTGCTTCCAGACTGAAGCAGATCCCCGAAACGGTCCGCCTCCTTGAGCGCAGCAGTATTGCCGGGGTCCTTGAGTTCGGCAAGCAATTTTGCATTCAGATAAGCATTGACGGTAACATCCGCGAACATGCCGTCAGAATCGTTTTTCAGATATCCGGCAAATTCCGCCATTGCTTCCTTTCCTGAAAATTTGCTGTCAAAAACTTTTTTTGTTGCCTGATATGTCTGGATGATCGCCAGATCAAAAGCCTCGGTTGTCGGGCAAATGGACTGTGCGGGTTTTTCCGCATTGAATTTTTCTCCGCGGAAGACCGCTCCCGGAAGGAAAATAAAATTTTCCGGTGCACTGAAACGCTCGGAATTGTCCATTTGAAACAGGAGGATGGAGTCCTGCCATACATTGTAAAATGCCGCAATTCCACTGTCTTCATTCTGACTGCCCATGAAAACAACAGCCGTTGCAAAGAAATTTTTCAGCAACGGAGCACTGCCGTTTTCCAGGACAGTCGGCTGGATCATTTTTTCCCATTTCGCCCCGGCTCCTTTGCTCATCCAATCCCTTACTGTTTTCACAGGCGTCTCTTTGGCAAAAATACGCATGATGGAAATATTGCCTTCGAACGGATTTTCCACGGTGTTTTGCGTATTTTCTGCGAATGCCATTTGCATGCTTCCCACACACCCCATGATGAGTGCGGCCGTTGTCAGCAATTTTGTCGTTTTCATGCTATTTGTTCTCCTGTTTCTGGTTTAGTGGTGTAAATGCGACTTCGCACCGGAAAACTCTATGTTTGAATATGAACTGAATCGATCTTTCCCGACAAATGTCTTAGACGCGCCAAGCTTCTTTGCCAGATCTTCGAGCAGACTTGGTTTGGCGGTCGAATCCTTGTCGCGCAGCGGCAAAAACAGCGCGTCCCAGTCCGCCACGCACAGATTGTCCTTGTCCTCGATACTTCCCGTGTTGCGGTATTCGCCTTCTTTCCAGTCGGAAAGACGATAGCCGGCCCGTGCTCCCGAAATGCACCACATTGTCTGACTGCCGCCCCCGACGTTGAACGCCGAATAGATTCCGGATTGTTCCCCGCCGCCGAAAATGAAGGCGAACGGATTGTTCAAAGGGCGCGACACGCCTGCGACAATCGCGCCATCCGGCTTGAAGAAGTTGGACTTCAACACCATCGGCGACGCCTTTTCCCCGGTGTAATACGCGTCGCGCCCCTGTTCGCCGGTAACAGGTGGAGCCGCCTGAGCGGAAAAACCGGCATAATGACACACGGTCGCATGCCACCAGATTTGATTATAAGTAAACCATCTGGCGGTAAGAGCGTTCCCGAGCTGCTGATAGTTCCGCTGGAATCCTTCGGAATCCGCCAAAATCAGCCAGGTATTCGCTCCGGCGCCGAACGTCTCCTGAGCCGAACCGGAGAAATCCCCGAATCCGAGAAAACGGCTTTCTTCATTCGATTTGAGCGCTTCAAAATAACGGTTCGCATCCTGCAGCTCGTAAAGAGACCATTGAATTTCGCGTTTTTCCCTGGTTTTTCTGTCGTTTTCCGTCAGGGAAACATTTGCGTTGACAGCAAATTCCACCGCATTTTCAATCCGTTTTTTCATGCCGGAAATCAATTCTTTCTCCGCCTGATTCATGGAAGCGATACAGTTCCGCAGAGAACTCAGAAGCGACACCGGATTTTGCGCGGCATTTACACCAAGTCCTCCGAGAATTTCCGGGATTCCCGTGTTCTGCGATTCATTCAGGCGGATTAACTGATGCGTGATTCCTTCACTTGCCCCGCCCGAGGCATCGACTCCGACCCGCCAGTTGACCGCCTCGATTTTGTGCCAGCAGCAGGCGCAGATCTGTTGGGCGGCGGCAGTCACGGCGCAGTCATGCTGCCAGCGCTCCGTCACTTTGCCGAGCCAGGCTCCGACGATGTGATCCATCTGGCGGCGCGTCATCATGACGTAATTCCACGCCATGGCCTTGTTGATGACGGCGACGCGGCTGATCGTATCCGCCTGAACCAGCGCTCCGGAATATGCGGCTGCATCGGCGGCATTTTGCAGTTCGATCCTCTGCCGCACGGTTTCTCCGCAGGCGTAAATGGCGAAACCGAACAGAAAAATGATCAGCGAAACCGTGACAGTGAAGGCGAAAGCGACGCCGCTTTCGTCACGCCCGAGATCCATCATTTTCTGTTTCAGAATTGCCGTCATTTTTATTTCTTTACAATATAGGGTTTGGGTATGCTCATCCGTTCATGGAAGACCAGATGCGGCCCGGTGAATTCGTCACCGAATTTTTTCTTCGAAATATGTTCTCCCGCCTCGCCCCGCGTGTAATCCGCCGGATTGAACCGATAGGCGATAATCTGCGCCGCAAGCGGCATGACCAGCGGAAACGCAAACTTCAGCTCCACTTCATTGTTCCAACCGTTCTTCTTCACGCGGAATTCCAGCAGACGGTCCTTGACGCTTTTGGCTTCCGGATCGGGCATCATCACGCCGTCGTGAAGGGAATCGGGAGAGGCGACCAGCCAGCAGAGAATCCGCTGCGCCGCTTTTTTCGCCTCTTCCTCCTCCTTGTCCCCCGCGACAGGCAATGTCGCACGAGCCGCGGCATACGCCGCATAACTCACGATCTGCCGTGCCACATGAATGTGCGCCATCTGAAGCGCGCCCAAAATCAGCGCGACCAGAAGCGGCATGACAATCACCGTTTCCATCAGCATGGAGCCTTGTTCATTTTTTTTCATCTGGCGTACTCCCCGACGAGGCGCAACAGCAGTGTTGTCCATATTCCGGCGGAAATCGCCACACCGAACGGAATGCGGACCTTTTCGCTTTCCTTGTCAGGCAGATTTTTCCGTCCTTCCGCCCGGTCGTAACGCCAGTCGCAGAGACAGCGGAAAAAGTGCTTGAGCCTCGCGGCGTCCACCCGGCCGGTAATCTGCATAACGATTCCCAACACGAGTCCGAACACGGAGGTCAGCAGCAGCATCGGAAACACAGCCGGATACCCGACCAGCAATCCACCCGCAAAGAGATACTTCAAATCTCCCGCGCCCGCCGCCCTTACGAAAAAGGGAATCAGCAGCAGCGCTCCCGCGACAACACCGCCGAGAAGACTGTTCAGCAGATACGGGACACCACCCCAGCCAAACAGCCAGACCAGGATCACAGCACTTCCTCCGAGCGTGAGACGATTCGGCAGCGTCCGTGTCTTCCAATCGTATTTTCCCAATACGATCAGCCACGGAGTCGCCGCCGCAATCAGATACGCTGTGGGAGTAATGTGCATCCTGAACCCGATCCCTTACTTATGCATGCTGTCGTGAAATTCAGAAGCCTGGGAGGCATCCTCACTCTGCTGCTGCTGTGTTTCGTCCAATGCCGTTTTGGCTCCGGAGTGGTCGCCGGTGGCTCCCTTGGCGGCAACATCGAACATGCCGACAATCGTCTTGCCGAACATTGCCACGGCAACCACGCATGCCGCCGCGATCAGCACTGCGACAATGACGTATTCCATCATCACCGCACCGCGTTCTTCGCCCAGCAGTCTGCAGATTTGGCGTCCAAACCAGCTTTTCTTCATCCGGTTGATTCTTGCTGTCTTCATTTTCCTTGTCCTTTCCGTTGGTGGGGGTGTTTTTTACAAAGACATCATTTTTCTTATTTCTAACCCTCTTTCTTATCCAGGAACTCCTGAATATGGGAAAAAGAGGAATTCATTTTAACAAAACCTTCGCGATATGCCCCGATAAAAGCCTCGTCATCATGATATTGACGGACTCTTTTCAAGCATTCCCGGCACAAAGCCAAATGAAATTTGACCGACAGGCGCTCAAAGTCCGGCAGTTGTTTTTTCACATACTGGTCGATTGTCGCATCTGTCAAATGGCTCATCATTCCACCTCCTCGCGAGAAATCTCCGCGATATTCCCTCGGAGAAAATCAATGACTTTTTTCCGGTAATTGTAAACACTCGGAATGGAAATTCCAAGCGTTGACGCGACTTCAGCGGCTTTCTTGCCTTTCATTTCCAGAAGCTCAAATGCCTGGAACACTTTTTCCGGCATTTGTTCGGCGGCATTTTTCATGGAGAGCCAGAACAGATGAATTTTCCACTCCCTGTTCCATTCTTCTTCAAAGGAATCATCGAATTCATGAGCCTGCGTTTCCAGCGCCCTGTTCATCTCTGTCCGCTGTTTCTTATGGCGGAAGATTGAAGAAATGCAGTTTTTCATAATGATGCCGAGGTAGGAACGGAATTTCCCTTTCTGGGGATCATAGACGAAATTTGGATTCACCCGAAAAAAAGACAATAATACGATCTGCTCCAGTTCCGGATAATCGTCCGGAGTCAGCCCCCACTGCTTTGCGCAGTGGTAAATCAGAGGGCGATATGTGTCACGGAACAGCCTCCACGCGGCTTCATCACCCTCGCGGACTTTTTCAAGGAGTTCCGAATTGGTTGTGTACATGTTACATCGCCTCGTCTGTTTTGGTCCCGATGTTCATAGGGAAAACTCTTTACTCTCTACCCTTATATAGTGGAACGAAAACAGTTTTTATAAGTTTTTCCAGGAAATCATTTCCCCAAAAAGAATTTCCGGACAATAAAATTTTTTTCATGCGCCCTTCCTGCGGCAAAATTCTCCGCTGGATATGCAGAGTTGACCGGGAAAGGAGATCAGCCCCCGGCCTGCCATCAGCGGCCTCTTGTAAAATTCGAGATAAAACTCATCATAATCAGGGAAGGTGGCAAGAGGTCCGCTGAAATTGAGTTTATTTTTCCGGTATCCGCGCGTGGAGAGCGGCAATATGATGTTCATGCACCACGCATGCACTTTATTCACATCATCTCGACCTGTTATCTTTTTGAAAAGCGCATAGAACGCCTCCATGTCCGTTTCAAGGAAGAAGGCAAGAATACGGTTGCCAATTTTGCGGCGACTTTGAATCACTTCCTGTCGAAGCAGAATATGGCATATGTTTTTTCCCTCGCGCATAAAATATTTTTGGAATTCGTCCGGAAGCAAGGAGATAAACAGAATCTGCCCTTCTCTGTTTTCCAGCATACTTTCGTTTTTATTCAGAAAATCGATGATGCAGCAACATCCATGAAGTTGTCGAAGTTCATTCAATACGGCATTGAGAAATCCAGCCTTATTGTCGAAATGGCAGTCAATGGCAGATTTGCTCGTGTGCGCGAATGCGGCAATTGCCCTTGAGACGACCGCACGGACATCTCTCATTTCCATGAGAAGTTTTCCGGCGGCATCAAAAAGTAGCGCCTGCCGTTTATTTTTTCTGTTTCTGCCCGTTATCATCATTACTTACTTTCTCCATTTTATTGATAGGGCTGTGGCCCTGCAAACGACAAAAAATATACTAAAAAACAGCCGCAAAAAACAAAAACGCCGCGATAATCCAGCGATAATGGATTCCGCAGCGGAAAAAAATTAGCGAGCAGAAAAAACTTACAAAAAACGGAAGAAGCATTTATTGAGAAATAAAGGCTTGCTTGCACAGGGTCAGATCGAAATAAGAGAATACAGCAACATTTATGGAAAGCTATGCAGTGATATAATTATGCACGATCATTCGCAATGCCCATTCCGTTGCTCTCTATTGGGTTGCCTGCCGATTTCCCAATTTTTCGCGGCGAAATCCAGCATGCCAGGAAGCATTCGAAAAAAAACCGAACGCTTCCAAGCGCTGTCCCGAAGGTCCGACCAAGAACCTGCCATGTAAAGCAATTGAAAGCGCCCGGCAAGATGTGAAGACACAATCCTACCGGTCATATTTCATTTGATTTCATGGCAAATGTACTTTTTACTTGGTCGGTTTTCGGGACATCTGCTGAAATATAACGGTTTTCAAAAAGCACTGTATCAATACAAAACCATCACAATGATACTTTTTTCAATATACATTTAAAAGAAGAAATGTCAAATCATAATGGACAATATTTCCCTATTGGACTCAAAAAATGAAACGTCTCTGTTATATGCAAAAAAGAGTCTCATGGCAACTTGTTCTGCCGCCTCATTCCTAAAAGGAGTGGACTGCCGTTATCCGTGCCTCCACCAGCGATAGGTTCGCACCAGACAAAAGGCGACGAAACACAGTAGCGTAAGAAGAAAGAACCCCAGACCGAGCGGAACAGCGATGTAAATGCGGTTGGCCCCGAAAACTGGACAACTTGACTTGGTGTAAAATGCCCGTTA
>ERZ1673738.2343-NODE-2343-length-24620-cov-5.319967_pt1 | contig 24620 bp, 19 predicted proteins | sample MGYA00580198_ERZ1673738 | MGnify/ENA primary metagenome ERZ1673738 (study PRJEB41218, sample SAMN15661784) | gut metagenome | host: Homo sapiens | place: Canada: London | collected 2015-08-20/2019-03-30 | study: EMG produced TPA metagenomics assembly of...
CCGTACATGTCGCCGGAGAAAATGATCGGACTTTCTTTGCGCCTGCGGGCGCAAACTCTACGAGGTTTTTGCCGAACTGAATGCCCGCTTCCAGTCGGAAGCGGGCATTCAGTTTATTTATTCTGCGCGTTTTATTCTGCGCCGGTGATGCGCAGCTCACGGCAGGAGCCGGGGCCGAAGCGCGCCTCCATCGCCTGCCGGTAGGCGGGAAAGGCAGTGCACGGCATGAGCGCCTGCACGCCCCCGGCAAAGCCGCCGCCATGCACGCGCCACGCACCCACCCCGTCGAGCAGCGCCGACGCGCAGGCAAGCCCCCGCGCAAGCCGGTCGTCCCCGCCGGGGACCTGGATGTTTCGCAGCAGCTGCTCCGATGAGCGGCCGGAAGCGTTCATGAGGCGCAGGTATTCCCCCGCATCCCGGCGCGCAAGCGCATCACGCATCTGCGGCACGCGCGCGTTTTCTGCGAAAAAGTGTGCCGCGCGGTCGTCGGCAAGCCCCGGCTGCCGGTGGGCGAAAAAGTCAGCCGGGTCGACCTGTGAGAGCGTCTCGGCGCCGAAGCGTCGTGCAACGCTGTGCATATCGGCCGGGATCGCGGCGTAGGCCGCCGTCAGCCCTGCGTGGCTGCCGCCGGTATCCGTCAGGCTGAGCGTGAGCCCCATGGCGGCAAACGGCGCCGCGACCGGAAGGATCTCCCCTGCGGCCAGATCGAGATACACCGCGCCGCTGCGCGCGCACGCCATCTGATCCATGAGGCCGGAGGGCTTTCCGAAGTGCCGGTTTTCCGCCTGCTGACCGAATCGGGCAAGCTGCTCCGGCGTGAACGCGCCGCCGTTATAGAGCGCGTTGAAGATGCGGCCGACGAGGATCTCGAACGCGGCCGAGGACGACAGCCCGCCGCCTGTACGCAGCGCAGAGGAAGCCCACGCCTCGAAGCCGCCGATCTGCCCGCCGGCTTCCAGAATGGCCGCCGCCACGCCGCGCACGAGTGCCCACGGCTTGCCATAGGCGCGCGGGTCAACCCTTAGATCGTCGAGCGAGACGGTAAACGGACGGTAGCCCCGCGAGTGGATGCACACGCGGCGGTCACGGCGGCGCGCGGCGCGCGCGCGGATGCCCACGTCCACGGACGCCGCCAGCACGCGCCCGAGCTGGTGATCGGTATGATTCCCGGCCAGCTCCGTGCGGCCGGGGGCAAAAAATCGCTGCATGGTGTCCTCCTGATCCGATAAAAAGGCCGGCAGGCAAGCTGCCCGCCGGCTTCCCTGCTTGTCAACGAACCTCGTAGAGTTTGCGCCCGCAGGCGCAAAGAAAGTCCAATCATTTTCTCCGGCGACATGTGCGGCGGAGAAAATACTTCTCGGCCTGCAAACGTGCGCACCGTTTGCCTTGGGCGGACGGCGCGTGCGCTGCAGTCAGGCCGCAAACCCTTTTGTCAGAAAGCAATACTTTCTGACAGTCTAAAAAGCCGGCAGGCAAGCTGCCCGCCGGCTTCCGTGCAAAAAACTCAGTGCTTGCGCGCGAGCACCCGCTCGATGCCGCGCACGACGCCGGCAGCATCCACGCCGTATTTGGCGAGAAGCTCGGTGTACTTGCCGGTCTCGGTGAACGTGTCGGGAATGCCGACAAACTCCGTCGGCGCAGCCGCGCCGCCCCATGCGAGCACCTCCGCCACGGCGCTGCCGAGACCGCCGTAGATGTTGTGCTCCTCGGCGGTAACGATCGCGCCCGTCTCCTGCGCGCAGCGCAGGATGAGCTCGCGGTCGATGGGCTTGATGGAGTACATGTCCACCACGCGCACGGACACGCCGCGCTCGGCCATCTGCTCGGCCGCCTCGATCGCCTTGTGCACAAGGATGCCGCAGGCGATGACGGTCACGTCCGTGCCGTCGCGCACGATCGCGCCCTTGCCGCACTCGAACTTCGTGTTCTCGTCATACAGATCCGGGTACACGTCGCGCGACAGGCGCAGGTACATCGGACCGTAGGTGTCAACGGCATACTTCGTCGCCCAGCGGGTGCTGGCCGCGTCCGACGGAACGAGCACGGTCATGTTCGGCAGCGAGCGCATGACGGCGATGTCCTCCGTGGCGTGATGCGTTGCGCCGTCGAGCGCGTCGGACATACCGCAGTAGGCGCCGCCGAACTTCACATTCAGGTTGCCGTAGCACACCTGCGCACGCGCCGAGATGAGACCCAGCGTCGTGAGAAAGACGGTGAACGTGTTCACGAACGGGATCTTGCCGGTTGTGGAAAGACCCGCCGCCGTGGCGACCATATCCGACTCGGCAATGCCCATGTTGAAATGCCGCTCGGGATGCGCCTTGGCGAAAATGCCGCTCTTGGTGGAACCGGACAGGTCAGCGTCGAGCACGACGATGTTCTCATTGGTGTCGCCGAGCTCGGCGAGCACGGTGCCGTAAACTTCACGAATCGACTTTCCCATCAGACGTTACCTCCCAGTTCCTGCATTGCCTGCGCGAATTCCGCATCCGGAATGGCCTTGCCGTGCCAGGCGGACTTGCCCTCCATGAAGGACACGCCCTTGCCCTTGACCGTGTCGGCCAGGATCACGGTCGGCACGCCCTTGCAGGCGGCGGCAGCGTCGAGCGCGGCATCCAGCGCGGTCAGATCGTGCCCGTCGCAGCGCAGCACATTCCAGCCGAAGGCGCGCCACTTGCCGGGCAGGTCGCGCAGCGGCATGATCTCATCGGTCGTACCGTCAAGCTGCACCTTGTTCCAGTCGACGATGGCGGTGAGATTGTCGAGGCCGAACTTCACGGCCGAGGCAGCCGCCTCCCAGACGGCGCCCTCATCGAGCTCGCCGTCGCCGAGCACGGCATACACGCGCGCATCGGACTGATTGAGCTTCAGGCCGAGGGCGATGCCCTGTGCCGCGGCGAGACCGATGCCCAGCGGGCCGGACGGCATATCCACACCCGGCGTGCGCATACACGGGTGACCCTGCAGCGGGCTGCCGGTCTGGCGCAGCGTGTTCATGCTCTCGATGGGCAGAAAGCCCTTGCCGATCAGGTTGCGGTAGAGCATGGGTGCAGCGTGTCCCTTGCAGAGCACGAGCCGGTCACGGTTCGGGTCGTCGGGGTGCGCGGCGTCGACGTGCATCCGCTGCTGGTACAGCAGCGTGAGGATCTCACAGGCAGACAGGCTGCCGCCCGGGTGGCCGGACTGTGCGCCGTGAATGGCCGTGAGTACGTCGATCCGATACTGACGGCAGAGCTCCTGGAGCTCAGCCGTGCGTTCCGGTGTCAAAGACATGGTAATTGTCCTCCTGTTTTGTGTTACATTATTAAGATACAACGACCGTATTTTGATGTCAACGGCACGAACTGGTTTTTTCGTGCCTTTTCCCTTGTTAATTTAATAATCGTTGCTTTCGCGCGGAACAATGGCTATAATTGAAAAGAATATATTTTGTTGTCTGCATCCCGCAGACCCATTCAGGAGGCGAGGTCAATGGACCCCAACAAGACGCTGAACATGACCATGCTCTGCGATTTTTATGAGCTGACGATGGGCAACGGCTATCTCGACCACAACATGCAGGATCGCATCACCTACTTCGATGTATTCTTCCGCAGCGTGCCCGACGACGGCGGCTACGCCATCGCCGCCGGTCTCGAGCAGATCATCGACTACATTCAGAACCTGCACTTCACCGACGAGGACATTGCCTATCTGCGCGGCCGGAAGCTGTTTAGCGAGGCATTTCTGGACTATCTGAAAAACTTCCGCTTCACCGGCGACATCTGGGCCGTGCCGGAGGGTACGCCCGTGTTCCCGCGTGAGCCGCTCATCACGGTGCGCGCCCCGGCCATTCAGGCGCAGCTTGTGGAGACGTATCTGCTGCTGCAGATCAACCACCAGAGCCTGATCGCCACGAAGGCCAGCCGCATCTGCCGCGCCGCACAGGGACGCACGGTGCTCGAGTTCGGCTCGCGCCGCGCGCAGGGTGCCGACGGGGCGATCCTCGGCGCGCGCGCCGCTTACATCGGCGGCTGTGCCGGCACCGCCTGCACGATCTCGGACGAGCTGTACGGCGTGTACGCCGGCGGCACGATGGCGCACTCCTGGGTGCAGATGTTCGACTCCGAGCTCGACGCCTTCCGCGCCTACTGCCAGACCTATCCTGACAACGCCACCCTGCTCGTGGACACCTACAACAGCCTCCAGTCCGGCGTGCCGAACGCCATCCGCGCCTTCAACGAGGTGCTCAAGCCGCTGGGCATCACGCGCTGCGGCATCCGCTTCGACTCCGGCGACATCGCCTACCTGACGAAAAAGGCGCGCAAAATGCTCGACGATGCCGGCTGGACCGACTGCAAGATCACCGTGTCCAACGCGCTCGATGAGCGCCTGATCGCGGGGCTGCTGCGGCAGGGCGCGCAGGTCGACAGCTTCGGCGTGGGCGAGCGGCTCATCACCGCGCGCAGCGAGCCGGTGTTCGGCGGCGTGTACAAGCTTGCGGCCGTCGAGGACGAGGACGGCAACATCATCCCGAAGATCAAGATCAGCGAAAACGTCGGCAAGATCACAAACCCGCACTTCAAGAAGGTCTACCGCTTCTACAGCAAGGACACCGGCATGGCCGAGGCGGATTACATCTGCCTGCATGACGAGGACGTGGACGACACGCAGCCGCTCGAGATCTGTGACCCCGACGCGACGTGGAAGAAAAAGGTGCTCACCGGCTTCACGGCGCGCGAGCTGCTCGTGCCCGTCTTCCGCGGCGGCGAGCTCGTGTACCAAAAGCCCTCGCTCGACGAGATCCGCACCTACTGCGCCGGGCAGCTTGCGACCCTGTGGCCGGAGGTGCTGCGCTTTGACTACCCGCACAACTACTACGTCGACCTGTCGGAAAAGCTGCTGAAGATCAAGCTCGACCTGCTCAACGCCGGCGGAAAGTCGCAGGGCTGAGGCATGGAGGCCGCTTCCCGCCGTCAGGCGATCCTTGACCGGCTGCGCACGGCCGACCGTCCCGTGAGCGCGTCCGCGCTCGCCGCCGGGCTGAACGTCAGCCGTCAGATCATCGTGGGCGACATCGCGCTGCTGCGCGCAGGCGGCGCGGAGATCTCCGCCACACCGCGCGGCTACGTGCTGCCGCGGGCGACCGACGGCATCACGCGCACCATCGCCTGCCGCCACACACTCGCGCAGACCGGGCAGGAGCTCGACATCCTTGTGGACAACGGCTGCACCGTGCTCGACGTCATCGTTGAGCACCCGGTCTACGGCCAGCTCACCGGTCAGCTCCAGATCAGCAGCCGCTACGATGTGGAGCAGTTTCTCGCGCGCATCCGCGACAGCGACGCCGCACCGCTGAGTATGCTCACCGGCGGACTGCATCTGCACACGCTGTGCTGCCCGAACGAGGATGCCTACACGCGCGCCTGCGCCGCGCTGAAGGCCGCCGGGCTGCTGCTGGGCGATTGACAGAAGTTTAATTTAGTTGACAAGTGCATGAGAAGCCTTTATAGTATGCTTTACAGGTGTCAAGACACCTGTAAAGCATACTTATTTTATTTCATGTTTTTATAGGAGGGCTTCCCTATGCAGCGATTCCGGGACTTTCTGAAGCGAAAGGACATCGAGATCTCTCTGCGGCGCTACGGCATCGACGCGCTCGGCGCGATGGCGCAGGGTCTGTTTTGCTCGCTGCTGATCGGCACGATCCTCAACACGCTCGGTCAGCAGTTCCACATCGGTTTTCTCAACGCCATCATCTTCACCCTCGGCAAGGGTGAGGCCGCGGTCGGCTACACGATCGGCGGCTGCGCGTCGCTGATGGTCGGTCCGGCAATGGCGGTCGCCATCGGCCACGCACTGCACGCGCCGGCGATGGTGCTCTTCTCCCTCGTTCCGGTCGGCTTTGCGACAAACGCCATGGGCGGCGCCGGCGGTCCGCTGGCCGTGCTTGTGACGGCGGTCATCGCAGCCGAGTTTGGCAAGGCTGTCAGCAAGGAGACGAAGGTGGACATTCTCGTGACCCCCATCGTCACGATCCTCGTCGGCATCGGGCTCGCCATGCTCGTCGCCGCGCCCATCGGCAAGGGTGCAAGCTGGGTCGGCAACATCATCATGTGGGCGACCGAGCAGCAGCCGCTCGTCATGGGCATCATCGTGTCGGTCATCGTGGGCATCGCGCTCACGCTGCCGATCTCGTCGGCGGCCATCTGCGCGGCGCTCTCGCTCACGGGGCTTGCAGGCGGCGCGGCCGTGGCCGGCTGCTGTGCGAACATGGTGGGCTTTGCCGTGCTGAGCTTCCGCGAAAACGGCTGGGGCGGTCTGGTCAGCCAGGGTCTCGGCACGAGCATGCTGCAGATGGGCAACATCGTCCGCAACCCGAAGATCTGGATCCCCGCCATCGTGACGTCCGCCATCACGGGACCGATCGCAACGTGCATTTTCAAGCTCCAGATGAACGGCGCCGCCGTCAACTCCGGCATGGGCACGTGCGGTCTGTGCGGTCCGATCGGCGTGTGGACCGGCTGGGTCGCGCCGAGCGAGGCCGCCATCGCCAACGGCGCCGTGGCCATTCAGCCCGGCGCGATGGACTGGATCGGTCTGCTGCTGGTGTGCATCGTGCTGCCGGCCGTGATCTGCTGGGCGATCGGCCTGCTGTGCCGCCGCCTCGGCTGGATCCGCGAGGGCGATCTGAAGCTCGACTGAACCAGTATCGTCAAACCGCACAGGAGCAGATCCTGTGCGGTTTTTTCACGCGCTGCGCCGCGATTTGACGGATGTCCCGAAACGCTGTATAATCGGTGCATCCAAGTACCCGGAGGCGAAGCGTATGCCGATCATTGTCGACCGTGAGCAGATCCGCACGGACATTCTCATGGCGTTTGAGCGCTGCATCGAGCGCAAGCCCATGCTGAGCGTGTCCCTGCGCGACATTGCAGCCGAGGCGGGCATGAGCCATGCCAAGCTGCTCAACTATTTTGAAAGTAAAAACGACCTCATCCTCGCCTATGTGCGCTACACGCGCGAATATATGAGCGAAAAGTGCAGCCAGTGGTTCGCCGCGCACGCACGCGCGGACTATGCCTCCAACCTCGCGTACATGAACGCCTTCATGGACTACGTGGCCAACGCCCCGTCGCACGAGCAGCGCCCGAGCGCCACGACCCAGACCTACGTTCTCGCGCGCTATGACCCGGAGATCGGGCAGCTCGTGCAGGACGAGTTTCGCGCCTGGCGCACACTTATGGAGCAGTGCCTCGTCCGCATCTACGGTCAGGAGGCCGGTATGCACGAGGCCGAGGCGATGATGATCCTCATCGCCGGCACGTTCATCTGCAACTACAACCGTACGCTCACCGGTGAGATCAACGACAACATCCTCGGCTATCTCGGAAACCTGAGCCGCTCATAACGTGAAAAACAAGTCCGCCTGACAAGCCGTCAGGCGGACTTTTGAGGCTGTCAGAAAGTATTACTTTCTGACAAAAGAGTTTGCGGCCTGACTGCAGCGCACGCGCCGTCCGCCCAAGGCGAACGGCGCGCACGTTTGCAGGCCGAGCGGTATTTTCTCAGCCGCACATGTCGCCTGAGAAAATGATCGGACTTTCTTTCGCCGCGCCGGCGGCGAAACTCTACGAGGTTTTTGGACAAACTGATAAGTCCGCCTGACAAGCCGTCAGGCGGACTTTTGTGTATTGTGCGCCGTCACGCGTCCGCGTGCGCGTCGCAGTAATGGTGGTAGATGTTCTCGATATACAGCGCCGCGTCACGGCCGCGCCCTGCAGAGAGCATGTCGATGATACACAGCTCCTGCTCGATGACCGTCTCCGCGCCCCAGAAGCCGACACAGCGCTCCCAGAGGACGCCGCTCACATCCGCGAGGCTGTTCATGAGCAGCGGAAAGATGCGGTTGCCGCTCAGCTCGGCGATGGTCGTGTCGAACCGGCGCATCCACCGCGCATAGACAGCGTTGCCCTCGCCCGCATCCACGGCAGCGCGCAGCCCGTCCGTGATGGCGCGCAGCTGCTGCATATCCTCCGGCGTGCCGCGCTCGCCGAGCAGGAGCATCGCCCCGCCCTCGATCGCATCGCGCGCCTCAACGAGTGAGCTCTCGATGGCGTGGTCAATTTCGCCGCCGTATTTGGCGAGCGCCATGAGCGTCTCGAAATTGCCGTGGCGGGCGTAGTCCTCGATGTAGTTGCCGCGGCGCGCCTCCATGCGCACAAAGCCCATGCGCTCGAGATCCTCGAGCCCGGTGTGCACCATGGAGCGGCTGATGTGCATCTGCTCGGACAGCTCACGCTCCGACGGCAGGCGGTCGCCCACCTTCAGCTCGCCGGAAAAGATCATGCCGATGACCTGGTCGACGAACAGCTCCCGGAGCGTCGGCGCCTGGATCTGCCGAAATCCCATCAGACCTTCCCGTCAACCTTTCTGCGGTCGTAGAGCCGATCGAGCAGCGGCCGCACGAGAAAATAGATCGCCTTGTTATCGAGATTGAACCAGTAGATGAGCATGCTCCCCACCCAGACGCCGGTCGCGCCGAGGAGCAGCTTTGGCAGCAGTTTTTTCATCATCATTTCCTCCTGTTTACCAGCCCTCGTAATCGTCATACTGCAGCAGGGACGCATCAAGCGGCTCTGCCTGCATGACCGAGAACATGAAGTCGTTGACCTGCTGGCGGATGTCGGCGCGGGAGATGGTGCGGTGGTCGAACATATCGTTCGAGACCATCATGAGCTTCGTCGTCCGCTCCTTCGCCTGATCGAGGATGACGCCCGTGAGACCGAGCGCGCCCTTGCAGGTGATGTCATCGTGCAGGATGACCATGTCACAGTGGAACTTCTCTGCCTCGTCCCAGAACTCCACGAGGTGCCGCCAGCCGCCGGTCAGGTGGCGGCGCATGACGCCGGTCTCGTAGTTGCGGGCGATGCCGTCGAGGATGGTTTCCTCATCGGTCGTGTCGATGATGACGTTGCCGGAAAACAGGTCCATGCCCGCGATCATCAGAATGCCCCAGCAGTTATACAGCCAGTTCGGGAACTGCAGCCAGTAACACGGCGGGCCGCCCCACGTGATGGCGCGGTAGCGCGTCTTGGGAAAGCAGTTGGTCTTGTCTGCATACGCCTGCTCGAGGATGCGCATGACCTTGTGCTCGGTCTTCATGACCTCGGGGTTCCGGCCGCCGGAGAAGGCATAGTAAAAGGTGTGGAACAGCGCCGGAACTGCGAGCGCGGCGGCGGTGTAGGGCGTCGCCATGAAGCCCCACTTCTCCTGCTCGTTGCGCACCTCGTCGTTGTGCTTTTCCATGACGGCGCGGCAGGCGTCCCAGTCATAGGTCTCGCCCGTGTGCCGCTCGACAAAGTCGATGATGCGCCGCAGGGATTCGCGGGCGTACTTGCGCGTGTGCGGGTCCTCCCAGCGCATGGGGATGGCGGCCGGCATCGTATCCACGTCGAGGTGGCGCTCGATGAGCTGGCTGTTCATGGTCGACGAGTCACACGGGGCGTTATTGGAGATGCAGCAGGCGCCGATCTTCGGGAACTCATCGAGCAGCGCGACGCCGGCGGCATTGTTCGACAGGCGGCAGGAATCCGCCGGCAGGCCGACGCTCTCCATGGCGTCGATATAATACGGGTTTGCGCCCTGATCCATGTAGCACAGCAGCAGTCCCTGGAAGGGCTCGAGCTGCGCGGGGCGCAGGTTTTGGAAGCCGGCGAGGATCTCCGGGCACATAGTCTGCTCGAGCACGACCTGCGTGCGGCCGAAGGCATTGTCGCCGAAGCGGCGGTCGCCCATCATCATCTCGGCGATGGAGGTCGTCGAGCCCTTCATGATCGTGTTGAGGTACAGGCGCGCCACGCGCAGCGCCGGGCCGCGCAGACCCTCGACGCAGCGGTCGATCATGTTCAGCGCCGCGAGGTACGAGCCCATCCAGCGGTAGGTCAGCATACCGCGCGCGATGCGCACCGGGCTCTTGGCCACAAAGCCGCCCATAATGCCGAGCACCTTGACCCACTCGACATAGTCGTACCAGGTATCCTTCAGACCGCGCCACTCGCGGTGCTTTGCAATGTTGCTGCCGGGCAGAAAACGATCCCCGGCGCCTTTGACCTTCTTGTCCGCCATCACAGTTTCCCTCCCTGAATGTGCTTGATCTCGAGACTCTCTACGAACGCCTGAATGCGCGTGCGCAGCTGACCGGCGCCGGCAAGGGTGTACTCCTTCTCGATGCCGACAGTCGGAATGCCCAGCTCCTCCTGCAGGATGTGCACGCCGAGCACACGCTCATAGCTCCAGAACTCGCAGAACTTCATCTGTTCATAGAGCACGCCGTCGGCACTGTATTCGCGGCACAGGTCGCGGATATAGGTGCGGCGGCCGTCGGAGCGCGCACGCTCCATAAAGCGCGGGCACTGGCTCGTGCGCAGATAGTGGCGGGCGACGGCACGCAGCGGCGTCTCCCCGTCGAGAATTTCGATCTGCTCGCGGCCGGGCAGGCTGCCGTAGCAGTAGCGGTCGGCCACGACCATCGCGCCGCAGTCCTCGATGAGCTTCGTGAACGCGGGGTCGTCGATCTCGCTGCCGGTCACGACCAGACGCACGCGGAACCACGGCTGCGCGTCCGGCTTGCGGCGCTTGAGCTCGGTGAGCGTCTGCTTGAGGTACGGCAGGATGCGCTTGTGCGGGCACACCTGACTCACGAGCTGCAGCACGTGAAATTCATAGCCCGTGATGACGGGGTTCGCCGCCTTGCGCAGGTCGCCGATCTCGGTCATGACGCGGGAAATCTCATTGTGATCGCGGATCGCCGCGCGGATCGCCTTGTCGGAGATGTCGATGCCGTAGGTCTCGTGCAGCGGCTCGAGCACGTGCACGCGCAGCTGCTCCTCATAGTGATCGACGGTGAAGTCCTCGTCCGAGAACGGCACGTCCATCATGCTCATGAAAAACTGCGGATTTTTCTCCTTCACAAGGCCGAGGATCTCGAAATGCTCATGCCCGCGGTGCATCATCTGGCACGTCTCGGACGAGAGCAGCGCGTCGAGATAGTCATAGCCGCCCTCGATGCCGCGCTCGAGAATGCTGCGGGTATACGAGCAGATCTTGCTCGACATGTAGTACGTGCCCACATCGATGCTGCCGGTATTCGGCGCACGCAGGCGGCTTGAGAAGCAGCCGGGCAGGTTCAGCAGCGTCTCCGGCACAAAGTAACAGGTGTAGCCCAGGGCGTGTTCCCCTTCCGCCTTGGCCTGCTGTACCAGCTCGTTGTTGGCCTCCTGCAGCAGATTCTCAAAATAGATCAGATGCTTCAGGTCTTTCATGGTTTGCTTCCACCTCTCACAGTTCGTCGCGGGCCTCCGGTCTTCCGTCTGGTTCAACCAGAAGCCCTTTGAACCAAAGATAGCACAATTTTTAACAATGTGCAACTGGTTTTCGTCCACCGTCCCATTTTTATCGCTTATCACAACGTATCTGGTCAGACCACGACCAGATGCCTGCCAACAAACCGGACAGTTTTTGCACTTTTCCGAACAACGATTGACAAGGCAGGGTGTCAGATTATAATATGATATGGTTTGCCTCACAACAACGCCAAAGGAGTTACACAATACATGAACAGAATCTACGTCACCGGCCACCGGAATCCGGACACGGACTCCATCGCGGCCGCCATTTCCTATGCCGCACTGCGCAACGCGCTCGGCGATCGGGATTACGTGGCCGCACATCTCGGCCATATCAGCGATGAGACGAAGCGCCTGCTCGACCGCTTCGGCTTTCAGGAGCCGGTCACAATCAGCAACGTCCGCACGCAGGTGCGCGATCTGGACTTTGACACGCCGCCGGCGCTCAACTCCAGCGTCACGATGGACCGCGCCTGGCACATCATGCGCGACCAGAACATCTCCGCCGTGCCCATCATCAACGAAGACGGCACGCTCTACGGTATGCTCTCCGCCGGCGACATCGCGGCCTACAGCATGCGCACGATCAGCGACCGGCACGTGGACGCGCTGCCGCTGTTCAACCTCCTGAGCGTCATCGAGGGGCGCATCCTCAACGACGGCGCCGAGCAGGTCGACCGCGTGTCCGGCGTAGTGACAATCGCCCTGCCGCAGAGCTGCGACAACCTGCTCTTCTCCGACCCCGACAGCATCATTCTCTGCGGCAACCAGCCGGACATGATCCGCCGCGCGCTCGACATCGGCGTGCAGTGCATCATCCTCTGCCAGACCGACGTCGACCCCGCGTGGCTCGAAAACGCCGGCAAGACCTGCGTCATCTCTACCCCGCTCGATGCCAGCCGCGTGGCGCGGCTGGTGTATCAGGCGATCCCGATCTCCCGCCCGTGCAACACGGAGGATCTGGTCAGCTTCCACCTCGATGATTACATTGACGACGTGCGAGAGGTCGTGCTCGAGAGCCGCTACCGCTGCTACCCCGTGCTCGACGAGAACGAAAAGGTCGTCGGCACGCTCTCGCGCTATCACCTGCTGCGTCCGCGGCGCAAGCGCGTCGTACTCGTCGACCACAACGAGCTGGCGCAGGCCGTGCCCGGTCTGGAACAGGCCGAGATCCTCGAGATCATCGACCACCACCGTCTGGCCGATATTCAGACCACGCAGCCCATCCGCGTGCGCAACGAGCCCGTCGGCAGCACGACGACCATCATCACCAATATGTATCAGGAGCACGGCGTCATGCCGTCGCCGAACATGGCGGGTCTGATGGCGGGCGCGATCTTGTCCGACACGGTCATGTTCAAGTCCCCCACGTGCACGAAGCGCGACATCGCCATGGCCGAGCGTCTGGCCCGCATCGCCAACATCTCGCTCAAGGAGCTGGGCAACCTGCTCTTTGCCGCCTCGAGCGCGGGCGACAAGTCGGCTGAGGATCTGTGCTTTGCCGACTTCAAGGAATTCCACATCGCCGACCACTATCTCGGCGTCGGTCAGGTCACGTCGCTCGATTCCGCTGCGGTGCTCGAGCGCAAGGACGAGCTGCTGGCCGTCATGGCCACGAAACTCGAGCAGCAGCACTATGACATGATCGCGCTCATGGTCACGGACGTGCTCATGGAGGGCACGAGCCTGCTCTACATCGGCAACGACGACACGATCCGCACCGCCTTCTCGGTCGAGCCGAAGGACAGCACCGTGTTCCTGCCCGGCGTGATGAGCCGCAAGAAGCAGATCATCCCCATGCTGACCGCCCTCTGGGGCTGAGGCCGCATATACAAAAAAAGTCCGCACAGGCACTGCCTGTGCGGACTTTTTTGATTCAATCCGTCATGCGCACGATGCGGTAATACGTGCGCGCCGTGAGCAGGTACACAAAGGTGTACAGCAGTGCGAAGACGCCGAACGTGCCGAGCGTGCACAGCAAAAACAGATGCACGTTCTGCAGCCCGAAGGCAAACACGATCTGCTTGATGAGCGGAAACGCGAACGCGATGTGGATCGCCGCCGTCACAAGCGGCAGGAAGAACATGAGCAGCACCTGCGTGCGGATGGTCGCCTTGACCTCCTTCGGCGTCATGCCGACCTGCTGCATGATGCGGAAGCGCCCGCGGTCGTCATAGCCCTCGGAGACCTGCTTGTAGTAGATGATGAGCACCGTCGCAAACAGGAACACGAACCCGAGGAAAAAGCCGAGGAACAAAAAGCCGCCGTACGTGCTGCGCAGCGTGGGATAGCCGTCGGCGCGCATATCGGTCGTGTAATTCACGTTCGCCGCCTCGGCAGCAGACTCAAACCCGGGGTCGCAGAGCAGTGCGTGCAGCGCGTCGAGCTGCTCGTCGTCCGTGCCGGAGAGGTCGAACTGATACGTGTAGTTGAGCATGCTGCGGGTGCCGCCGTGCTCGCTGGTGTAGGCGTTTTGCTGCGCGCGCAGCTCGAGAATCTCCGTGAGATCCGGCACGACCAGATACAGTGTGTGAGACCCATGATGGAGCTGCCGCTGGCTGTCGAGCGGCCGCAGCCGCAGCGTATCGCCGCCGAGCGTGAGCGTGTCGCCAAAGGCTGCGCCGTCCGTCCATGCGAGCGCCTCGCCGGGCGCAAGCGTCACCTGCTCGCCGGTCAGGTCGGCATAGCCCTCCGTGTCCAGAACCATGACGGCGTATTCATCGGCGCTCGAACCGGTGAGCTGTTCGCTCGTGAGATCAAGCGCATCGCCGCTGCGCTGCGCGGAAAACCTGACGGTGCGATAGCCGTGCACATTGCTCTGCGTGAGCCCCGAGCGCGTCATGGCATCATCCACCACCCGCAAAACCGGCGCGACGTCCGGCACTGTGTTCGTCTGGGGGTCGGTCATGAGCGTGAGCGTCATATCCTGCGGCCAGCGCACGTCGGCGTAGGCATCCACGCCCTTATACAGGCTCACCGTGGTCGAGACTGTCACGAGCACCATCGTCGAGAGGATGCAGATGCTCGCAAGGCCGGCCGCGTTGCGGCTCATGCGGTAAATGAGACCGGAGACGGTGGCAAAGTGGCTGGTTTTATAGTAGTAGCGCCGGTTTTTGCGCAGCGCCTTGAGCACGACAACGCTCAGCGCGATAAACGTGAGATACGTGCCTATGATGACAAGGATGACCGCCGGGAAGAAATTCTGGATGGCATACAAGGCCACGCTTGTGCGCAGGGAAATGATATAGCCCGCGGCAAGGCACACCGCGCCGAGCAGTGCGAGGATCCACTTGCTGCGCGGCTCGCGCTCGCCCTCGCTGCCGGCGCGCAGCAGCTGCACGGGGTTCGACAGATGGATGATGCGGATGGTATTGAGCAGCAGCAGCAAAAACAGCGCGCCGAAAAACACCACCGTACAGCCGATGCTCATCAGGCGGATGTTCAGCCCGAACGTGGCCTCCCCGCCGATGAGCCGCACGAGCACGAGCTGCAGGAGCTTGGAGAACACCCCCGCCGCCACGAGGCCAAAAAACAGCGCCATGGCCGCCGTGTATAGCGACTCCCAGAAGAGCACGTAGGAAATGTGGCGCTTTTCCATGCCGAGGATGTTGTAGATGGCAAACTCGCGCTTGCGCTGCTTGGTGAAGGTGCTGTTCGTATAAAAGAGGATGATGGCGGAAAACAGCGCCATGATGAACACGCCGAAACCGAGCACCTGACTGACGCTGCCGCCGTGCTGCATCTGGCCGAGATAGGGATCGCTCGCGAGCGTGAGGATGATGCAAAACAGCGCCACGATCACGATGCAGGCCAGCAGATACGGCAGGTAGAACCGGCGGTTTTTCTTCAGATTCGTCGCCGCCAGACGCGGGTAGAGATTACGCATGGTGCTCACCGCCCGTTGCCAGCATCGTGAGCGTGTCAGAGATCTTCTGATAGAGCTGCTCATCCGAGCTCTCGCCGCGATAGATCTCGTGGAACACCTCGCCGTCCTTGATGAACAGCACGCGCGAGGCGTGGCTGGCCGCCTTGACCGAGTGCGTGACCATGAGGATGGTCTGACCGCCGCGGTTGATCTCCTCGAACAGGCGCAGCAGCTCATCCGTCGCACGCGAATCGAGCGCGCCGGTCGGCTCATCGGCCAGCACGAGCTTCGGCTGCGTGATGAGCGCACGGGCGACGGCTACACGCTGCTTCTGTCCGCCGGAGAGCTCATACGGGAACTTCTGCAGCAGCTCCGCGATGCCGAGCTGCCGGGCGATGGGCGCGAGGCGCGCGGCCATCTCCGGATACGCCTTGCCGGCGAGCACGAGCGGCAGGAAGATATTGTCCTGCACGGAGAACGTGTCGAGCAGGTTGAACTCCTGGAACACGAAGCCGAGCTGCGAGCGGCGGAACGCCGCGATCTCCCGCTCCGGGATCGTGCCCAGTGCCCGGTCGTCGAGCACGACCTCGCCGCCGGTGGGCTTGTCGAGCGCGGCAAGGATGTTGAGCAGCGTGGTCTTACCGCTGCCGCTCTCGCCCATGATGGCGACGTACTCGCCCTTCTCGACCGTGAAATTCACATCGCTGAGCGCCTGCACCTTCGTGCCGCCGAAGCGTGTGGTGTAAATTTTCTGAACGTGACGAACTTCCAAAAACGACATAACCGTTACCTCCTGTGTAATGACAGGCTCAGTATAAACCGCCGGGAAAATGGCTGCCATACTTCCGGCTTACATTTTCCCGGCGGAAACTTACGATTCTGTAAGGCTCACTCGACCTCGAGCGCGTCTTGCTCGAGCCCGATGCGCACCGTCGTGCCCACGCCGGGCGTCGAGACGATGGTGATCGAGTGACCGAGCTTTGCAAGGATGCGCCGGCAGAGGTACAGACCGATGCCGGTCGCACGCTTATCCGTGCGGCCGTTGCTGCCGGTGTAGCCTTTTTCAAACACGCGCGGCAGATCCTCGGGCGCGATGCCGATGCCCGTGTCGCGGATGCACAGCGTCTTCGGCGCCTCGAGCGTGATGGAGACCGAGCCGCTGCGCGTATACTTGAGGGCGTTGGAGAGCACCTGCTCGATGGCGAACAGCAGCCACTTCTCATCCGTGATGACGCTGACATTCAGCGGCGTATACTCCAGACGCAGCTTGCGCCGGATGAACTGGGAGGCATACTTGCGCACCGCCTGCCGGACGATATCGTCAAGCAGATAGTTGCGGATGACATAGTCCGACGACGGGCTCTCGAGCCGCAGGTAGCCGAGCACCATCTCCACATACTGCTCCACGCTCTGCAGCTGCTCGAGCAGCGCGCGCTGCTCGTCCGTGTCCGCATCCTGCAGCAGCAGGCGCATGGCGGCAATGGGCGTCTTGATCTGGTGCGCCCAGACGGTGTAGTACTCAACCAAGTCCTGATAGCTGCGCTGGCTGCGGGTCATCTGCACGCGGCGGTCGGCATCAAGCGCGCGCACGAGCGCCTGATACTGCGCCTCAAGCGCGCCGTCCGGTTCCGGCAGCTGCTCGGTGCTGAGCGTGATCTCCTGCTCCAGCCGCCGCAGCAGGCGCAGGCGCACGGCAAAGCGCCGGTAATCGACCGCAAACCAGACCAGCAGCAAAAACAGGCACACAAGCGCCGCATACCCCACCGCGCCCAGCGGCAGCCGGTAGAGCCAGAAGATCAGCGCAAACACGGCCGTGTAGACCGCGAGCGCAATCACGACCTTGCGGTTTTCCTTCACATAAGCGTCAAACATATCCTGCCCCCTCACTCGATGAGATAGCCGAGGCCTTTTTTCGTCGTGATATAATCCGGCAAGCCGGCGGCCTCGAGCTTGCGGCGCAGACGGGCGATGTTGACCGTGAGCGTGTTTTCGTCCACGAAGCTGTCCGTCTCCCAGAGCTTTTCCATGAGCGTCTCGCGGCTGACGACGCTGCCCTTGCGCTCGAGGAGCGTCTGCAGGATGCGATAGTCGTTTTTCGTCAGCTCGATGCGCTGCCCCCGATACGTCAGGCTCGCATCCGCCGTGTTGAGCACGGCGCCGCGATGCTCAAGCGTGGGCGCGGGTGCGGCAAAATCATACGTGCGGCGCAGGATCGCCTGGATCTTCGCCAGCAGCACGTTCAGATCAAAGGGCTTGGCGATGAAATCATCCCCGCCCATGTTCATGGCCATGACGATGTTCATATTGTCCGACGCCGAGGAGATGAACACGACCGGCACGTTCGACACGCGCCGCAGCTCCTGACACCAGTGGTAGCCGTTATAAAACGGGAGCGTGATGTCCAGCAGCACAAGCTGCGGATCGAACGCCGTGCACTCGGCGAGCACGTTGCGGAAATCCTCCGCGCAGCGCACGTCAAAGCCCCACGTCGTCAGGTGCTTTTGCAGCGCGGCGGCGATGGCCGCGTCATCCTCCACGATAAAAATGCGATGCATACGATCACCTCAAAAAGAAAATAGCAGGTACCGTTCGTACCTGCTATTTTACGATACTTTGCCGTCGATTGCAACGGCCGTGTCAATCCCGGCGGCGGTTTCCGTAGAGAAGGATCAGCCGCAGCAGCTGCGCGAACGACACCAGCAGCGCCGCGACATACGTCATGGCGGCTGCCCGCAGCACGCTGCGCGCACCGCGCAGCTCATCGTCCGTGAGCAGGTTGCGCGACTCGATCGCCGCCAGCGCGCGGCGCGAGGCGTTGAACTCCACCGGCAGCGTCGCCAGCTGGAACACCGTCACAAGGCCGAAGAGCAAAATGCCTGCCCAGACGAGCGCCGTCCAGTTGAAGATCAGCCCCGCAATGAGCAGCGGCCACGAGAGATTCGAGCCGATGCGCGTGGCCGGGATGATGGCCGCGCGGATGCGGATGGGCGCGTAATCGGTCGCGTACTGCACGGCGTGGCCCGCCTCATGCGCCGCGACGCCGACGGCCGCGATCGACGCGACGCCATACACTTCGTCCGAGAGGCGGATAACCTTTGCCTGCGGGTCGAAGTGGTCGGTGAGCTTGCCGGAGATGTGCTCGATGCGCACGTCGGTGATGCCGTTTGCCTGCAGGATGCGCTGCGCCGCCTGCGCGCCGGTCAGCCCGCTCGTGCAGCGCACACCGGCATAGCGCGAAAACGCGCTCTTGACCTGGAGCTGCGCGATGAGCGCGATGAGCAGCGCCGGCACGACCAGCACCAGATACGTCATATCAAAGCCATAATAATAACCATTGTACATGGCAGTCATCCTTTCTGATTCGTGCTGCTATTGTACCGCCAAAGCGTGCGCACGTCAACCGGGACAAGCATTTGTATATTGTGTGGTATTTTCCCGAAAAAATATCCCCCCACCGGGCTTGTGCGGCGCACATTTTTTGTTATACTAATATCAAGCCAACGGTGCAGCGGCGGCAGGCACAGGCCGCCGCCGCATCACGGCAGATCCCAAAGCAAACCTTCCTTCTTCCCCGTTCCCCATTCCCTTCTTCCCATCGCGCGCGAACCCCCCGAACAGTTTGTTCGGGGGGTTCGGCTTTTTCGTGTTACTTTCCGATGTACGCGCTGAGGATGGCGGCCATCTCGGCGCGGGTCGCACCGCCGTTCGGCGCGAGGTGGCTGCTGTCGCGGCCGACGATGAGTCGGCGCGCATTCGCCCACTGCATCGCATCCATCGCCCAGGACGGGATCTGTCCGGCATCGCTGTAGGCGGAGAGATTTGCGCGCGCCGTCACGTCCGCGCCGGTGAAGGCCGCATAGCCATAGAGCATGACGGCCTCCTGTGCGCGCGTGACCGCCTCGTTCGGGCGGAACGTGCCGTCGCCGAAGCCGCAGACGATCCCGTTTTGCGCCGCCCAGACGATGGCGTCGGTGTACCAGCAGCCTGCCGGGACATCCGTGAACGGGCCATCACCCGTGACCGCCGGCTCGCCCGCCATCGCATAGAGGATGACCGCGAGCATCGCGCGGCTCAGCTGCTGATCCGGCGCGAAGGTCTTCTCGTCCATGCCGACCATCCAGCCGCGGGTATACACGCGCTTGATGGCGCTGTATGCCCAGTGGTTCGTCACGTCCGTGAACGGCAGGAACATTCCCGGCTCATCCATATAGTCGGCGGTGAAGAACACCTCGATCACGTCGCCGTCCGCGAGCCGGCAGTCTTGCATGGCAACGTCCGGGAACTCCCCGTTGACGCGAAAGACCCAGCCGGAATTCGGCCCCTTGCTGAACTCGGCCACTTTCGTGCCATCCGGCTTGATGACGGCCTGCACATAGCTTCCCTTCGCCTCATAGCTGTAGCCGTTGGCCGCGAGCACCTGCCGGAACACGTCCATCGCCGTCGTGCTCTCCGGCAGGTCGCCGATCACGGACGGCGAGATCCACATTTCCGTGTCCGTGTGCAGCTGGAAGGTAACGCTGAGCGCCTTGTGATCCGGCTCGACCGGCGTGGGATCCACGGGCGTCGGAGTGACCGGCTCCGTGCCGGGCACCGTCAGCTCCACGGACACCGGCTGGCAGCTCAGTGCCTGAAAGTCCTTGTTGTCCGGATAGCGTGCGGCATACTTGCCGAGCGTCTCACTCGAGAGCTCGCTGCTGACCGTAACGGTCTTGTCCCCCGCCGCGCGGGTCACGAGCAGGTTTTCATGGCTGATAACGTCCGGATCCGTCGAGCGGAACAGCCGCCACTGCTCGCTTTCCGTCCAGCCGTCCATCGCCACGGGGACGATGCCGCTGCCGGTCAGGTCTGCATGGTCGTACACCCAGACGAGCTGACCGTCCGCATCCAGATACGCCTCCCGGAAGGGGTGCAGGTCGGTGAGAATGTTCTTTGCGTCCGTGTTGGCGTTGCGGATGCCGTCAAAGTAGTGCGCCTTGACCGCAGCCATGAGCGCAAGCTCCGCGTCGATCTCCTGCTGCGTGAGCGGCTGGACGGCGATCAGGAAGCTGCGCGAGGCCGACACGCCGCTGTCGCTGTCCGTGATCGTCACCGTGACGGTGACATCCTTTGCCGCCTCACCGGGCAGTGGGCGGTAGACCTCCGCACGCGCGGCATTGTTCACATCCGGCGGCACGATGGTGTCGGTATCGCTGCTTGCGATGGTCACGGGGGTATACTTGCCGTCCACGCCGAAGTCGCGCGTAGTCGGGAAATGAATGTCATTGGCTGCGAGATACTTGCCGTCGCGCTGCGTGAGGGGCAGACCCGTCACGGCGTCGCGCAGGCCGCCATAGGATGCAAAGCCCGCGTCGAGCTTTGCAAGCAGCTGCTCGCGCATGTTGGTCTGCTGCCCCTTGACAGTGACGGTAAACACCTTGCTGACGGTGACGGTCTGCTCCTGCGCATCTGTGAGCTGGAAGGTCACGGTCGCAGTAAGCGTAACAGTCGTATCCTGCGTGGGTGTCTTGACCACGCCGACATAGGGGTCAAAGAGCGTGTCCGCCGTCTGCTGGTTCTTGTCGCTGACGGAGATCGCCGTCGGATCGCTGGACGTCCAGGAAATGAGCGCCCACCGCTTGCCGTCGATGACCTTCGGCAGCGTCAGGTCCTGCGTGAGCAGGTTCGGGTCATCCCCGGCGGCGCACAGGCCCTCGGTGGTGAGCTGGCTCGTGATCTCGGCAGAGATCGTGTCGCGCACGCGCTGCACATCCCAGCCGATGACGACCGGGACCTGCAGTGTCTCGCTGGCACCGGCCTTGCTGAGCGCAAACGTGACGCGGTAGCTTCCGCTGCGCTGCAGCGGCGCAGTGTTCGGGTCTGCGTAGAAATACGTGATCGTGCCATCGGCCGCAATGCCCGCGCCGCCGTACACTTCCTCGACCTTGGAGACGCTGACTGCGATGCTGCTGTCGCCGATCTTCGCGCTGAGCATCGTGTTCACGTTCGTGTCCCAGCCGTATTCCGGCGTCAGGGTGACGGTGCCGTCGAGCCGCTCGACGAGCTTTTGCAGCTCACTCTTGGCGGCTTCCTTATCGAGTTCCGCCTGCGACCAGACGCGGATGTCAAAATTGCGGCAGGCGGTCGCCTCGCCGCGCGTGAGCGTCGCCGTGAGGGTGACGGTCCGGATGCCGCTGGCCGGCAGCGTCACGACGCCGGTGGCCGGGTCGATGATGCTGCTGTCCGAGCTCGCCCACGTGATGGCCGAGCCGTTCACGGAGCCGGTCGCCGGCAGCGCGATCGTCGTGGCCGCGCGGATGTCGGAGGTGTCGAGCGTCAGGGCCGAAGCGTCTGCCTTGAGCAGGCGCTCTTCCGCCGTGGCGATGCGCACAGGGCTGCTGAGCATCTTATATTCTCTGGAGACCGTGTCATAGAGCATGAAGGACAGGTAATTGCCCGCCATGTCCTCCGGGATGGTGTACTCCCGGCCGGTCGTTCCGGTGATCTCCTGATACGAGCTGGTGCCGGTGTTGCCCGCGCTGTAGTCCGCGGCCGTGAGATAGCGCCACTCGATCTTCAGTTTCGGGAAATTCTCGTAGTCGTACTCGCCGCCGCCGAGGACATTGACCTTGGCGCGCACCGTTTCGCCCACGGCAACAACGCCCTCGAGCTCCACGGTCGTGATCTGGGGGATGACATAGATCGTGATGCTCGCCGTGATGCCATCGGCCGTGCCGGCCGTGACGACCGCCTTACCGGCGCCGTCGGCCATCGCCTTGACGATCACGGACCGGTTTGCCGCGCCCGCGCCCTCCGGCGTCTCGAGCGTGACAATGCCCTCGCCCTCCGTCAGCGTCCAGTCGACGTGCGTGTCCTCATCCATGTCCTTGCAGGCGGCGGTGATCGTCGTCTGCGGCTGCGCATCATTTGTGGTGCGCCAGAGCGTGTCTGAGCCGGTCAGCTCGATGCGCGGGTCAGGCTGCACCACTTCGCCTGCCTGCCAGACGAGGATGGGGTAGCCGTTGTTCGCGCCCGCCGTGTCCTCTTTGAAGGCATTGCCGAGCTTGTCCGCAAGGCCCTCCGGGGAGGTGATGTGCGCAGCCGCCGCTGCCGTGCCGCCAAGCGTTTCCGCCTCCGGCAGCGTATAGTAGCAGTTTTTGACCGCTGCGTTGCTGAAGGCAAAAATGCCGCCCTTCTGCGATGCCTTACCGCCAATGTCGCCGATGCTGTAGCAATTTTCAATAGTGCCCTTCTGCAGCTGGCCGACGATGCCGCCTGCCTTGGCGGAGCCGGTCACGCTGCCGGTATTGTAGCAATCGCGGATCGCAGCGGTATTCTTCCAGTAGCCGAGGATGCCGCCGGCAGTCGTTCCGGTCACGGCTGCAAGATTCGCGCAGCCGCTGATCGTGACATTGTTTCCGTACAGGCCGCCGGCAATGCCGCCGGTATAACCGCCGGTCACACTGCCGGAAAAGCTGCAGTTCTCGATCGCACCGGCCTGCACCTTGCCGACGATGCCGCCGACGTAGTTTTTCGTGCCGCAGCTGACCGTGCCGGAGACGTTCAGGTTGCGGATCGTTGCCTTGTTGATCGCCGCGAACAGGCCCTGATTGGCCGTGCTGCCCTGCACATTCAGGCCGCTGATCGTGTGGCCGCAGCCATCGAACGTACCGGCAAAGAAATCGCCGACATACGTCGCCGTGCTGCCGACCGGCGTCCACGTGCCGGTAAGGGCAATGTCGCCGGCGAGATAGAGCGTGACGCCGGCGTGCGCATATGTGCCGTTTCCGTCATCCGCCTTGACCGCAGCGGCGAAGGCCCGCAGGCTCTCTTCCGTACTGATCTTGTACGCCGCGCCGGTGCTGATGTCCGCATCTGCGGCATACTCCGGCAGTGCAGCCACGTCCACCGTGTCCGCAGCCAGTGCCGCCGGCATGAGGCTGAACACCATCGTCAGCACAAGCAGCAGGGCCAGTAAGCGTTTTTTCATGTGTTTCCCTCCTGAATGAAAAAAATCTGCCCGCCGGGACCGGCAGACAGATGCAGCAAAACCGGCCGAACGAAATTGCTTCGTTCAGCCATGCAGCTTCCGGTTCCGGCGGAAATGCCTGCAGCCTTCAGGTATTCTGACTTATCCGCCATCCGGCGGCTTCACAGTGACCGACTCGCGGGGCTTTGCACCCTCATTCCCCCTGCCGCCCGAAGCGGCGAAGGCTGCGCAATGTACAGTTGTATTTTCAGTGTAGCACAGTGCAGCAAGGTTGTAAATCTTTTTTCCGAACGCACAACACCCCCGGGCCGCAGCCCGGGGGTGTTGACGATCGTCTGTTATTTGCGGATGTACGCGCTGAGGATGCTCGCCATCTCGGCGCGGGTCGTCGCAGCAGTCGGCGCGAGATGCGCGCTGTCGCGGCCGATAATGAGCTGCCGCGCATTTGCCCACTGCATCGCATCCATCGCCCAGGACGGGATCTGTCCGGCGTCACTGTAGGCGGAGAGGTCTGCACGCACCGTCACGTCGTCCTGCGTGAAAGCGGCAAAGGCACAGAGCATCACGGCAGCCTGTGCGCGCGTGAGTGCATCATTCGGGCGGAACGTGCCGTCGCCGAAGCCGGAGACGATGCCGTTTTCCGCCGCCCAGATGACGGCATCGGTATACCAGCTGTCAGCCGGGACATCGGTGAAGGGGTTCGCCGCCTCGACCGCCGGTTGACCGGCTCTGGCATAGAGGATGACCGCGAGCATCGCGCGGCTCATCTCCTGACTCGGCGCGAAGGTCGTCTCGTTCACGCCGACCATGAGGCCGCGGGTATACATGCGCTTGATGGCGGTGTACGCCCAGTGATCCCACGACACGTCGGTATACGGCAGCGACATGCCGGGCTCCTTCTCGTAATCGGCGGTGTAGAGCACCTCGATCTCGTCGCCGTCCATGAGCACGAAATCGTTCATGCCGACGTCCGCAAAGTCATTGTTGACGCGAAACAGCCAGCCGGAGTTCTGACCCTTGCTAAACTCGGCCAGCCGCGTGCCGTCGGGCGCAGTGATCGCCTGCACGTAGCAGTACTGCTCGTGGTATTCATAGGTATAGCCCTTGTCGGCCAGCACCTTCTGGAACACGGTGAACACCGACGTGCCCTCCGGCAGATCGCTGACCTCGGTCGGTGCGATCCACTCATCCGTGTCCGTGTGCAGCCGGAAGGTGACGCTGATCGTCTTGGGCTGCGCATCGTCTGCGTTCACAGCCAGTGCCGCCGGCATGAGGCTCATGATCAGAACCAGCACCAGCAGCAGCGACAGAAACCGTTTTTTCATGTACGTTCCTCCTGAAACAATAAAATCCTGCCCGCCGGGACCGGCGGACAGATGCAGCAAAACCGGCCGAACAACGC
>ERZ1673738.2347-NODE-2347-length-24597-cov-7.608141_pt1 | contig 24597 bp, 23 predicted proteins | sample MGYA00580198_ERZ1673738 | MGnify/ENA primary metagenome ERZ1673738 (study PRJEB41218, sample SAMN15661784) | gut metagenome | host: Homo sapiens | place: Canada: London | collected 2015-08-20/2019-03-30 | study: EMG produced TPA metagenomics assembly of...
GCAAAGATTTTAGAAGTCAAGCAGACAGAGATACACGAAAAGGCGAGCCAGTCTACCAAAAGCAAGTGCTGGCTACCGGGTCTGTTCCGCAGTATCGTCAGCAAGGCAAAGGACTTCCTGCAAAACCTAATTCGTGAACACGATATGCCGCCGAAGCCTGTCCTTGAGATAGATATGGCAGAGTTCCGCACCATGCAAAAGCTGATGATAAAGGCGCAGGATAAGGCGAAAGAAATCCGGCATTTGCAGGATACGGTACTTCCGAAGCTGAAACAACAGCTTGCCGATACAAAAGGGATTTTCAAGGGTAAGGAGCGCAAGGCGCTCACAGAGCAGATACAGCGGACAGAAAAGGAAATCGCTGAAAAGCTGGATAAACTGCCCGATGTTCTGAAAGAGGACGGTTATCCCGATGTGCAGGCGTTCATGGCAACCTACCGCAAGGCGGAGGCTGTTGTGGAGCAGTACAACCGTGACCTTGCCGCATGGGAGCGGGAGGTCAGGGAGAACCGCAGACCAGCCGAAAAAGAAAGGCTTACACCGCCCGAAAAGAAAAGTATTCGTGACCAGCTCAGGCGGCTACAGGCAGAGGGCAGACAGAGAAGCCAGCCAAAGCGAAAATCCCACGACAGAGAAAGATAGCTTTAATGCCGAAAACAACACCGCAGGGCAGTACCCCTGCCTTGCGGGATTACATACATTTTAAGACAGAGAAACACCCTGCAAGATTTTGAAGTCTTACAGGGCATAGGTGGTTCATTCAGGAATTAATACATCTCCATCGGAGATTGTTGCCTTAAATGCCGAAATTGCACCTGCAATGGTGTTACCACTGGTTTCATCAATTTCGCCTTCATAGGAAATTTGCACGGTATCACCAACCTTGACAATTCCATAATCTACATAACGGGAGATACGAAGGTCATTTAGCAGAACCTTGTAGGTGATACCGTCCGCCGGATTCTTGCACAGGATAGAATCATCCACCAAGATATATTCTCCCGTAATCTTAATGATTGTACCGGCTACCGAGTTTCTGTACGGTTCATACTCTACTTCAGTGGAATTCTCTTTCGCATAATGGATAATCCTGCCTGCAGCATCCTCGCCGATGTTGAATAGATACTGCCAGTTGAATGCGTTTGTCCACAGATAGCCGTCTTCCGTCACATACAGAGCAACCTTGTAGACACCAAGAGCTTCGGAAGTAATCGTAAAACTGAGGTAACTTCTGTCACCAACCGTCCATGTTTGATCTTCAACGAAAGGGGCGTTCCTACATTCGGACAGAACTTCCCACACATAATCGTCACTGCTCAATGCAAAATGTTTGCTATCAGGACTATTGTCTCCCTCAGAAAAGCGCTGAAGCTCCACGACCTCGGACAGATTTACGGCATCCATAAGCTCACCAAGGGTGTTCGGAGGAGCATACTCGTCATTTTGAAAGACATAATAACTGTCCTCCATCTTTACGGCTATAAACTGACTTTGAGCAATATCCTTCAGTGCATATGCTTCAAACTCGGCAGAATACTTTTTCCCATTATTGACTTCATCATATCCAACCACAGTGTAGTTGCCAATGCTTTCGCCAATCCATGCTTCTGATACCGCACGGCCTTTTCCATGATACTCAATACCGTCAATTTCGACATTTCTATATTTTTCATATACAGTCTGATACTCCCATGGCCATACAATTGCAGATTCGCTGGCTTGGATAGAAAAGTCCTTGTATCTGCCGTCGGTTCCCTCCGGTGTTACATTTTCCCGAAATAGCGATGGGAGGATTGCCGCCCCTACAATTACAATCACTGCAAAGCATGCTGCCAAGGAACCCCATTTTAACCAATGTTTCTTATTTTTCTTCTTGCACTTAGCTGCGTCGGCGACAAGATCGTCATCAATTTGCCCGATGGCATTTGCGATTCTCGGTGTTTTCATATTTCAACGCCCTCCTTAATCAAGTAATCTTTTAGCTTGTTTCGGGTGTAGAACAACATATTTTTGACCTTACTCTCAGTAAAAGAATAGCGCTTTGCAATCTCCCTTATAGAATCGAAATAGAAATACTTGCGGATGAAAACATTCCTGACATATTCCTCCTGACTGCGAAGAAACTTACTGATCAGCTTACCTACATCCTCGTCGCTCACATCGGGAGCATATCGTTCATCCGGCAATACTGCCGCAAGCTCATCCAAGGATAAAATGATTTCCGCCGACCGTTTCTTTCGCTTCATAAACTCCAGTCGCTTCAAAGAGAGATTTCGTGCAATCTTGCAGATAAAGGACATGAAATTGTGCGGTCTTGTAGGCGGAATGGTGTTCCACACACTCACATAAGTATCATTAACGCATTCCTCAGAATCTTCGTGATTATTTAGAATGTTATAGGCAATACTGTGGCAGAGTTTTCCGTACTTTGCATCCGTCTCCTTTATCGCCTGTTCATCTCTATTAAAGTAGAGTTCTATGATTCTCAGATCATCCATGTTGTTAACCTCCCTCATTTGACCTAAAAGCGCTTTCACCTATTAAGTACGTTTTTTGAGGCGATGGTCTTAAAAAAATAACTCTTTTAGAATTATACCATAAATCTTTGATTTTTCGGTCATATACATAAAAACGGCGGCAAGGTTTTCCTCGCCGCTGCTCCGGCTTAACTGTAAATCAGTTCTGCATTTACAATCTCCACCGCTCTACTGCGAATATTATTCATCCTGCCAACCCACTCCATTTGATTTTCTGTCTTTAGTTGCTCGGTTACGCCCTCACGCTCCGACATCTGTTTTATCAACCGAAGGAACATATCCTTTGCCTGTTTGTCTATCTCGGCAAGGTATTCGTTCAGCCTTCCGCTTGTGAGCAAATTGGTATATGTAAGCCTGTGATATTCTTTCAGATAGTGCAAATGCCGCTGTCCCCACAAACCGATAGACTGTTCTTTTTCGGCTGGTAAGATAAGACAAGGAATATAATAATCTCCTCGCAGTTCATACCAAAGACCGTTGTTTTCATCATAAATGTACTTGTCCATTAAAAAATCCTCCGTTATAATATATTCGCACATACATCACAGTTCTCCGATTGCCACACTCTGTTATATCTTGTTATGAGATTTTCTTGCCCTTGATTTTGCCCTGACAAGTAGGCAGGGAAAGAGTAAACTTGTGTGAAATCATATAAAAGGATAAGGCGAACACATTGCGATAAATCCTTTATTTTCAAGGCTTTTGGAGGATTTTATTAAAACACTGTAACCTCTGTTGAGAGGTCATAATTTACTGATGTTCAAATTTTGATTTATGCAGCCGGCGGAAGTGATGGCCGATTTGATAATTCTCTGCAATTAACAGTCATCAGAGCCGACAGAACAAAAGAAAATAAGATGTTCCGTTTTTCTTCCGTTTCTTTGACGCAGTTCACAAGGTTTTTCCAAGCAGGTAATTGTTCGGATACTTTGTTGAAACGACGTTAAATCCATTTGACTTTGAATTTGAAACAAAAGGCTTTTTGCAATCTCTGCAAACAAAACGCTGTACCCCCATCAGGCTGTTTGCCATTGCGAACAACATGTATACCCCCAATGAGGGCAAACTTTGTCCTCTGCAAAACGCTGGGCTTCAACTATCTAATGGCCGCGAAAGGGCTGAATAAAGCTATTTTTCACTTCATTTTGGTCGGCAGCACAAGTGTGCCCGATAATCAGCACGAATGGAAGTAACAGTTGACGTGCAAAGCCTTAAAATATTGTTCTTTATGTATATATAGCGGATTTTGTACCAAGAACATAGGACAACATAACAATTTTCAAAAAAACCACAAGTGATATAGCCTTTTCTTTTATAATTTGGATGCCGCAGCTATATGAAACCGGAAGCTGTTTTATGCGCAAGCCCGCAATCGACGGCAAATTCCCGACAGCCGTACTCCTACGCCCGAACCTCGCACGCGGCCGGCCATTCTCTCGCCTATCCTTTGCAGCGATGCGCCTCTTTGACGAAAATCTCTTTCAAACAACCGACCGGCGTTGTTTTTGTCCTCCCTCGACGCAGTCAGCCGACAGGCGGGCCGTTTCCATAAGCAAGGAAAAGCGGGCTTTCCCCTTGGCCGGCATTTCGGAAACCGCCCGAACCGGCTCACCGGCAGAACGCCGCTCCCGCAAAAGCGACGCCAAGTCCGCCGGCGTATCCGATTCGTTCGCTCCCGCTATTTGCATCCTCCCTTTTCACCCCGCATATCCCGACCTTCGCCGCCCGAAAAAGCAGACTGCACATCGCAGACTTCGGGCGGCCAATCCCAAAAATCAGGGCGCGGCAGAGTGGCTCGCGCCTCACTCGGGGTCGTTCGTATCCAGCAAGCAGCCACAATACCGGCATTTAGCCGGATAGCCCGAAAGGACCTCGGCGCCGGCGCCGCAATTCGGGCACTGCACGGTGATCAGCCTGCCGTTCGCGGAATCGTTGGGAAAGAGCAGAAGCTCGTTCTTCTCGTCGATATAAGCCTCCGAAAACCAACCGTGGCTCATCGCCTGACGGATGTTGCGGACGGCCTCCTCCTTGCTGCACTTCATCCCGTCGGCCAGCCAGCCGAGCGGGATGCGCTTCTGCTTCCCGATGAGCGCCTGATAACGCTTGAAGCGCCGGTCGCGCCGGTTGACCGTATACAGCTTTATCAGGCAGAAAGCGCTTACCGCCAAAAAGAACAGGCCCATAAGAACCCCGCCCCAGCGGCTCGCGCCCTCGACCATATCGCCGGTCAGGGATAACGGCAGCATCAGCCCGCCGAAAAATAACGACACGCCGCCGAAAAAGCCGAGCATCAGCTTAAACATCTGGTGCCGGTTGCCGAATATGGACGTAATGCCTTGGAGCAATGGATTCTTTTCGCGCAAGGAAATCTCCCTCTCTTCTCTTGCCGGTCTTAGCTGCGCCTGCGTTTTTTTGACGATCTCCTATGTATTATGTGCATAGGGCAGATGCCGGATTCCAAAGCGCGGAACCGGCGAACACCCCAAAGAACAGACCGACGCGCCTTCGCATTTCAAGCACGGCCCCTCATTGGACAGGGCCGCGCTTTTGATAGACGGACCGCATAAAAACGCTTCGGTCTGCCGGACGCCGCGCCCGTATACGCGGCTGTTTTCTGACCAAGGCGGTACATAATGCGCATCGCAGACTATGGCAGCAATCAAACGACAGAGCCGGCGCGCTGAAAGCCGATCCGGCCGCAATCCCCGCCGCCTGCATTGCCGTTCCGAAAAACCGACGGCTCAATCCGAAAAGCCCTCGCAGCCCAACGCGCAAGGACAGCCGTTCATATATCCTTCCGATTCTTGTGCTCGAACGTCCGTCTCGGTTCCCATTCCGTTGGATTGCGCCGCGCCGCTATGCAATGCGGCGACCGTCCCGATTCGGGATACCCTCCCGAACCGCCTCGGCGGACGGCCGTTTCGGGGAACAGAATGCTCTGAGGCCGCACCGCCGTCTCCGCAAAGCGGCCCCGCGCCGCCGGACGCAGGGACGGTTTGCGGCCACAGGCCGCGTCCGCCGCCCGAAGCCGTCCCGCGCCGCCGTGTCCGCTATGGCACAGCGGGCGCGGTCAAAAGCCGCCTCCTCGCCGCCTGTCATACAAAACGAACGCCCTTCTGTTCCATATTCCATAGAGATAAAAACCTTTCGCCAAGCCCGAAGCAAAAGGCAAGCGCGGCGCCGGAACTGCCGCAAAAGGCAGATGCGGTTCTGCCTCGTTTGAATAAAGCCGATTTTCGCCAACCATATCCGAGTTGACGCGACGTCTCACCTGCGGCAAGTCCGGCAGGCAGAGAGTGGCCGCCAACCGCGAACAAAGGGTGTTCAAACGCCGTCGGGACGCCATCGAATGCAAATCTTATAGGCTGAATTTCGTCGCGCTTTCGCTGTGATTACGGCTTGCCCGCGACGGCCGGCATTCCTTGTCGGCCGTCGTGGGCCATACGGCTGATTCGTGGAAATACTATTCGGGAATGGCGATGATGCGAGAGCAGAATTCGACATTGTAATTTGCAATTAAATCGGCAAATGACATCCGGCTCACCATCGTCCAAAATCTACGCGAATTACTGTAAGTAAACATATAGCACTCCGTTGTCGTTTACAAAAAATCGATAAATATTTTTTCGAAGCACGTCCTTGTTGATAATATACTTCGGGCGCGGTTTATCTATTTCTATATCAACCTCATAGTATTTTCCTCCGTTATACTCCAATACAAAAGTTGGGGCTTGGACCTGTTGAATTGGATACCCTTCATTGAGATTATAGCGTTCAAAGAAATCCATAGCCATTTGAAGGGCTGCTTTCTCGTCGATTGTGACTGGAGGCAGAAAGGACAACGTTTTATCCCCGTTCTCACCAAACAAGTCACCATATATGTCACGCTTTACAAAAAATGGCGTTGACCACTTATCCCTGACAAAAATCATATCCTCATTTTGTTTTACCCGCGCTGCGGCATCATCCATAGCCGTTCTGCCCTGTATATGCCAGCAGATGAACAACGTCATAGCGGCTGCGGCCAGCACGAAGAAAACAGAAAGCGTGATTTTCATTGCCTTTGTCATGAAACATAGCTCCTTTCGGCTACTCCCAAACATTGACCGGCTTCACCAAATCTGCGGAATCATACACCCATTCCGCATAACGATCCGAATTTTCTGAAGTCCCGTTCGGATAGGGTTTGTATTTCGCTTTGGAAATCAAAATAATCTATCATAATTTGAAATCCATTCGCGGTGATTACGCGCGGTGTTGTCTGATAAACCGGCATCCTATTCAAATCGCTTCCGATAGAGTGGTTCTCGACCTTTGTCGTCCCGACAAGGGTTGTTTCAACGCTCTGCTTGGATTCCCCCAGCATTTCACCGTTTACATGGATTCGTTTGTATGGAGCGTTTGCAGAACAGGCCGTCAGCAGCAATACCGCTATAACGGTTGAATAGACATATATTTTTTCATTACGATACTTTTGCTTTAAGAAAAACAACACGCAGCGTAAACCCATTTTGCGCCTGTTTGTCTAATAATCGGCCTTTGTATACCGCCGCACGCCGGTCAGCAACTCGGCAAGCCGTTCGGCGTCCCCTCGGTCCGCAGCCCGCGCAAACGCCCGTTGGGTCGACGTCCCCTCGCGGTCAAGCTCCGGCGGCGCTGCGCAAACCGCTATGCTTTCAACAGTATAGGCGGTTTTGACACCCACAAGCCGCTCGGGATACGCTGGATACTGAAGCACGAAAAGCTCCGCAACAGGGCCGCCGCGTGCCATCGCCACGCGCCGCATACGGACGCCGGCGAATTCCGCCTTGTCGGCGTCCTTGATTTCCCGAGACAGGACGCTGTGCCAAGCTGCGTCCGCTTCGCCGCCCGTTTCGTAATATCCATGACTTGTATCCGTTGCAACCGTTTCCGGCTCTGCTCGTCCGTATGCCGGCAAATTTCATTTATAATTTCCTCGATTTGAAAACAATTGACTGAGGAAACTTTTGGGCTTTATAAGGCGAATAAAATTGTGAACGAAACGCATAATCGTTATCTGATACTTTTAAGTCGGTTTCTTCAACAATCCTTTCAACTGCAAATCCGGATTTTGCGAGCGCGTTGATAGAATCGGATAATCGTCTGTTATAAAGTGTTAGAGGAAATCCGCTTTCTTTATTGAAATCCGAATTGCTGCGATTGGCAGAGCCATTTATATTCTTTTTAAATGTAAACGGTTCTTCTTCAAAATAACTGCCTGAAAAAATCAATGTATTCTCAAAGGCCTCAATACAGTGCATAAATGGATGATCCCAACTAAATATGAAAACGCCGTCTTGCTTTAAATAAGACGAAATAAGATTAAATGTTTTTTGTAAATCCATCGTCCAGCCTATGGCATATATTGAGTAAACGATATCAAAATAATTTTCCGGAATACCAGGATTTGACTCCATAGGGGCATTAAAAAGATATGCTTTATAATGATTATCGGACAAAAACTTCGCTGCATTTTCCATTTGCTTGGTAGACAAGTCAAGCCCCCATAATTCTTCGGCACCTTTATCGCCACACCATTTGAGAGAATGCCCGCTGCCACAGCCGATATCCAACACTTTCTTGTCTTTGAGTACAGGAAACAAGCCAAGTTCATCTTCTGTGGGTATAAAACAACCATAAACAGGTAGGGCTGTCACTCCAAAGAAGGAATCAGCAATTGCATCCCAGCTTTCTTTATTTTGCCTTAAAATATTTTTTTCATTTCACACCTTCTGGATAATATAAATAATTCCATTTGCATTTTATCATAACGTGCAAAAGAAGTCAACTGTTTTATAACAAGCGACTTCTTTCGATATCATTCTGTGTTTGGTGAACGAAATAGACATAACTGATTATCGTGTTACATAGATAAAAGCAACGCCAAACCCAAACGGACGGAGTTCAGCGTTCCGCTGTGTTTGGCGAATGAAATAGATACACCTTAAATCGTGATTGAAAAATAAAAATGACGCTGAAGCCAATACGAATTGCATCCAGCGTCACGCTGTCTACCAGGGATAAAAAGATGCCAGCTAAAACGCGGGAGGTGCATTTGGTAACAGAAAAGACCCGGAGCGCGTATCGGCTCCAGGCCCTGCCTGGTGTCTGCCGGAGACAAAAATGATGACACTTTGGCGCGAGCACTGAAGCATAAGCAAAAAAGAAAGCCCCGCACGCGTATTGCGCGTCGAGGCTCTCGACTGTCAATGGGCTATGAAAAAGATGTTTCCAGTAGTTTTGTGTATGGATTTGAACCCTCACACAAATGATGCATCGCCTGCGGCAATATGATATTATGCTTCGCATAATGATGCTGCTCATTTCATTCGCAATGATGCGATGTTTGCCTGAAACATTCGCGAAGCGACATCATTGTGCTATGCACAACATCATTAACGAAGTGACAGTATTTGCCGAAGGCAAACATCATTGAAAAAAGCACGCCGAAGCGTGCTTTTTTCTGTCAAAATCACATGAAAAAAATATTTTAGAACTTTTACCGGTGGGGATTGAACCCTCGCAGCCAAAACAGGTTGGTAGTGAGCAAGAGACGTTGTGCGCGCGTTTTCAAGTGATATGCAGCTTGCGGCGACGTGTAAAGCGGCTACAAAAAAGATGTTTTGTCAGTTTGTTGTATGGGGGGTGAACGCTCACATTACTTTAGCAGAGTGTTGGCGTAACTTTATTCTACAGATGAATGCTAAGAAAATGCCGCCTGTGTCAAATAGGCGGCATTTGTGGTTACGCTCATTTTATAATCGGAATCCACAGTTCTCGATATCTTTGCTCGCTCTTGTTTCCTCTATACCAATGTGTTACAACAAGTTCGGGAGATTTGGCCAATTGATATCCTGAATTTGGAAGCCATTCGGTCGCGATTCTTTTTCTCAAATCAAGGAAAACGGTTGTTGGATAAGAACATCTCTCAGTTTCAAATACAGCGTATGTACACTTTGGGATAGTGATATTCTCAAAAAACTTTGCAAACGCTTCTCCAAGCACGTCGTCTTTGTTAAGATTGTTGCGATAATACGCAGAGAGCTGATTCGCAATATAAAAATCATATCCTTCATCATCGATATTCGTAATCACATCATAATTCATTTCAAGATTACCTGATAGCCCTTGAAGAATATACTGCAAAGCTCTGGTCTTTACATACATTTCTTTTTCTTGATTTTCACGTTCACCGGGGATGCCGACGAAATGGCGCTTATATCCCGTCAAGATCATCTCGTTTTTTTCTTCAATTCTGTAATTCATAACTGTACCGCCTTCCAATGAAAATTTTAGTACAAGACGGGAGAAGGACTTGAGATTGCTGCCGTTATTTCGAGCCTGCGATGGCAACATACCGTGGAATTTTTGAAATGCTTTTGCAAAGCTGTCCGGACTCTCATAGCCGTATTTCAGCGCAACGTCCATCACTTTTGCGTCACTTGCGGCAAGCTCCGTACCGGCAAGTGACAGCCTGCGATTTCGGATATACTCGCCGATGGTGAATCCGCAAAGAATACTGAATACGCGCTGAAAATGATAACACGAGGAGAAGCTTTGTGCCGCGACGATTTCATAATCAATCGTTTCTGTCAGATTATTTTCGATATAGTCGATCGCATTTTGCATTCCGATGATCCAGTCCATATTATCCCTCCTTGTCTGCCTATATTTTATCAAAAAGCGAAGATTATTTCTCGATATTTTGTGCTGAATATAATCGGATTGTTTTAACTTAACAGAAGTCTATTCGAAATAATAGTTCTTTGGGTGTAGGTCATACTTTATTTGGGTTAAGTGTATAATAAAAACCTGCCAATAAAGCAATTACAGCTTTTTCGACAGTTTTTTACATTGCTGGGAGAGGGTGGATTCTGAACCCAAAGACGCTTTGCGTCGAACAAGTTTGCTCCCGCCTTTGCCGTTTTACACAGTTTTTTCGCACCTTGCAAAGCGCTTCCTGCTGCTTCGCTGCGGCAAATTGATCGCTGCTTTTTGCCACCGCACTCTAGCCAAAATAAAAAAGCACCCCATCAGGACGCTTTTTATTTTGGTGCGGGCGGCGGGACTTGAACCCGCACGCGTAAAGCACCGGTTTCTAAGACCGGCTTGTCTGCCATTCCAACACGCCCGCATATACAATTTGTATTTTATCATTTGAAGCGCCGTTTGTCAATACGGCTTTTTGTTTGCGGTCTTTTTCTTGCTTTTCGCTTGCATTTTGCGGCAATTTGTGCTATACTGTAAACATAAGCTACGTTATTTCTTTACATGATACCCGAAAGGACGGTTGTTCTTATGAAGTGCCCCGCCTGCGCGCATCCCGAAAGCAGAGTGATCGATTCGCGCCCGTCCTCGGACGGTTCTTCCATCCGGCGCCGCCGCGAATGTCTGCACTGTCAGAAGCGGTTCACCACCTACGAGACCATCGAGACGGTTCCGATCACAGTGGTGAAGAAGGACAAATCCCGCGAGAGCTTCGACCGCAACAAGGTGCTCAACAGCATCATCCGCGCCTGCGACAAGCGGCTTGTGACACGCGGCGAGATGGATTCGGTGGTGTCCTCCATCGAGATGCAGCTTCAAAATTCGCTGCAGACCGAGATTCCCTCCTCCCGCATCGGCGAGATGGTGATGGAGCGGCTCAAGGACGTCGACGAGGTGGCCTACGTTCGTTTCGCGTCGGTCTACCGGCAGTTCAAGGACATCGACGCGTTTTTGGACGAGCTGAACAAGCTGCTGGCCGAAAAGAAATAATCTGCCGCGCGTTTGCGGCGAGGCGGTAAGAAAGTGAGGACGACGGTGATGTTTAGGAAAGGCGATACGATCGTATACGCCACGACGGGCGTCTGCGTAATCGACGACATCCGCGAGCAGGCCTGCACCGGAGAGGTGCATACCTATTATGTGCTGCAGCCGGTATTCGACAGCAGCTCCAAGGTTTTTGCGCCGGTCGGCGCGTCCGAGCAAAAGATGCGCGCCGTTCTCACCGCCGGCGAGGCGGACGAGCTTGTCCGCGCGCTGCCCGACGCGCCCGCCGACTGGATCGACAACGACACCCGCCGCAAGGAGACCTTCTCCGCTATGCTGCGCTCGGGCGACCGCGGCGAGCTGGTGCGGCTGGTCAAAACGCTGCACCTGCACCGGCTGGAGTTGCAGCAGTGCGGGCGCAAATTCCATCTGGCCGACGAACGTATGCTGCGCGACGCGGAACGCGTTCTGTTCGAGGAGCTGGCTTACGCGCTGTCCATCCCGCCGGAGAGCGTGGGCGACTACCTGCGCACGCACGCGCAAACGACCGCGGTCGGCTGACGAACGCGGCACCGACAGGAAAACGTGCAAAAAAATCTCAAAAAAGACTTGATTTTATCGCGCGGCTGGTGTATAATAGCACCAGTCGTCCGATCATACGGCCGAAATCGCCCGGAGGCATAGCTCAGTTGGTCAGAGCGCACGGTTCACATCCGTGAGGTCGCAGGTTCGAGCCCTGCTGTCTCCACCAGTCAAAGAGCCTCGAAATGCAATTTGCATACTGCCTATGTTCCGTCGCCGACGTTCGGACGGCATTTTTCGCCGCCGCTGACATATGAAAGACGCCAGAAAGTTTCGGCAGTTGTTTTTCATTATAAAGGGACATTCAAGCCCGTACGCTGACCGTGACCATGCCTTGCCCTCGCTTGAATACGACACGGCTGTTTTCGCATTTTATGCAGGTTAAGGGGAGCCTTTTTAAAAAGCAAAGTGCCGAAATGCATAAAGGCTTCTGAAATTTCTCTATAAAAAGTCGGATAGGATATGAATTTGCTATAAAACGCAGGTTTTGTTCTGTGCGGCGCGTGATATCAGGTGGCGAGCGCTGCTTTCCTGCGCCGCCATAACGGGCTGCGGTGCGCCGCCTTGTTCCTCCGTCTCCGCACAGTCCCGCGCTCCGGCCTGCGGCCGCGCGCGGGCTGGCTGCGCCTCCGGGCGGGGGCGCCCACGCGTCGCGCGGCCTTCGGCTCGCGCGCCGCACGGGCGGCGGGGCCGCCTGCGGGCGGGTTCGCCCCATTCTTTCTCCGAGGGGGGAGCGGCGGACGACACCGAAAATTTGTAGGTTGACAAAGGCAGCGCGGTGTGCTATACTGCGTCTGGACAGCAGACGGAAGTTTGCTTTGAGACGCCCGGGAATTGAAGCTTACGCCGAGATTTCCCGGGCGTTTCGCTGCGTTATTGGGAGTTTACGCCCAACGGGGCGCAAATTTCAGAATGCCACGCATTTTGCACCGAATTTTGTCTCTTTTTTCGTCCAGTTTCGGCGAGAACCCGAATTCTCCTCACCCGGCCGCGCGTCTCGCCGGAACTGTGTGCCGCCCCTCGCGGAGGGCGACCGCCCTCCGCGCATCCGCTGCGGCGGGGCGCCGAGCTGCACAAAATCAAGGTATTATCCGACAAATGGAAGCACTCTACGACATGATTTTTCCGTACGAAAATTATATAATATATGCAGAAAGGAGGAGCAACCGTGGAACTTATCAAAAACCTGATGAATGCCATTCATTACGTCGATTCCCATTTAACGCAGGATATCAGCGTCGAGGATGTGGCGGGCCAAGCATATATGTCGGTTTCGCATTTTCAGCGTGTTTTTCATGTCGTAACCGGAATAACCGTTGGGGAATATATCCGCAACCGACGTTTAAGTCAGGCGGGGCTGGACATGCTGCTTCACAAAAGCAAGGTTACCGATATAGCGATGCGGTACCAATATGACACAGCCGAAAGCTTTTCAAAAGCGTTCACCCGTTTTCATGGCATCGCGCCGTCGGACGCAAAAAAACGCGGAGAAAAGCTGAAATGTTTTGACCCGATCACAATCAATGTTTACATCGAGGGAGGATTTACGATGTCGCGCGAAATTATGGAAAACGAAGAAGGCGTCAGACTGATTCGTGAAAAATTCGAATATAGAAAAGCCGGTAAATTGAGGTTCATCGGACTCGATTTAATCGAAAACGACGTCAATATAGAGGAAACGCTTCGAATCATCTCGCCGCTGCTCGACCCGCTGAAGCCCGAATACGCTTGGCGCGAAATTACGGACTACTGCTATTTGGAGCATCACAACGGCGGAGAGGTGAACGTGAACGAAACGCATATCGGTGGATTTTTCTTTCAGGCCGACACGCCGGTGCCGGACGGCTGTATCTTTTATGACGTTCCTACCGTCAATATCGGCTACGGCCTTTACTGCGGCGACGAGAGCTTCGGCGGCGACACCTTTGACGCCTATGTTTTCACCCGTGACAAAATATTGAACGACGGCATTATCATCCCATATCCCGAAGCCTACTGGACGGCGGTGCAGTTCATAGACGGCGAACCGCACAAGGGAGAATACCGTTTTGGCTATATGTTCGGCGTTGGAGACCTAAAATAAAACGATACAAGGAAAAACATAAGGCGATGGCTTTCCGGCGTCGCCTTTTTCTCCCATATTCCATTCTGCAATTTATACAGTAGCGGAAAGAGCATCGGCTTGCCGCCGCATACCGGCTGCCGGTTGAAGACCTGCGCGCGCCGGACGTTCGGCTCCGGCTGTCCGCACACCTGTACGCAGGCGCCTGCGGCTCCGCCGGCAGCGTTGAAACGCGGACGGCCGGCCTCAATGCGATGCCTGCTGCCGCCCCACAGCGCGGTATACTGCTGTGGGGCGGCAGCGAGGTCCGCGGCACGCTTCTGCCGTACCATCAGCTACGGCCGCATACGCAAAAATCCCAAAACCATTTGCCCTTACAGCGAAAGCAGGACGCTGCAAAACGCCATCCGATGCAAGAGCGGGCGAATTACGCTACACATTCAAACAGAATCAACGGGGACAATTCACCGACGCACGGGCGCTCTATGGTCTGCTGCGCATCGGAAATCGTTTCCAAAACAGGTGAGCATTATGGTTTTTGACAGAAACCTTACAGAATTTCCGACAATGGTACATCGCGATATTTATATGAGAGCGCTTCGTCTTGTGCCGCCGGAGGTCTCTTTGGCGGCAATGGAAAAAACGGAGCCTGCAACAGCGGCAAGCGGACGCGAGTTTTATCATTTCATCAACGAACTGTACGGCGATATGTATTGCAATCCCGAAGCTTACGGTATGACGCCCGGCGCATACGAAGCCTTTGCAGCCAGTAGAAATTGGAGCTATATCCGTCTGCGTGTGAAAGACGCAGGTGCATATTATGATCTTTCCGAAACGCAAATCACGTCGTATATGAAATTCATCTATGAAACCGCACTTCACTGTCATATTTCGGACGGATGCTGTTACATAACATACGATGACTTTGAATCGGTCAAAGACTTGACGAGAAAAACGCCCGTTAAAACTTGGCGACTGTTGCTCCCCATCGAAACGGTGATGAAAAATCTCGAACGCGTCGGGCTTCATTTCCGTGATGACGGCAGCAGAATACAGGTCGTTCACGAGATGCACCCGAATCTGTTTCTTTCTGCCGCCGCCTTGTGCCATGCGGTAGAGAATACCATTATAAATCCCGTCTCCCAAAAATTAAAATATTACTTCGGGGATTATATGGATACGCTTGAATTCAGGCTGCTGCAAGGCCCCTACTACCCCGACTTCGAGGACCAGATACGCACACTTTCTGACAAAGACCGCGAATCGGTTATCGCTCTGGACAATTTGGCAAAGACATACAAGCTCCGTCCGAATTATAAAGCATCACAGCTGGGTTTTGAATACAAATATAAGGGCGAGTATGTAATGACCGTCTGGACGAACGGTTTCTTTACCGAACCCAACAAAAAGTATACCTCGTGGAATCGATATGTGCGGGCTCGCATATGCGGGCCGATAAATTCGTCCTATCTTGAAAACGTTGAAAAATGCGGCGAAGACTTCAAGGAATATTTTATGCGTCACCTGAACCTGTGCGGCGGATGTACGCCGTCTCACTTGGGCGATACAAGCGCCATAAGATATATTTTCGGGAGAAAGGTGCGGTTCTGCTCCGCTGACATCGCCGCGGAATTCCCCGGCTTTACAATGCAGGATTTGCCTTATATGAGCAAATATATCGAGCTTCGCATAAATGAAATTGAGCGAAGCCGTTAAATCGCACATCGAAATATGCAGGCCCCTCCGCCAAACCGCCATTCCGAACGCGCCGCGTCCCGTCGCGTCATCCCCTGCCGCTTCGTTGATTTGGCTTTGGTAACGCAAAACCGTGGTTTCGATCCAATGGATCTTGAAATCACGGTTTTTATTTTATATAATTAAGAAGGAGAAAGCAAAACGAATCCACATCGTTCGGTGGGAAGCATGTCTGCGCAAAACCGAAAGAGCTGCAATACGGCGATACGGTCAGCCTGCCCGCGCCGGCTCCGGCATACACGCCGGAGCAGCAGCGCCGCCGTAACGGGCTGCGCTGCGTCGCCTTGTTCCTCCGGCTCCGCACAGCCCCGCGCACCGGCCTGCGGCCGCGCGCGGGCTGGCTGCGCCTCCGGGCGGGGGCGCCCACGCGTCGCGCGGCCTTCGGCTCGCGCGCCGCACGGGCGGCGGGGGCCGCCTGCGGGCGGGTTCGGCCATCCGAAGCACCGGACGTATTCCACAAGGCCGTCGGGCTGTTGGTCGTCGCGCATCGGCGGCCGTTCCGGTTGTGGTCGCTGTGTCGATGTGATCGATAAAATTCCGTACCGAATCGACACAAAATACGGCATTCCCCGTGGTCCGATGCGAAGACTTCGGACACGGGCAGAACAACGTCATTCTTCCCATCGGCGTTCCGGCAAGGCTGGACACAGCGTCCGAACGCTCTGTGCCGCCGGAAAGCGGCGTCTGCGAATCAGGCGCGCCGCACCCGAGCGGCTCAAGCGGAAATTGAGCAAAAAATGACGCTGGTTCAACGAGCGCTTGCTGGTTATACGGCTGTTTTTCTGCTATCCTGTGTACAACACAAAACCGAAAGGCGGACAGATTATGTTTGATATGCAGCAGATGGGAATTCGGATTTCCAATTTAAGAAAAGCGGCACAGCTCACGCAGACCGAGCTGGCGGACCGGCTGGGGATCAGCTTTCAGGCGGTTTCCAACTGGGAAAGGGGGCTGAGCATGCCGGACATTTCCAAGCTCGCCGAGCTGGCGTCGCTTTTGAACGTCACCGTCGACGCGCTTCTGGGCGGCGAGCCGGGCGGCCAGACGGTGCGGCGGCTGCTGGAAAAACAGCCGGCCGGCGACGTCCCCGTCGGGGAAATTCAGGAAATCGCGCCGATTCTGCACACCGATCAGGTGGAAACGCTGCTGGGCGATACGGCGGACAAGCCCATAGACGCAGACGCCATCGCCTCGCTCGCGCCCTATTTGAGTCAGTCGTTCATCGACGACTGCGCCGACAAGCTGCTCCAAGCGAACGGCTCGCTGCACACCATCGCAAAGCTCGCCCCGTTCGTCAGCACGTCCTTTCTCGATGAAAAAGCCGAGGAAGCTCTCCGGCAGACCGGCTCTCTGGACGCAATTCGCGCCGTCGCGCCCTTCCTCAGCGAAGCGCTGCTCGACCGTCTGGCGGAAACGGCTTTTCGGGAGACGGGACGCCTCTCCTCTTTTTCGGCCGTCACGCCCTTCGTCAGCACGGCCGTTCTCAACCGCATCGCGGTGGAGGTGCTGCGGCAGGACGGGCCGCGCGGAATCGCCCCGCTCCTGCCCTTTGTGGACAGCCGGATTTTGGTGGATTACCTAAACGGCGCCCTAAGCGAGTGACCGCACGCGCGTATTGCCGCGCGTAAAGCCGTCGGGGCGTCCCCGCGTCGGGCGGCGTTTTTCACAACCCGGCGGCTTTTCCTAAGAGAACGCAGCAATGCCGATTTGTCCGGCACTCCATATGGATTCGACGGCAGGCTTTTCCCGACGCGAGGAGAGAAAAAACGAACGATAAAAAGGAGCGATTTCTTATGACAGAAACAACGCTGCTCTCCGGCATCCCCGCGCTGCGCTACGGCGACCCGTCGGCGGTCTGCTTCATCGGCGCGGTGCAGCGTCTGCTGGAGGCGCTCGGAGAAACCGTCAGGCAGGACGAGCTGTTCGCCCTCAGCGGCGTTGGGCTGTGCTTCCCGTGGCGCTGCGGCTCCTGCTGCGACGAGGTCGGCATCATCCCCGAAATCCCCGCGCGTACCCTCGGCGCGTTCGGCTACGAAAGCGTCTATCTGACCGGCGAAGCGCTGGCGGACAAGGCGGCGGCAGCGGCAAAAATCCGCGCGTCGATAGCGGCGGGGCGGCCTGCGATCGGCTTCGGCATCACGGTCAGCGCGCCGATGGCCTGCCTGATCGTCGGCTGCGGCGAAGACGGGCTGTATATGCGCGCCTGCCAGCCGCCGGAGGGCGGGGAGGCCGGACAAGCCGAGCCTTATTTCGTCGCCGACTGGCATGAAAAATGCGCGGGCTTGTTGTTTGCCGGTGAGAAAACCGGCGAACGGCTGACCGGGGAGGCCGCCTACGCGCGGATTGCGGACTGGTCAGCCCTGTTCCGCGGCTACGATCCGCCCGTGACGGCAGCGGGACAGGCCGTCTATGTCGGGCAGGCGGCGTTCGGGCAGATGATCGGCTGGCTGCTGGACGACGCACAGTGGCAGTCGCCGAACGAGGGCGGCAAAGAAATGTATCTCAAGCAGTGCGGCCTGCTGCTGTTCAACCATTACCGCTGGCAGCTCGGCCTTTGCCTGCGGCGGTTGGAGGACGCCCGCCCCGGGACGGTGCCGGCGGAGACGTTCGAGCTGCTCGGCCGCATCGGCGCGGCAGTCCCCGGCGCGCACACGTCGGACCTGTGGCTGCACGAGGCCGTGGACGGCGCACTGACCGATTTTTCGGCGATGCGCCGCCGCGAAGTCCGCGAAAAGGCCGCCGCCTATGTCCGGCGGCTGAGCGAATTAGACGCGGAGCTCCTCTGGTCCCTCGCCCGCTCTGCCGCAGCGCAGGGAACCGATGCGCTCGTATGCGAGCGCTTCGACTACCGCCGCATCGGCCGTCTGCGCTTCATCGGTGTGGACGCGTGGCGCACCGGCGAATCTTGGGATGCACTCCGAGCACGCCGCGGCGCGTTCCTGCCCGCACTGGACGCGCTGGCGCCCGCTTACGGCGCCGGAATGCCCGGGCTGTGCGCGATGATGCACCACAACGGCGGCGAGGTGGACAGCGAGAACCACTTCCTGCTCGGCCGCTTTTTCCGCGCGGGCACGCCCGTGCCCGACGGATTCGATTTCTACGACCTGCCGACCGAGCTGGCGGCCTACGCCGTCTACGCCGGGGAGTCGTTCGACGGCGACCTCTGGGCGGGCTATTACCGCACGCGCGACCGTATCCTTGCCGACGGACGGCGTATCCCCTACCCCGAGCGCTACTGGCACGCGGAGGTCTACACCGACGGCATGCCGCGCCGCGGACGCTACCGCTTCGGCTATCTGTTTTCCGTGGACGAATGACGCTGCCGGTGCAATCCGCCGCAGAAACGGGCGCGCATAGCGCGCGCAGACAAAGCCATACAGCGGCGGCGTTCCGCATACGCGGCACGCCGCTACGGCGGCCGGCGCCCGGCGGACGCAGATGCGTCCGCCGGGCGCCGGCCCCGAAAGCCGAAGCGCGATTCCGGCCGCAAAACGGAACGCTTCATTTGAAATCCCTATGCAAAAAGCCGATGCGGTTTGTCCGCATCGGCTTTTTATCGTTAAATCTGCGAAATACGCGAACTTAGCGCGCTTTCTTCACCACAACGACACCGGCCAGCGCAATCAGCGCGAGGACGGCGAACGCAGCAATGCCTGCGTCGCCCGTCGAAGGCGTAGAGGAGGTGGGAGCGGACGAGGAAGCTGGCGCGTCAGTCGAGGACTCGACCGGAGCGGCGGAAGAAGCAGGCGCGCCGGAAGACGTATCGTCCCCATCGCCGTCACCGAACACGACCTCCGCTTGATCCGCGGCGTAGTTCTTCGCGACCTCGTCGGCCGTCAGCGCGCGGTCATAGAAACGGAACTTGATGTACTCGGTGGTGTGCGACTTCTCAGCGGCAGCGTGGCCGAAGAAGTAGTCCTCGACAGCCAGCGCGGCGGTCGCGGCGGAAGCCGCCTCGGCAGCCAGTTCGCCGTTGATGTAGATTTTGGAAGGTTCCCCGACCTTGAACACGACGGTGATCGTAGAATCGGAAAGCGCATCCTTACCGCCGATTCCCTGCTTGCAGGGTCTTGCATTGGAGCCGTTCTTGAACTCGATGGCGTCGTCCTGCAGTCTGTAAAAGAGCGAGTACGCGTCGGTCGCGGCGTTGAGGTAAGTGCCCCAAGTGCCGCCGGTGACCTGCGTAGCGCCGAGCTGCATCTCGGTCGTGAATTCCTCACCCTTGATCAGATCCACGATGCCCTGCGGGAAGTTGACCTGCGTGGCCGTGTTGAGGTACACGCCGTCCTTGAACTCGTTCTGCCCGGCGGTGTTGGGAACGTCGGCGATGTCGTTGTCGCCGGCCAAATCCGCCCAAGTCGTGTCGCCGGCCTTCTGCTGCCCGGCGTCGTAGAACGCAACCAGACCGTCCGTAACATACGACTCGTCCGCAGCAAAAGCGCCGACAGCCGCGACGCAGCCGGCCAGCAGCAGTACGGCAAGGATGATCGAAACTGTCTTTTTCATCAGAAAAATCTCCTTTTTATATAAATTTTGAATTTTTTGTATGACAGCTTAATCATACCATTTCAAATCGTCTTTGTCAATAGGTTTACACAATTTTATCCATATCCGTCAAAATCCGAATACGCAAAATGCCCGAAAAAAGTTGCAAAACGCTTTCGGACGTGCTATAATAACCGCATAGAGTATTATGTAAGAGAAGAGTATATACAGCGGTTATTCGAATTTTCCCCGCCTGCGGCGTGAAAAATTCCGGGACTCTGTACACCGGGAAACAACCGCATAGAGTATTAGCGTATGTACGGCGGCGATTCGAGTCCCCCCTCCCGCCTGCCGCGCGGAAACGTCGGAATTCCGCACGCCGGAAAACAGCGTCAGCGCCGCTGCATACGGCGGCCGTTCGGGTTTTCCCCGCCGACGAACGGGAAACCTCGGCGTGCTTTGGACACGGCAGCCGCCGCGCAGTGACCGCAGAATTCTATCATTTTCAGCGGCCGTTTCGCTTCCCCGCGAAAGCGCATAGGAACGCCTCAAATCTCCCCGAACTTGGCGGCCGCGCAAAGGTCACGGGCTGCCGCGCTTTCCTCTGCGACCATTCGGACTTTGCCGCGCTGCCGGCGCGGAAACCTTAAATTGCTTGAAAACAAAACATATTGTCGCCGGACGGCGTCCGCCGCTGCGCGGGCCGGCTCGGTTCGATCGGAAAGGAACAAAACAACAATGGCATTTATGTACACACTCGGCTGCGGCGTGACCAAAGCATCGCTGGCGGCCTTTATCCGGCGCGCGCACGAGAGCGGCGTGGACATCCACGCGCTTTCCTACCGCAAAAACGGGCAGGTCGCCGCGGAGCTGGCGCTGCCGCCCTACGCCTTCGACCAGCGGGCGCAGCTTTATTCGCTCTCGAAATCCTTCACCTCGATCGCCGTCGGCATCGCCGCGGACGAGGGACTGCTGCGCGCCGACGAAAAAATCGCCGACATCTTCCCCGACAAGCTGCCGGCGGACGCGCCCGAGGCGGCGCGCGAGGCGCGGCTGTGCGATCTGCTCTCGATGCAGAGCGGACACGCCGTCTGCGCGCTGGAGAGCATGCTCGAGGGCGACCCGGTGGCCAAATTCTTACAGGCGCCGATGCCGCACAAGCCGGGCACCACTTTCGTATACAGCACGGGCGCGACCTGCGTCTGCGCGGCGGCGGTGGAACGGCGCGCGGGTATGCCGCTGACCGACTATCTGGAGGAACGGCTCTTCCGCCCGCTGGGGATTGCAAGGCCGCGCTGGAAAACGCTCGGCGGGGTCACGCTCGGCGGCGTGGGACTCTACCTCTCGGCGGCCGACCTCGTGCCGTTCGCCGAAATGCTGCGCTGCGGCGGCGTATACAACGGCCGGCGCATCGTGAGCGAGCAATGGATCAAAGCCGCCACGTCGCGCCACTCCATCGACGTGAACAACGGCTCGCACGACTGGACGGCAGGCTACGGCTACCAGTTCTGGCTCAACGACAACGGCAAGGGCTACCGCGGCGACGGCGCGTTCGGCCAGCTCTGCATCGTCATACCCGACCGCGGGGTTACGTTCATCCTGCTGGCCGAGGCGACGAATATGCAGCGCGAAATGGACGTGATTATGGATTTCATCGAGCACGACGACGCGCCGGACGGCCCCGACGAGCTGCCCGGGGCGCTGTATACGCCCGCGCCGACCGAGCAGACCGCGTTCTCCCGCGTCTGGACCTGCGAGGAGAACGCCGCCGGCATCCGCACACTGCGGCTTGACTGCGACGGCGAGACCCTGCGCATCACCAAGACCGACGCGCGCGGCGAGCAGACCATCACCGCCGGCAACGGCCGCTACGCCGTCTCGTCGTACACGATGACCAAGCTCTACCCCTGCATCTCGCAGTTGGAGGCCTACGCGCCGTTTGAGGAACTGAAAACGGCGGCGTTCTACACGCTCGGGGACGGCGGCGTGGACGTCACCCTGCGTCATCTGGAATCGCCTCACACCGAGTATTGGCATTTCTCGCTCGGGCAGGACCCGGAATGGCGCTTCAGCGCGCGGACGGGTACCTTCACCCCGGCGCTCCGCCAGCCCATCCACGGCAAAGCGGAATAAAGTCTTAAAGCTACGGGTTGTATAAGCGAACGGCATACCGGCCGCCCTTTGGGCGGCCGGTATGCCGTCCGGCCAAAAAAAGCTTTGGAACAAGAGCCATCAACGGCCTTTTCAAAGGACGAAAGCGCTCCCCCAATGTGCGCGGGCGCGCGGAACCTTCGCCATAGAGGTTCTGCCACGGCACGAAGAAACGCAATGCTTTGCAGCCTGCCGTTTGCCCGCTTGCTGCTCGTCGGCCCGCGCGGGACCCCCCCTGCCCCGTCCGAAGAAGCCGCCCGCCTGCGCGCAGGCCCGATAAAGCCTTGCGGCGCGCGGCTGTTCCGGACGCGGACGGCGTAAAGCCGCCGGCTTTTTTATAGTCGGCGCAAAAGCGAACGCTTTTCGGGCGGCCTTTCGCTTGCCAAGCAGTCAAAACACGAAAAACCGGCAAACGGCATAAAAAACCGGCGCGGTGCGGCGGTTCGGGCCGCATCACGCCACGGCGCGGCCTGTCCGCTTTCTGTTTCTCTGGGAATGCTGCGTCCTGCGGGACGCGCGCGGGACCCGCCCGCAAATTTTCCGCGCACGTTCTTGACGGAACATACAGGCGAAGCGCTGTTCGCGCGCGGGAAACCGCCGCGCGGACAGCGCTTCGCCCCGCCTGCAACGCAGGTGGGGGCGATTTGTGCCGAACATAGGACAGGCAGCCCTTTTTATCGGCAGGAAGGCCGCCCAATGGGCGGCCTTCCTGCGTCTAACTTTGCCGGCGTATGCAGGCCGCAAAGCGGCCTGCATACGCCGGCAAAAAAGGGGCCGTCGCGCAAGGCGGTGGCTTGCGCGCGGGATTTCTGCTTATCTGCGGGCGGTATGCCGAACAGTCCGACGTCCGTTCGACGTGTTTGAACAAATACGCACCCACGCGCCGGGGCCTCTGTCCGACCTCTATGGGTTGCGGCGCCTTCGGGATGGTGTGATGCAGCCGCGCCATATGCGTCACGGCGCCGCCCTGCTTTTTCCGCAGCCCAAGGCCGCATTGCGGCAAAGACGGATACGGGCCCGATTGTGGTCGGCGTCGGGATTCATTGTGTTTTATATTCTTCCCTTTTGGCGTGCGCACAAGGCAGACGGGCGTCCTCCAAGCGTTCCGAAAGCAGACGCTCCGGCGGCACGTCGAACGCGACGCTGATCAGATAAAGCGTAAGCATGGTGACTCTCGCGGAATGCACGCCGCTTTCGAGCTTCCGCAGGGTACACGGGGCAAGGCGCAGCAGACGCGCCGTCTCCTCGACGGAAAAGCCGTGCGATTCGCGCAGCCAGCGGACGTTGCGGCACAGCGTTTCCCAAGCGGGCGGATTTTGGGAAGCCATCCAAACGTCACCTCCTTTTCGGCGGATCGGTTGCGGCCGATTCGATTTTTGCTCGGTTCGTTCCGCGGCCTCAACGGTCCAAGCGGTCGGCAAAAAGCTCTGACGCTTGAACGCCGAACTTTTTTCGGATGCGAAACAGGATTCGTATGTCCCATTTCGGCATCCATTCGCCGCGCTCAACGGCGCGCAGCTTGACAGGCGAAATGCGCAGCACAAAAGCCATTCGAAGCAGGGAATACCCATGCGTTTGGCGCAGCAGCACCATGTTATGGCAGAAATTTTCCCATTCGTTCGCATTTTGAACAGGCTTCATATTTTCACTCCGTTCTGATTGATGGCTATATTATAACATAATTTTTTTCAAATGTGCCGATATACCACGAATTGATGTAAAATCTTTGATTTGGCTTTCCGTTTTCATATTGTTATACGTTTCGGCGCCGATTTCCACGTCCTCACACAGCATTTTCAGAGCCGTTTTACATTGGTATTCTGAATGAAGAACGGTTCTATTCACTCTTTTTAAGTGTATTATACGCTATTTTGGCGTAAATGTCAATACTCTTTTTAGATGTATGTTATAATGACTTATGAAATTAAGCTTGAGGAGAAATCAAAGTTGGACAATAGAATCAGAGATTTAAGAATCGATCATGATTTGTCTCAAAGAGAAGTAGCGGAAGCTATACACACCACACAACAGCATTACAGCCGAATTGAACTGGGGAAAACGGAAATCACCGGCGAAAGTCTAAAACAATTAGCCATTTTTTACGACGTATCAGCAGATTATATCCTTAGGCTGACCGATAACCCCCATCCCACACATTCTTGATTTTTGGAACGAGCTTTTTGTTTATATCGCATTACACGAAATTCTGCACATCAAGGAGAAAATATGAATAGATTAAAAACATTAAGATTA
>ERZ1673738.2348-NODE-2348-length-24588-cov-10.050870_pt1 | contig 24588 bp, 20 predicted proteins | sample MGYA00580198_ERZ1673738 | MGnify/ENA primary metagenome ERZ1673738 (study PRJEB41218, sample SAMN15661784) | gut metagenome | host: Homo sapiens | place: Canada: London | collected 2015-08-20/2019-03-30 | study: EMG produced TPA metagenomics assembly of...
GGTAAGGAATAGGCTTCCAGATAGGAACGGAAGCGGCGTTGGAAGTTTTCGTCGCTGTGGCGGATGGCATGCAGCGTTTCGTGAAGGTTCAGGTTATGCTGGGCGGCGTCGATGACACACCCGGCGATATTGGAGCAGTGGTCGGAGGTGCGCTCCAGATCCGTCAGCAGGTCGGACCAGACGAAGCCGGCCTCGATGCTGCACTGACCCTGCTGCATCCGCAGAATGTGACGAGTGCGCATTTTCTCCTTCAGCGCGTCAATGACTTGCTCCAGCGGCTCTACCTGCAGGGCGGAGGAAACGTCCTGCTGGATAAAGGAGGTCTGCGCCAGCGTCAGGATCTCGCGCACGGCGTCGGACAGCGTGGCAAGCTCCGACTGGGCGCTGCCGCTGAAGGCAAGGCCCTTCTCACGCAGCTCTTCCGCCGATTCCAGCACGTTCACGGCATGGTCGGAAACACGCTCCCAATCGCCGATGGATTTCAGCAGCTCGGTGGCCTCCTCGCTTTCCTTTTCGCCCATTTTCTGGGCGCTCAGCTTCACCAGATAGGTGCCGATCACGTCCTCATAGTGGTCGCAGCGATCCTCGTCCTTACGGACGCTTTCCGCCAGTTCCGGCGTGTACTGATCGAAAGCGGTCAGCGCGTTTTCAAGAGACCGCACAGCGCAGACGGCCATATCGTTGGCTACCGTGCGGCACTGCTGCAGCGCCAGAGAAGGGGTGGCCAGCAGACGCTCGTCCAGCTCCACGGCCTTTTCCTCCTGTGCTGCGTCGGGCACCAGACGGATGGCCAGCTTTTCCAGCATGCTGCCGCAGGGCAGCAGCATGGCGGTACACAGAATGTTGAACAGGGAGTGGGCGATGGCAATGCCGTACATAGTGGCGGATTCGTTCAGGATCGCCGGGGCAAAGATGGCCTTGACGATGCAGAACACCGTCAGCAGCACCACCACGCCGATGACATTGAACATCAGATGCACCACGGCGGCCCGCTTGGCGTTTTTGCTGGTGCCCATGGAGGACAGCAGCGCCGTAACAGTGGTGCCGATATTCTGGCCCATAATAATGGGGATGGCGGCGGCATAGCTGACCTGTCCGGTCAGAGCCAGCGCCTGCAAAATACCTACGGAAGCGGAGCTGGACTGGATAATACCCGTCAGCACCGCGCCCACCAGCACGCCCAGAATGGGGTTCTTGAACATGATGAACAGTTCGGCAAAGCCGGGGACATCCTTCAAGCCCGCTACCGCGCCGCTCATGGTGTCCATGCCGAACATCAGCGTGGCGAAGCCCAGCAGGATCATGCCGGTGTCCTTCTTTTTGGTGTCCTTGCAGAACATATAGAAGATGATACCGATCAGCGCCAGCACAGGAGTAAAGGAGGTGGGCTTCAGCAGCTTGATCCACATGTTGCCGCTGTCGATGCCTGCCAGACTCAGCAGCCACGCGGTGACGGTGGTGCCCACGTTGGCGCCCATGATGACGTTGATGGCCTGCCGCAGCGTCATCAATCCGGAGTTGACGAAGCCTACCACCATCACGGTGGTGGCCGACGAGCTTTGAATGATGGCGGTGATGCCAAGACCCGTCAGGAATCCGGCGAATACGTTGCTGGTCATTTTATCCAGCAGCGTCCGCAGCTTGTCGCCGGCCCGGCGCTCCAGAGCCTGTCCCATCAGGTTCATGCCGAACAGGAACAGGCACAGGCCGCCGATCATGGTCAGTACCTTAAAAATATCCATGTTGCAAATTCTCCTCAATCCATGTTTCACATTTTTCTTACGATCATTTTACATCCAGTATCAGCATAGCAGGGGATTGTCAAATCCTCAGGTGCTGTTTTGTAAAATCTAAGTAAAATTCCGCAAGAATAAGCTTGACAAACGAACTGTGCTATGCATATAATACAGCTAGAAACTGTGTTACACATATAGTACGGTTGAAGAGAGAGGAGGCGGGAACGTTGATCGACTTCGAGGGCTTCGTCCAGACGGAGGGACAGCCCATTTATTTGCAGATCATGCGGTACATCAAACAGGGGCTGGCATCCGGAATCATCGCCGATGGGGAGGAGCTGCCATCGCGCCGGGCATTGTCGGCCTATCTGACGGTGAACCCCAATACCGTCCAGAAGGCGTACCGCCTGCTGGAGGAGGAGGGACTGGTGCAGTCCCACGCCGGAGCCAAAAGCTTTGTATGCGCCACGGAGCGGCAGCGTGCCGCCCTGCGGCGGGAGCTGACGGAGAATGAGCTGCGCGGCATGGTGCGGAATATGAAGGGTATGGGGCTGACGGCGAAGGAAGCGGCGGCGCTGGTGGAAAAGCTGTACGCGGAGGAGGAGAACAAATGAACAGATATTTGTCCACCGTCGGGCTGTATGCCCGGTGGAACCTCTATAAAATACTGACGATCATACTGATAACGGCGCTGGCGGCAGGCTTCCTGGTGTACCGCTATCCGATAGGAACGGTGGTGCTGGATGAAAATCACGTCAGCGCGGAAACGGGAGAGACGACGCAGCTGGTTGCGTCCTATCCCAAGCTGGAGGGCGTAGTCAGCGGCAGCGGCGCGCCGGTGGTATGCGCGGCGGGCTTTGCGGCGATCGTGGCGGTAATGAGCCTGACCGGCTGTGGCTACGGCGTCAAAACGGAATACACGATCCGGCGGCTGCGGGTGAAGGAGCGGCGGGCGGTGCTGCTGTGGGCGGCCTATCACGCCGCGCTGCTGGTGGTCTATTGGGCGGCGCTGGCGGCAGTACTGTACGGCGTGATGCATCTGCGCCTTCAGATGGAGGTGCCGGTGGATTACTTCGTGTATACCTATGGCTCGCAGAGTATGTTGCTGCTGTGCTATACCGATACGTTTCTGCACCATCTGCTGCCCCTGCGGGACGTGGCGGCATGGGGCGTGGGGATTGCCTCTGTGCTGGCGGCGGCGTTGAGCACGGTGCTGTTCTCCTATCGCCAGCGCCGCGGAAGCTTCAGCGTGATGGTGCTTCTGGCGCTGGCTGGTACTATCGGCAGCTTCTTCTGCGGCTTGGGCGAAAATGCCAATGCCCTGCTGATGGTGCTTCTGCTGGGCGTGGCGGGCGCTGCCTTCGTCATGCTGATAGGAGGTGACAAGGATGCGGCTTGAACGGAAGCTTTCCTCAATCCTGCCGCCCAATATGGAGACGGATCGGGTACAGGGCTGGATCCTCTGGTCGCTGACGGCCCCGGCCTTTGTATGCGCCATACTGTTCCTTGTCAGATACTATCAGGCGTATGATCAGCTGTGGTGGTCCGCCTATACGCCGTGGCCCGGAGAGCTGCGGGCGCTGATGGCGCCGTTTGCCCAGTGCGCTGTCTGGACGCTGCTGGTGTATCCGGTGCTGGCGGTGGTGGCGCTGGCCACGGCGGCGGTACTGTACAGCTCCTACTATCAGGGCAGCCGCAGCATCTATCTGATGCGCCGCCTGCCAGATGGCCGCAGCTTGCTGCGGCGGCAGGTGTGGACGGCGCCGGTGTGCTGGGCGCTGACGATCCTGCTGAGCGGCGCGGTGCTGCTGGGGCTGTGCTGGCTGCTGTGGCGGTTCAAGACCCCAGCGGAATGTTTGCCCACGCCGGAGAATATCGCGCGGTTGGAGGCTCTGGATCGAACCAGACTCAATTTTTACTACCAGTAATAGGAGGTGTGCCATATGATCGAATTGAAAGGCGTCAGCAAAAAGTACGGAATCACGAAAGCGGTAGAGGATGTGTCCTTTACACTTCCGCAGGGCCAGATCGTGGGCCTGTTCGGTGAAAACGGCGCGGGAAAGACCACGCTGATGAAGTGCATTCTGGGCCTACTGCCCCATCAGGGCAGCGTCACATTGGACGGCGCGCCCATCACCGAAAAGAACATCGAGCGGCTCAGCTTCGCCACCTGTGAGCACTCCTTCTTTCCGGCGCTGTCGCCGAAAGCCCACCGGGACTTCTATCAGGCCCATTTTTCCCGGTTCAATGAAAAGAGGTTTCAGGCATTGATAGACTTCTTTGAGCTGCCCATGGAAAAGCCGCTGCGGGCCTTCTCCGCCGGTATGAAGAACCAGTTCGAGGTGGTGATGGCCCTGTCGCAGGGCGCGGACTACATTCTGATGGACGAACCCTTTGCCGGGAACGACGTGTTCAACCGGGAGGATTTCTATAAGGTGCTGCTGGGCATTCTGGAGGAGCACGAAACCGTGCTGCTATCCACCCATCTACTGGAGGAGGTGCAGAGCTTCATCTCCCGCGCGGTGCTGCTGCGGAAAGGAAAGCTGGTGGGTGACTGCACCATTGACGAGCTGGAGGAGCAGGGCAAGGATCTGATGACCTACGTGAAGGAGACGTACCAGTACCAGAGCGACCGGGTGAGCCGGGTGCTGTGCGATGTGAACGGCGAGGAGGAGTGACATGAAACGGCGCATCCTTATAACGGCGCTGGCGCTGCTGCTGGCGCTGGGCGCGTTGGTCACGCTGAACAGCAGTGTTTCCCGCACGGCGCTGCCCATCGAGATGCAGGTGCTGACCTCTCTGGGCGACAGCAGCACGGCACAGGGACTGACAGTGGACTACCGCATCGCGCTGGATAGCTGCCTGCGGTGGTACACGAAATACGATCCGGCGTCCGGTGTGAATAGCACAGACTTCCATGTGACCGGCAACCGGAATACTACGACGGTGCTGCCCTATTATAGCTTGCTGGGAGAGACATACAATGACTGGTGGATCGTGTCCGGCCTGCTGAACGGGAGAGATACCCGCGACCCCATTGTTTCCGGTATCCTCAGCGAAGCGGCAAGCGGACAGGGGAGGGCGAACAGCCGCGGCACAAGCATCGTGAAGCGGCTCTATCCCATCGATTATTACGACAGCTATCCCCTGCGTCTGTCCCAGCAGTCCGTCACGGAGGGCATTTCTCCCGATAACAGTCCGGGTTACTACGAAGACTGGGTGAATATTCCCTTTGACAAGTTGCGGATCCCCGTGACGGAGAACGACTTTTTTGAGCTGGAGTTTCGGGTGGACAGTACGGAAACGGGACAACAGATGAACTATGTCAGCGGTTCGGGGCTGCAGTATGTCCAGAACGCCTTTACCCCCTACTGCGCTGCCAGCGAGGACGGCGTACTGGTGACGGTGGGCTTTCCCGCTGACGTACAGCCTGAGACTGACTGGGCGCCGGAGGGCTTTGGCCTGTGGTATGTGCCCGTCCGGATGCAGAAGGTGACGAATGAAAGAAGCGGGGCGTCCGGAACAGTCAGCTACAGCTTTCCGGTGGTGGCGGAGTGCCGTCTGGTATATCCGCTGGATATCGGAACGCAGCGGGTCATGCTGCTGCGGCGGAGCGACGATGGCGCCCATATCCTGCTGGTGACGGCGGAGAATGGCCGCTATGTGCTGCGGGTGCTGGACAGCGGCGACTATCATCTGGTACGGCAGATCGAGCTGTGCGAAGCAACGGCCCATGAGTATACCGAGACCAGCTATATCTACGAGGATTACGGCCCGTGGCGTGAGCCGACGGAGTCTGCCCACTACCGTTATAATTATCCCGACGAAAATGACCGCGGCACGGCGGAGTTTCAGGTGACGCACACCGAATATCCGGAGGTATCGATGCAGCAGGGAGACAACTTTGCCGCCGTGATAATCGGCAGCCGTCTGGCGCTGCTGACGCCATCGGCAGAGGGGTACGACCTGCAATTTGTCTGCGATACCGTGTCCTATGGCTATGAGATGTGGAAGGACGATCCGGACGATACGTATTGGTATCAGGAGGATACGGGCTGGTTGTTCACGGAGGATGTGCCCTCAGACCCCAACAGTTCGGTTTATCAGGCCTATACCGTCGCCACCGTGGAGGAGCGCTATGCCATGGCCTACAACGGCACAAGTCTGGCAGTGGCCACCTACTACGGCAATCGGTTGATGCTGAGCGTTTACGGCCCCGATGGCTTTCAATACGCGGCGCTGGTGGAAAACAGCGTGCTGAGCCAGGAGGGCAGCACAGGGACTGCCAATCCCGTTTGTCAGGACGAGCTGCGCTCCTATCAGGAGTACTACTATCCCCAGCCGGGACTGAGCTGGTCATAAGAAAAGTGCGTGCCGCTTGCCGCGGCACGCACTTGATTTTTATTGTACAACTGCTTTCTTTGCCTTCCGCCGGGGATGAACGCACTCGGCGAACAGTGCGCCGCCGATGATGAGACACGCGCCAACGATCTGCGGCGGCGTCAGCCGTTCATGCAGCAGCAGCGCCGAAAAGATGACGGCGCTCAGCGGCTCCAGATAGCCGCACACCGCCACCGTCTGCACCGGCAGCGAGCCGATGGCGGAGAAGTAGCACCAGCAGCCGAAGCCGGTGTTCACAATGCCCAGCAGTAAGATCCACGGCCAGCTTGCGCCGGTGATGGTCATGGACAGTCCACCCTGACACAGCAGAAGTACAAACACCGTGGCGGTGGCCGACAGCATTTGCAGCAGAGAATTCTCCATGCCGTCCACGCTTTCCACCTTCTTGTTGAGGATCAGCATGGCGGCATAGCATACGGCGCTGAGAATGCCGTACAGAAAACCGGAGATGCTGAGACTTCCGCCGCCCCAGCCGTTCACCAGTACGATACCGCCGCAGACGCAGACAAAGCCCGTGATTTTCACCCATGTCAGCGCCTCGTGGAACACCAGCGGCGACAGCGCCATCACGATTACCGGGCAGCAGTAGTACAGCAGCGACGCGGTGGACACGCCGATGGTCTGATAGCCTGCGTACAGGAACATCCAGCTGGCTCCCATGGCTGCGCCGGACAGCAGGACCAGCGTTACATCCTGGCCCCGTCCTGTGAAGGAGAACCGATGACCCGACAGAAAAAAGAGCGCCAGCAGACTCACGCTGCCCAGCAGCGTCCGCAGCAGGACGATCTGGCTGCTCTCCAGCGCGATATGGCTGGCCACGATGCCGTTGAAGCCGAACAGCAGCAGTCCGATGAGATAGCGGATGAAGAAACGGCGGTTCTGATACATGGAAGTACCTCCTGAGCACATGGAAAAGCGGCACGGCGTGAGAGAAAACAGAGAGAAAAACGCCGTGCCACTTTTTGGTGGTTGACATGATTCTACATCTGTTTTATCCTTGAGTAAAGCGAAAAAATAGCAAGCTACATTTGAAAAAATATCAAGGATTGGAGGTGCGGACATGGAAAGCGAAAAATGCCGTGTTCTGCTGTGCGCCATCGACAAGGGCTCTATCACGGCGGCGGCGGAAGCCATGGGCTATACCATTTCCGGCGTCAGCCGCATGATGGCGGCGCTGGAAGCGGAGGTGGGCTTTCCACTGCTGCGCCGGAGCCGCGAGGGCGTTACCCCCACCAACGAATGCTGCCGCCTGCTGCCGTCCTTCCGGGAGATGGTGGCGCAGGCGGAGCAATGCCGCCAGATAGCGGGGGAGGTGCGGGGTCTTGTGTCCGGCACGGTGGCCATCGGCACATTTTCCAGCGTGGCCACCCACTGGCTGCCCAATATGATCGGCGCTTTCCAGAAGGACTATCCCAACATTGACTTTGACATTCTCATGGGGACGTATCCGGAGATCGAGCAGTGGGTCATGCAGGGCCGGGCGGACTGCGGCTTCCTGCACCTTCCCACACGGGCCGACTTGAAAACCGTGTGTCTGGCGCAGGACGAGCTGATGGCGGTGCTGCCGGAGGATCATCCGCTGGCGGCGCTGGAAAAAATCCCGGCATCGGCGCTGGCGGAGCAGCCCTTTATCCTGCTGGACAAGGCAGGGGAACGGGACAGGGACGTGATGCAGGTGTTTGAGCGGGCCGGGATCGTGCCGAAGGTGCGGTTCACCACACTGGACGACTACGCCGTTATGTCCATGGTGGAGCATGGACTGGGCGTCAGCATTCTGCCGAAGCTGATCCTGCGGCGGATCCCCTATCGGGTGGCGCTGCGTCCGCTGGAGCAGCCGGTTTTCCGCCAGATCGGCCTTGCCACACGACCGGGTGAGGAGCTGTCGCCCGCCGCCAAGCGTTTTCTGAGCTATTTGCCCTATCGGGACGGTGATACGTTATCTGAAAAGTAGAATAACGTTTTTTACGTATAGTTCTTGCGGAAAACTGAAAAATATTGTATAATATAGAAAAATTTTTAGGTACAGCGGCATGATACGCTTTTGACCGCCCCACGGCGGAAGAGAGGAGCGCAACATATGGCAACATTTATCGTAAACGGCAGCACCGTAACGGTGGAAAAAAATCAGAAGCTGATCCGCTTTCTGCGGGACGAGCTGCACCTCACCTCGGTGAAGGACGGATGCAGCGAGGGCGCCTGCGGCACCTGCCACGTTCTCATTGACGGCAAGCCCACCAAGGCCTGCATTCCCCAGACGGACAAGCTGGAGGGCAAGACCATTATCACGGTGGAGGGCCTCAGCGACTGGGAGAAGGAGGTCTTTACCTTCGCCTTCGGCGAGGCGGGCGCGGTTCAGTGCGGTTTCTGCATCCCTGGCATGGTGATCTCCGCCAAGGGCCTGCTGGATGTAAATCCCGACCCCACCCGCGAGGAGGCGGCCTTTGCCATCCGCAACAACATCTGCCGCTGCACCGGCTATGTGAAGATCATCGACGGCATTCTGCTGGCGGCGAAGATCTTCCGCGAGGGGAAGATCCCCGCTCCCGGCGCCGATGACTGGAAATTGGGCAGCCGCGTTCACCGTCTGGACGTGGAGGAAAAGGTGCTGGGCTACGGCCAGTACCCCGACGATGTGTATGTGGACGGCATGTGCTACGGCGGCGCGGTGCGCAGCCAGTATGCCCGTGCCCGTGTGCTGTCCATTGATACCTCCGCGGCCGAGGCGCTGCCCGGCGTGCTCTGCGTGGCTACCCAGAAGGATATCCCCGGCAAGGTCAACGTGGGCCATCTGAAGAAGGATCAGCCCACCCTGATCGGCGTGGGAGAGCTGGTGCACTATCTGGGCGACAGCGTGGCGTTGATCTGCGCCGTGGATCAGGAGACGGTGGAGAAGGCCAAAAAGCTGGTGAAGGTGGAATACGAGGTATTACCCGCCGTCCATAACCCCACCGAGGCTGCCGCTCCCGACGCGCCGCTGGTGTTCGACGAAGAGGAGAGCAACGTGCAGGCCTATAAGCACGTGTCCCGCGGCGATGCGGAAACGGCCATCAAAAATTCCAAATATGTGCTGACCGAGCACTTTTCCACCCCGTGGACGGAGCACGCGTTTCTGGAGCCGGAGTGCTGCGTGGCGCTGCCGCTGGACAACGGCGGCGTGAAGCTGCTGACCACCGACCAGAGCGCCCATACCACCATGCACGAGTGCGCGTCCATGCTGGGCGTGGACTACGACCACTGTCAGGTGCAGAACTGTCTGGTGGGCGGCGGCTTCGGCGGCAAGGAGGATATGTCTGTCCAGCACCACGCCGCGCTGCTGTGCTACCTGACCCGGAAGCCTGTCAAGTTCAAGCTGAGCCGTCAGGAGTCCATTCTGGTGCACCCCAAGCGCCACAGCTTCGACATGAACTTCACCATGGGCTGCGACGAAAACGGCATCATTCAGGGCGTCAAGGCCTCCGTTGTGTCCGATACCGGCGCGTTTGCTTCGCTGGGCGGCCCGGTGCTGGAGCGTGCCTGCACCCATGCGGCGGGCCCCTACGCTTACGAGAATTTCGAGATCGAGGGCCACGCCTACTATACCAACAATCCGCCCGCCGGCGCTTTCCGCGGCTTCGGCGTGACGCAGACCTGCTTCTGCACCGAGACGCTGCTGAACCAGATGGCCGACCTGGTGGGCATCTCCCCCTGGGAGATCCGCTACCGCAACGCCATCCGCCCCGGCGGCGTGCTGCCCAACGGCCAGATCGTGGACGAGTCCACCGGCCTTGTGGAGACGCTGGAGGCTATCAAGCCCGCCTATGATGAGGCGGTGAAAAACGGCGACCCTGTGGGCATTGCCTGCGCCATGAAGAATGCCGGTGTGGGCGTGGGTATCCCCGACTGGGGCCGCTGCAAGCTGATCGTGGAGGACGACGCCAAGGTACATATCTACTCCGGCGCTTCCTGTATCGGTCAGGGTCTTGGCACCGTGCTGGTGCAGGTGGTGGTCACCAATACCGGTCTGCACCGTGACGATATCGTGTACGAACGCAGCAACACGTGGATCGCGCCGGACTCCGGCGATACCTCCGGTTCCCGCCAGACGCTGGTGACGGGCGAGGCTACCCGCCGCGCCTGTGAACTGCTGAAGGCGGAGCTGGACAGCGGCAAGACGCTGGTCGACCTGAAGGGCAAGGAGTTCTACGGCGAATATCTGGCCAAGACCGACCCGCTGGGCGCTGACGTGCCCAACCCCGTCAGCCACGTGGCCTACGGCTACGCTACCCAGATGTGCATTCTGGACAAGGAGACGGGCCGGATCAAGAAGATGGTGGCCGCCCACGACGTGGGCAAGGCCGTCAACCCCCTCAGCATCGAGGGGCAGATCGAGGGCGGCGTGGTCATGTCCATGGGCTACGCCCTGACGGAGAAATACCCCATCGACGAGAACTGCAAGCCCACCGCCAAGTACGGCATGCTGGGCCTGTTCCGGGCCAACCAGATCCCGCCGGAGATCGAAGCCATCGTAGTGGAGAAGCCGGGCCTGAACGTGGCCGGCGGCGCCATCGGCATCGGCGAGATCACCTCTATCCCCACTGCACCGGCCATTGCCGACGCTTACTACCGGCTGACCGGTGAGCGGGAGTTTGACCTGCCCCTGAAGAACACCCCCTACGCGCCCAAGAAGTGAGCAAAAGAGCCGTGACGGCGATGCCGTCACGGCTCACAAAGGATACATTCTTAAAGCTGGGCCAGCGCTTCCTGCGTATCCACGTCCCGCAGCTCATTGGCGGGGACCTCGTACAGCAGCAGGTCGTCCTCATGCTGACGGATGACCACGTTGCCGCCCCGGTCGCCTTCGATTGTCAAGAGCTCCGGGAAAAACCGGGCCGGGAAGATGCAGGGGTTGCCCCGCTGTCCGCCGTGGCCAAGGCCCACGATGTGGCCGGGATTGCGGCAGTAAAAGTCGATCAGCTCCGCCACGCTTTCACGCCGCAGCAGCGGCTGGTCGGCCACCTGAAACAGCAGCGCGTCGCAGGCGTCCAGCGCTTTGACGCCCAGATGAATGGTGTGGCTCTGGCCGTACTCCGGATGGCTGTTGACAATAGGCGTAAAGAAAAATTCCTTCGCAAGCGCCACCACCTCCGGATACTGCGTTACCACCACGACAGCGGACAGCCTGTCCGTCGGGACGGCCTCCAGCGCGTGGCGGATCAGGCTTTTGCCCTGCCACTCCTGCGCCAGCTTATTGCCGCCGAAGCGGGAACCCATTCCGGCGGCCATCACGATGCAGCCAATGTTCATACGTGTCACTCCTGTTCTTACTGCTTTTTTTGGTAGTATACCCGTATTTTTGAAAAAGTGTCAATAAAAAAGCAGGATATTCTCCAATTAAAATAACGTAAACCTCTTTTCACAGCGTTTAGAAAGTGCTATGATTAGCAAAACGAATGTGTACCATTATTGTTTCGGATAACTGCCGTTTCTCCTGTTAACAGAGTGCGGTTTCAAGACAGATACTGAGGAGGAAAACCATATGGGTGAAGTCGGAAGAAGCCAAGTCCGTGTGGACGCTTATGACAAGGCGACGGGCCGGACAAAATACTATGAGGATCAGATGCCGCAGGATGCCCTGTATGTCCGCATCAAGCACGCGGAGATCGCCCACGGCTTTGTCAAGTCGGTGGACACCAGCGCTGCCGAGGCCATCGACGGCGTGGTAAAGGTGCTGACCTGCTTCGACGTGCCGGGTATCACGTTCCCCACGGCGGGCCATCCCTGGTCCATGGATCCCGGCCATCAGGACGTGGCGGATCGCCACCTGCTGAACCGGCACGTGCGCTATTGGGGCGACGATGTGGCGGTGGTCATCGCCGAGAATGAGGTGGCCGCCATGCAGGGTGTCCGCGCCCTGAAGGTGGAGTACGAGGAGCTGCCCTTCGTGCTGGATCCCCAGAAGGCCATGGAGGAGGGTGCGCCCCAGCTCCACGAGAAATTCCCCCACAACATCCTCAAGCACACCGACATGAAGAAGGGCGACTATCAGACCGCCATTCAGGAGCCGGGTCTTATCAAGGTGGAGGGCTGGTACGACACCCCCACCGTGCAGCACTGCCATATTGAGAATCACGGCTGCTTCGCCTATGAGGAGAACGGCCGCATCGTGGTGGTCTCCTCCACCCAGATCCCTCACATCATCCGCCGTATCGTAGGACAGGCGCTGGGCCGTCCTTGGGCGGATATCCGGGTGGTGAAGCCCTATATCGGCGGCGGCTTCGGCAACAAGCAGGACGCTTTGTACGAGCCCCTGTGCGCGTGGTGCACCACGCAGGTGGGCGGACGCACCGTCCGTATCGATTGCTCCCGCGAGGAGACCTTCGTCTCCAACCGTGTGCGCCACGCTATCCGCTTCCACATTGTGTCGTGGCTGCGGAAGGACGGCACCTTTGCCGCCCGCAAGGTGGAGTGCTTCTCCAATCAGGGTGCTTACGCCTCTCACGGTCATTCCATCGTGGCCAAGGCCATGGGCTCCTTCCCCCAGCACTATCCCTGCGACAACATGGAGTGCGACGCGTGGACGGTGTTCACCAACCGTCCCGCCGCAGGCGCCATGCGCGGCTACGGTATGCCCCAGGCATCTTTCGCCGACGAGTCCAACGTGGATGAGTGCGCCAGAGCCGTGGGAATGGATCCGCTGGCCTTCCGCATGCAGAACATCATGCCCCAGGGCTATGAAGACGGATTCAGCCACAACGTCAACTATAACGACTCCTTCCGGGAATGCCTGGAGGTGGGCCGCAAGTACATGGATTATGACCGCAAGGTGGCCGAGTACGCCAAGGACACCGGCCCCATCCGCCGCGGCATCGGCGTGGCGACCTTCTGGTACAACACCGCCGTGTATCCCATCTCTCTGGAGACAAGCTCCAACCGTATGCTGCTGAATCTGGACGGCACCGTCACTATGCAGTGCGGCGAGACGGAGATCGGTCAGGGCGCCGACACCGCCTATGCCCAGATGACCGCCGATATCGTGGGCCTGAAAAGCTATAAGGACGTGCATGTGGTGTCCTGTCAGGATACGGATATCACGCCTACCGGTCTGGGCGCTTACGCCAGCCGCCAGACCTATGTAGCGGGCTTCTCCATCCGCAAGACCGGCCTACTGCTGAGAGAGAAAATTCTGGCCTATGCCCAGAAGCTCACCCGTCAGGCCACCTATAACATGGATATCGTGGACGGCAACATCGTCCGCAACACCGATGGCAAGGTGCTGATGTCCCTCAGTGAGCTGGCCATGACCGCCCAGTATAATCCCAACGATTCCGAGCATATTACCGCCGAGAGTACCTATACGATCCAGAACAACGCCTACTCCTTCGGCTGCACCTTCGCGGATATCGAGGTGGATATCCCCATGTGCAAGGTGACGCTGAAGAATATCATCAACGTCCACGACTGCGGCAAGCTCATCAACCCGGCGCTGGCTGAGGCACAGGTGCACGGCGGCATGTCCATGGCCATCGGTTACGGCATGGGCGAGCAGCTGCTGTTTGACGAAAAGACCGGCAAGCCCCTGAACAATAACCTGCTGGACTACAAGCTGTCCACTATTATGGATCATCCCCATCTGGAGGCCCAGTTCGTGGAGAATGCCGAGCCCACCTCCGCCTTTGGTACCAAGGCGTTGGGCGAGCCCCCGGCATGTTCCGGCGCACCTGCCATCCGCAACGCCATTCTCAACGCCACCGGCGTGACCATCGACCAGAATCCCATGAACGCCCACATCCTCTTCAAGCGGTTCAGCGAAGAGGGCTTGATCCAAGACTAAGGAGGTACGCAGCAATGTATGATATGTTAGCGCTTTACGAGGCGAAAGACGTACAGGATGCTGTGCGCCTTCGTCTGGAGCATCCCGAGGCCCAGATCATTGCCGGCGGCACCGATGTGCTGGTGCAGATGCGTGAGGGAAAGCGGGCCGGTAAGGCCCTGATCTCCATCCAGAAGTGCGGCGAGATGCGGGGCATCTCCATCGACGAGGAGGAGAACATCCGCATCGGCAGTCTCACCAGCTTCACCCATATTACCAACGATCCCATCATCCAGAAGTACATCAACGTGCTGGGCGAGGCGGTGGACATGGTGGGCGGCCCGCAGATCCGCAACGCCGGTACCATCGGCGGCAACACCTGCAACGGCGTCACCTCCGCTGACTCCTCCTCCACCCTCCACGCGTGGGAGGCCATCGTGGAGATCACCGGCAAAAACGGCGTCCGCCGTATCCCCATCAAGGAGTTCTATCTCAAGGCCGGTACCGTGGATCTGAAAATCGAGGACGGCGAGATCCAGACCGCCATCCTGATCCCCAAGGCCAGCTATGACCGCACGTGGGGCCACTATATCAAGTATGCCATGCGCAACGCCATGGACATCGCCACCCTGGGCACCTCTGTCAACGCGCGGCTCAGCCCGGACGGCAAGACCTTTGAGCGGGTGCGTATCGCCTTCGGCGTGGCGGGCCCTGTCCCCATGCGGGCGGTGAATGCGGAGGCGTTCATCAATGGCAAGGCCGTGACGCTGGAAAATATCGAGGAATTCGGCCGCAAGGTACTGGAGGACATCAATCCCCGTGATTCCTGGCGCGCCAGCAAGGCGTTCCGCAGCCACATCGCTGTGGAGAGCGCCAAGCGCTGCCTGATCGAATCCGTGAAGCTGGCGGGAGGTGAGCTGTAATGGCAAAGAAACAGTATGCGCTGGTGACCTGCTGGATCAACGGCAGGGAGGTGGAGCAGATGGTGGACGTCCGCGCGTCCCTGACCGATATGCTCCGCAACGACTTCCGCCTGACTTCCGTGAAGAAGGGCTGCGAGGTGGGCGAGTGCGGCGCCTGCAACGTGCTGATCGACGGCGAGTGCTTCAACTCCTGCCTGTATCTGGCGGTGTGGGCCGAGGGTAAGCACATCACCACGCTGGAGGGTCTCACCGGCCCCAACGGCGAGCTGAGCGATATTCAGCAGGCCTTCATGGACGAGACCGCCATCCAGTGCGGCTTCTGCATCCCCGGCTTCATCATGACTGCCGCTGAGATTCTGGATCGCAAGGTGTACTACACCGACGATCAGCTGCGCAAGCTTCTCAGCGGCCACCTGTGCCGCTGCACCGGCTACGAGAATATCTTCAAGGCCGTGAAAAAGACCATGCTGCGTCGTCTCGGCATGCTGGACGATCCCTTCCTGAATACCTGATAAATGCAATAAAAAGCCCGTCCGGAGCTGTGCTCCGGACGGGCTTTTTATTGCGTTCCGTGTGCGTTACACCACGGCGAAGAACTTCACCAGGAACAGGGCGGTGATGACATAGGTCAGGGCGGACACGTCCTTGGCCTTTCCGGAGAACACCTTGATAACGGTGTAAGAGATCATGGCCAGACCGATGCCATGGCCGATGGAGCCGGAAATGGGCATGGCCAGCAGCATGATGAACACGGGAACCACCTGATCCAGATCGTCGAAGTCCACGTTCTTCAGACCCTGCAGCATCAGGATGCCCACGTAGATCAGGGCGGAGGAGGTGGCGGCGGCGGGGATGATGGCCGCCACAGGGGCGATGAACATGCAGGCCAGGAACATGACCGCGGAGGTCAGGGAGGTCAGACCGGTGCGGCCGCCAGCCTCCACGCCGGAGGCGGACTCCACGAAGGTGGTAACGGTGGAGGTGCCGCAGCAGGCGCCCGCCACAGTGCCCACGGCGTCGGACAGCAGAGCTTCCTTCATCTTGGGCATGTTGCCGTTCTTATCGGTCATACCGGCGCGGGAAGCGGTGCCCACCAGCGTACCGATGGTGTCGAACATGTCGATCATGCAGAAGGTGATGATCAGGCTAATGGCGGTGAACCAGCCGATGCGGAAGAAGTCGGAGAAGTCAAACTTGAACAGGGTGGTGCTGACCATATCCTGGAAGGGAGGCAGGAAGGATGCGCCCTCCAGAGAGGCGAAGGGATTCACCTTCAGGAAGATAAAGCTGCCCGCCCAGTAAATGACGGAGGCCACCAGCATGCCCACCAGAACGGCGGCCTTAACGCCCTTCTTGGCCAGCAGGATAATGACGAACAGACCGATGAACATGGTGATAACGGTCAGCACCATGGTGCTGTACTCCGCGCCCATATGATCCTTGATGACGCTGGGGGTCATGGCGCCGAAGAAGTCACGGAGCACATAGAAGGGGGAGGTGTAGCCGTTGCCCTCAGCGTAAATGCCCACGTTGGAGCCAAGGCCGATGTTCATCAGCATCAGGCCGATGGCGGGGCCGATGCCCAGCCGCACGCCCAGAGGAATGGCGTCCACGATCTTGTCGCGGATATTGAACACGCTCAGCAGCAGGAACACAATGCCTTCCACCAGAATGATGCACAGCACCGCCTGAAAAGCACTGGTATAGTCGGTGTTCAGCATGGCGGCCACGTTGCCGGCGATGACCGCAAAGAAGCTGTTCAGACCCATGCCGGGCGCCATGACAAAGGGCTTGTTGGCCAGAAAAGCCATGCACACAGTGCCGATGGCGCTGGCGATGCAGGTGGCCAGAAAAACGCCGTTCCAGAGGGGGGTGCCAACGGCGAAATTTGTCAGCAGGTTGGGATTCAGGGCGATGATGTACGCCATGGTCATGAAGGTGGTCAGACCGGCAAGAATTTCCGTCTTGACGGTGGTGCCGTTCTCCTTCAGGTGAAAGATGCGTTCCATTGTGATGAGTCTCTCCTTATATTAATTTTGCAGATATACAGTTATCTTAACACTGTATATCCCTATCTTAACGCAGGAGTCGATATTTTACAAGACTTTTTGTTAGGGAGACTGATAAATTTTTTAGATAACAGCAATCAGCGGTACAGCGCCGTGCGGCGGAGGGAGGTGTAGGGCCGGGCGTTTCGGATACGGGCGGAAGCGGCCATGTCCACATCGGCGTACAGCAGCTCCTCGCCGCTGCCTGCCTGTGCGATGGTATTGCCGTTGGCATCCGTCACCAGAGAGCGGCCGGAGAACACCATGTCACCCTCCGTACCTGTGCGGTTGCACATGGCCACGGCCACACTGCTCTGGAAGGCCTGCACCTTGACCTCCCAGTCGAACATCTCCATGGGCTCGCTTTCCGTGTTGGCGGTGGGGATCAGGATCAGGTCGGCGCCCATCAAAGCCTCGGTGCGGATGCTCTCGGGGTAGTGCCGGTCAAAGCACACCACAATGCCGATTTTCCCGTGGGGCGTGTCGAACACCAGAAAGCCGTCGTCGGAGGGGGTGTAGTAATCCTGCTCATAGAACTGCGCCGCCTGTGCGATATGCACCATCTTCTGGCGACCCAGCAGCGCACCGTCGCCGCCGATCAGCAGCGTGGCATCGAAGCAGCCGGAGGGCTCGCGCAGATAAAAGTTGGGGGCGGCCATGATGCGGTTCTCCCGGCAGGCATCCTGAAATTGCCGGATGATGGGGTGATCGGCAGTCAGCAGCTTGTCCGATACGTCGCGGCCCTCGTACTGGGGAAAGAAGCGGTGGAGCTGCAGCTCCGGATAGACGATCAGGTCAGCGCCGTGAAGGGCGGCCTGCCGCAGAGCGGACAGCTGACGCTCCAGATTTTCGTTCTCATTGTCGCTCATGGCGATCTGGCAAAGAGCAAGCTTCATAGAATACCTCCCGATAGGTAAGATTTTTCCCTATTGTACTACTGGGTAATGGAGGACGCAAGGATTTTTTACCGGGAAACAGCAAAAGGCACGGACAGGGGATCGTCGATCCACTTCCGTGCCTTTTGGCGGTCGTATGCTTTGGGGTTCTTGCTTTTGCGTGTCACGGGGTTCAGCGGCCCCCAGGTGTTCCGCAGCATGGCGTCACGCTTGCGCTTCTCCTTTTTGGAGAGCTTTTCATAGGGGATGAACTTTTCCATATCGTGTCTCCTTTTCGTTTGGTTGAAGAGCATGATAACAGAAATCGTTCCGTTTGTCAAATATCAGCCCTGCTGATAGCGGGCGATGATCTGGTCGGCGACGGCCCGGCGGGTGATGCAGCGATCCATGGCTTGCTTTTCGATAAAGCGGTGGGCGTCCTGCTCCGTCATTCCCTCGTGGTCGATCAGCAGCCATTTGGCGCGGTTCACCAGCCGTATCTCCGCCATTTTTTCCTCGATGGAGGCGGTTTTCTGCTCCATTTTCCGCAGCCGTTCCCTTGTGCCGCACAGCAGCTGCAGGGATTGCAGGATCAACTGAGGGGTAGTGGGCTTTTGCAGCGTCAGGATACCGTAAGGCGACAGGCGCACCGAGATATCCGGATAGTGCTCGGCACCCACCAGCAGCAGCACGCCGGCGCTGCTGCTGTCCACCACGTGCATGGCCAGCTTCGTGCCGAATTCATCCGGTAGCGGCGTACTGATGACCACAATGTCAAAGGTGCGCTCCAGCAAAAGACGGCGCGCGCTGGTCACATCACTCTCCCAGCACAGGGGAGAGTACCAATCCTCCGGCAGCAGGCCACGGAGGGACGTATAGAATTTTTCCCGTGTGGAGATCGCCAGCACACTGTAAACATGCTGAACCAGTTCCATACCTATCCCTCCTTTCGCCTGTAAGTGAGATTATCTGGTGTAGTAGTCGATGATAGACGGCGGCAGAATGTCCGCGATGAAGGCGCTGCTCTCGGCGGCGGCTTTGGCCTGCGCCAGCGTGGCGGGCAGGGTCTTGAACGCCGATTTGACCTCCTCGGACGCGCTGAAGAAGTTGATATCCGCCGCCTTCGGCAGCTCCATCTGCCGCCGGATGCCGTCAAGACCCGCGTAGATCAGCAGGGCAAAGGCCAGATAGGGGTTGCACAGGGGATCGGGGGAGCGCAGCTCGGCCCGGCGGTATTCTCCCTGTGCGGCGGGGATGCGGATCAGCTGGGAGCGGTTTTCGCTGGACCAGGAGATATAGCGGGGCGCTTTACTGCCGCCGAAGCGAAGGTAGGAGGCGTCCACCGTATTGAGAAATACGGTCATCTCCGCGATGTGAGCCAGAATGCCCGCAATGAGGGAGGGCATCACGTCCGCGCCGTCGGCGCTTTTGGCGGAGATATTGATGTGCATGCCGTTGCCCGGCTGGCCGCTGAGCGGCTTGGGGGAGAAATCCGCCGCCAGACCGTTCCGCACCGCCACGCTGTCCACCACCGTGCGGAAGGTGGCGGCGTTGTCCGCCGCCGTCAGCGGCTCGGAATAGCGGAAGTCGATCTCGTTCTGTCCCGGCCCCTGTTCGTGGTGGGAGCATTCCGGACGAATGCCCATCTGCTCCAGCGTCAGGCAGATCTCCCGCCGCACGTTTTCACCCTTGTCCTCCGGCGCGATGTCCATGTAGCCCGCCCGGTCGTAGGGAATGCGGGTAGGCTCGCCCGCCTCGTCCCGCTGGAACAGGTAGAACTCCATCTCCGTGCCGAAGGCGAAGGTGACGCCCATTTTCTCCGCGTCCGCCACGGCCTTTCGCAGAAGCTGCCGGGTATCGGCCTCAAAGGGTGTGCCGTCAGGGCGGGTGATGCCGCAGAACATCCGGGCCACCCGTCCGCGATCCGGCCGCCAGGGCAGCAGGGAGAGGGTAGCGGTATCCGGACGCAGAAACAGGTCGGAATGCACCTCGTCACCAAAGCCGGGAATGGCGGAGGCGTCAAAGGCTATACCGTATGTAAACGCCCGGTCAAGCTCGTCGGGATGGATGGAGATATTCTTCTGCCGCCCGGAAAGGTCGCAGAAGGCCAGACGGATGAATTTGATATCCTCCTCTGCCACGTACTGCTTGATCTCGTCTTTGGAATAGTTCATAGGGAGAGCCTGCCTTTCTCAGTTTGCAACGTACATTTGCTGATAGGGGTTCTTGCTGTCAGGAGTGATAACGGTATAAGCGTCACGGAGCAGCTGCTCCGGGTCAAGGTGAAACAGACGGCAGTATTCCCGCACATAGGGGGCGAATTCCGCCATGTCCTCCTCTGTGGCGGGACGGGAGGTCACCTGAGGGGGAAAGGGGATGTTGGACACATCGCCCCGGAAGACCATCTTGCCGCCGTGCATTCCCGTGCAGGGAAAGTAACCGACCACAGGGCGTCCGTCGGTGTGCAGCGACAGCACCACGATCAGCCCGCCGGCCTGATATTCGCCCGGAAAGCTTCCTGCCCGGCCGCCGATGACCAGCACGGGCTTGTGCTCCTGATAGGCTTTCATGTGAATACCGGCCCGGTAGCCGGCGTTTCCCTCGATATAGATCTCGCCGCCCCGCATGGCGTAGCCTGCGGCGTCTCCGGCACTGCCATGGATAACGATGCGCCCGGCGCTCATGGTATCGCCCACTGCGTCCTGCGCGTTGCCGTTAACGGTGATCTCCGCTCCGTTAAGGTACGCGCCAAGGGCATTGCCGGGGATGCCGTCAATGATGATGCGCTTGCCGCTCATTCCGGCGGCAATGAATCGCTGTCCCAGACAGCCGCAGACCCGGCAGTCCGGCCCTGCGCTACGGATCGTTTCGTTCAGTTGGGAAAAGGATAGGGGAGCCGCTTCAATGAAGTCCATATTGTACCACACCTCCTGCTTTTTTTCCATGTATTTTTTCATAAAAAATCGTGATAGCAGCCATTTCATTCTCCCGCGTGGGCGATTCCCAAAATCGCCAGCTCCTTTTCCGTCAGGTGCACGCCCCGCAGCATGACCCGGTTGCCCCGCAGGGCCTCGATGGAGTTAATACCCATACCGCCCATCATTTCCTTGATCTCGTGCTTCCACGCGGTGACCAGATTCACCAGACGGGCGGTGGCCGCGTCGGGATCGAGACGCTTTACCAGATCGGGGCGCTGGGTGGCAATGCCCCAACTGCATCGTCCGGTCTGGCAGGTGCGGCACAGGTGGCAGCCCATGGCCAGCAGGGCAGCCGTGGCGATATAGCAGGCGTCGGCCCCCAAGGCGATGGCCTTTACCACATCCGCCGCCGAGCGGATGCTGCCGCCTACGATCAGGGATACACTGTTGCGGATGCCCTCGTCCCGAAGCCGCTGATCCACCGCCGCCAGCGCAAGCTCAATGGGGATGCCTACATTGTCCCGGATACGGGTGGGCGCGGCTCCTGTGCCGCCCCGGAAGCCGTCGATGGCGATGATATCCGCGCCGCTGCGGGCAATACCGCTGGCGATGGCGGCAATATTATGGACGGCCGCCACCTTGACGATGACGGGCTTCCGATATTGTGTGGCCTCCTTCAGCGAGTAGACCAGCTGCCGCAGATCCTCAATGGAGTAGATATCGTGATGGGGCGCGGGGGAAATGGCGTCGGCGCCCTCCGGGATCATTCGTGTACGGGACACATCGGGGGTGATCTTGTTGCCGGGCAGGTGCCCGCCGATGCCGGGCTTTGCGCCCTGCCCCATCTTGATCTCGATGGCGGCGCCGGTATTGAGATACTTTTCCTGTACGCCGAACCGGCCGGAGGCCACCTGCACGATGGTGTTGTCACCGTAGCAATAGAAATCCTCATGGAGCCCGCCTTCGCCGGTGTTGTAATAGATGCCCAGCTGCTGCGCTGCCTGCGCCAGACTTTTGTGGGCGTTGTAGCTGATGGAGCCATAGCTCATGGCGGAGAACAGAATAGGCACCGACAGCTCCAGCTGGGGCGGCAGGTCGGTACACAGAGTGCCGTCTCCGTTCCGGCGGATGGCATCGGGCTTCTTGCCCAGAAATACCCGCGTCTCCATAGGCTCCCGCAAGGGGTCGATAGGCGGATTGGTCACCTGAGAGGCGTTGATAAGGATATTGTCCCAGTACACCGGCAGCGACTTGGGACTGCCCATAGAGCTGAGCAGTACGCCGCCGGTAGTGGCCTGCTTATAGATCTCGCTGATGGCGGCGCTGGGCCAGTTGGTGTTTTGCCGCAGCTGGTTGTCGTTTTTCACGATCTTCAGGGCGTGAGTGGGGCAGAAGGACACGCAGCGTTGGCAATTGACGCATTTGCTCTCGTCGCTGAGCATGAGACCGTGCTCCGGATCATAGGTGTGGACGCCATTGGGGCACTGCTTTTCACAGACGCGGCAGCGGGTGCAGCGCGGGTCATTGCGGATCACCTCAAATTCCGGGCTGATGTAGTCGATGGACATCAATAGGCACCTTCTTTCACTTTCACAATGAACGGCTCGCCGCCCATAGGGGCGTAGAGGTGTTCGGCATTTGGCTCCATGGTGCGGATGGCGGCCTCCTCGCTGGCGATGAACACCTTGTCGTCCTTTTCCGCCGTCACCATGGAGCGGAGCTTCAGCCGGTCGTTCAGAGCCATCAGCCCACCGTTGAAGCCCAGAACGATAGAGAAGGGGCCGGTGATCAGCAGACTGGGAAACATAGTGCGCAGATAGGTCAGCTGCCGGGCGGTCGGAGCGGCCTTTCCCCGAATGGTGCTCCAGAACGGCGCGGCGATGACCGAGGCCATCTCCTCAAGGGTCAGTCCCTGCCGCCGCAGCAGATAGTCGGCGATATAGGTGATGACCTCGGTATCGGTTTGCAGCGTACACTTATAGCCGAACATCTCGATATACCGGCGGTTGGCGTCATAGGAGGAAATTTCTCCGTTGTGAACGATGGAGTAATCCAACAGAGCAAAGGGGTGCGCGCCGCCCCACCAGCCGGGGGTATTGGTGGGATAGCGGCCATGAGCCGTCCAGCTGTAGGCCTCGTATTCCTCCAGCCGGTAGAAGCGGCCCACATCCTCCGGGTAGCCCACCGCCTTGAAGGCACCCATATTCTTGCCGCTGGAGAACACATACGCGCCCTTGAGCCTGGTGTTCAGCTCCATGACGGTGCGGGCCACGAACTCCTTTTCATCCAGCTGAAGCCGGGCCAGCACCGAATGCAGCGGCGATACGAAGTACCGCCAGATCAGGGGCACGTCGGTGATCTCCGGGATGATGCGGATGGGGATGGTCTCCGCCTGCACGATCTCGAAGCCCTCCTTCAGAATGGATTCGCACTCCCGGCGGGTGGTGTTGTCGTCAAAAAAGATGTGAAACGCGTAAAGCTCCCGGTACTCCGGGTAGATGCCGTAGGCGGCAAAGCCGCCGCCCAGACCGTTGGAACGGTCATGCATGGGGATCATGCTGTGGATAATGGATTCGCCGGTCATCCGTTTTCCCTCGCGGGAGATGACGGCGGAAATGGCGCATCCGGAGGGGATGCGGACTTCGCCTTCCAGCTTCATAATGGTCATCCTTTCTGCGGAAGCACAAGGTAGAAAAACAAAAAGGCGTTCATCCACTTGGGACAGATGTCCCGTGTGGATGAACGCCTTTGCTCATCTTGAAGAAAAATTATAGCACGGCGGCATCATAAAGTCAACCGACGAAACGGCAAAAGTTGTGGAAATCCACCATTGACAAATCTGTACAGAGCGCATATAATGCCCCCTATCGAAGGCAAAGGCGTCTTGGAGAGTGTTCTCCTTGACGCCTTTTTCATTTATTTATCAGAAAAGGAGTGGATCGTAATGCGCACAGTTCCGGAATATTTTGGCAGTCTGGTGTTTGACGACCGCGTGATGAAAGCGCGGCTGCCCTACGAGGTGTATACCTCGCTGAAGAAGACCATCGATGAGGGCGGCAGTCTGAATAATGAAGTGGCCAACGCTGTGGCGGACGCGATGAAGGATTGGGCCGTAGAGCACGGCGCTACCCACTTTACCCATTGGTTCCAGCCTCTGACAGGTATCACCGCCGAAAAGCACGATAGCTTTATCGCCCCGTCTCCCGACGGCGGTGTCATCATGGAGTTCTCCGGCAAGGAGCTGATCCAGGGCGAGCCGGACGCTTCCAGCTTCCCCTCCGGCGGTCTGCGGGCCACGTTCGAGGCACGCGGTTATACCGCGTGGGATCCCACGTCCTACGCTTTTATCAAGGACAAGGCCCTGTGTATCCCCACGGCGTTCTGCTCCTACGGCGGCGAGGCGCTGGATAAAAAGACACCGCTGCTGCGTTCCATGCAGGCGCTGAACAAGCAGGCCCTGCGGGTGCTGCACCTGTTCGGCAACGAGGACGTGAAGTGCGTCCGCACCTCCGTCGGCCCGGAGCAGGAGTATTTCCTGGTGGATCGGGAGATGTTCGACAAGCGGAAGGATCTGACCTTCTGTGGCCGCACCCTGTTCGGCGCCAAGCCCCCCAAGGGTCAGGAGATGGACGACCACTATTTCGGCGCCATCAAGCCCCGTGTGGCGGAATACATGGCCGATCTGAACGAGGAGCTGTGGAAGCTGGGCATTCTGGCCAAGACCGAGCACAACGAGGTGGCGCCTGCCCAGCATGAGCTGGCTCCTATTTATACCACCACCAACGTGGCCACCGACCATAACCAGCTGACCATGGAGATCATGCAGAAGGTGGCCGCCCGCCACGGTCTGGTGTGTCTGCTGCACGAGAAGCCCTTGGAGGGTGTCAACGGCTCCGGC
>ERZ1673738.2351-NODE-2351-length-24569-cov-6.435955_pt1 | contig 24569 bp, 17 predicted proteins | sample MGYA00580198_ERZ1673738 | MGnify/ENA primary metagenome ERZ1673738 (study PRJEB41218, sample SAMN15661784) | gut metagenome | host: Homo sapiens | place: Canada: London | collected 2015-08-20/2019-03-30 | study: EMG produced TPA metagenomics assembly of...
AGATCGATTGCTTGAATGAAAAGAAGATACATCTTTGGACAGTGCAGGACTCATACCAAAAGGCAGAACTTCCGCCGATGTCGCACCGGATGTAACTTCTTTATTACGCGAAAGTACGTAAACCCCTTGGCCTGATCCTCTTTGCAGTCAAAATTATAGGTGTTGAAGAGAACTTTTCAAGAGAATTTTCCGCGGAAGAAAGCGCAGCGTTATCCGGAAACAAGCAAATACCGGACTTGGATAAAAAAAGAGCCGATATATGGCTGATGCAGCTCAGGGTACAATTCCCGTCACGCCAACCACCGTGTGGCTCTATAAGAAATATAACATATGCGAAAGAGGGTGTCAAGATCGCGGGCGGCAAAGGAAATCCCTGACACATACGGCAAGCACGCAGCCCCTTTGGCCCGTATTCGGGGATTTCAAAAAAGCAGAATCCGGACCCGTTCAAGGCGCGACCGTAAACAGACGGCTCGTTGAACCAACAAATTCTGCTTCTGTGGACACTATACACTCCAACTTGGGAATAGTCAAGAAGATACTCCGGTTGCTTTATGCGGAAAGAAAAGAGAATCCTGACACAGCAAAGGCCGATCACTCCGCATGGAGCGGAGCTAACGGGGGGACAGAATTCTCTTTAAATATCATACACGCAGTTTCTTGTAATAGTCAAGAATATGATCTGCTTTTTTATGCAGTGACAATGCTGCGTCGTCGGCATCAAACGAACCAGCTCAGCCCGTTCGCTTTGCCGGCCTTTTCTTCAAAACCAGATACAGCAGAAGAACGACCATGGCGGCGAGGAGCGCGAGGCTTGCCCAGCCGAGCGGGAGAAAGACGGCGCTGCCGTAGACATCCTTCAAAAGCGCAAGCGCTGAAGCGAAGCTCGCGCACACCGCTGCGGGAATGACCTTCGGCTCCAGGCAGCAGAGCGCGACAAGGAGCACCTCCGCGCCGTAAAGACTGTCGGCACACATCCACGGCAGGAACGCTACGGCGCAGAGCGAGGCAAGAGAAAGCGCCGTGAGCTGCCGCCGCCGGTCGGAGGCGAGACTTTTCCGGCTCATGCGCCATACGAGCAGCAGCGCGAAAACGATGTAGAGCGCAATGCCGGTCGGTGCGATGAACGAATGCTGCGAGAGCGAGTAAATGCCCGGCGCTCCGCCGAAAAGCGGCCGCGCCGTGAGCGTTCCGAGCGCCGGGTAAAACGGCAGACACTCGCTGCCAGGGCGGCCGAGCAGCAGCGCCGGAACCAGAACGGCGATATACCATCCGACGAGATGCAGCAGCGAAAACCATGTATTGCGCCGCACGGCGGTAAAGACCCAGAATACCGGCACGATCCAAAGCGCCGCAGGATGAAAGGCGACGGCAAGCGCGAGCATCCCCGCGCACCAGCGCCACTCCCCGCGCATGGCGCAGGAGGCTGCGAGCGCTATGAAAACCCACCAAAGACTGTCGCCTGCGGCGGAGCAGACGCCCTGAAAGATCCCGGAGGGAAGGAGCAGTACAATGAGAAAAGCGAAGAGACGCGGCTGCGCGCGCACCGTGACGCACTGGACGCACCGCTGCGCCGCCCATGCCATCGTAACCTCGGCAAAAACGCAGAGATATTTAAATAAGGTAAGCCCGCCGCCAGGCGCAAGAGAAAAGAGCGCCAGAAAGTACTGCACCGGGATCGAATAGGGAAGAGCGGAGGAGCGGATGCCCCAGAACCCTCCGGCGTCCCGATACCAGGCAATCGCGTCCTCCACGGCGGTCGCCGTTTCGTTCGGCGCAATGCCGAAAAGGAAAAAACGCACGCCGAACGCGGCGAGCAGCACGCCGAACACGGCAAAACGCGCCCGGGAGGTTTTTACAAGACCTTCGGTATACAGCAGAAGATAGCTCAGCCCGGCCAGGGCGAGCAGGATCACGAATCGTTCCATTGGCAGCTCCGGAAATGCGTTGTTTCTGTGTATTTTACGGCAAAGCGCGGCGCGCGGCAACACAGAAATTATAAAAAAATCGCCCTTGACACTGCAAGGACGGCTTGGTATAATAAATTGCTATATGTTGCTATGGATAGCCGCATACAGCCCCTTTTACTATCGTTAGTATATCAGCCGCTCTGCGAAAAATCAACCCGAATGGCAATGTTTTAACAACGCAGCCGGGCGTTTCGGCAAAGCGGCACCGCAAACCATATTCCCCCCGGAACGGGTATTCTGCGCCGGAGTTAAGCTCCTCCGGCGGAAAAAGGGAGATTCGCCGATGCCTAAGGACGTACAGTACGGAAGAACAATCAGAAAGAGCTATGCCCGCGCGGAAGAGATCCAGGACATGCCGCACCTGCTCGAGATCCAGAAGAATTCCTATAAATGGTTTCTGAACGAGGGCCTGCGGGAGGTCTTCAAGGGCGTAGCTGCCATTACGGACTACTCCGGTAACCTGGAGCTCTCCTTCGTGGATTATTCCATGAACGAGCCGCCCAAGTATTCGGAGGAGGAGTGCAAGGCGCGCGACGCCACATACGCCGCCCCGCTGAAGGTCAGCGTGCGTCTGCGCAACCGTGAGACCGAGGAGATCAAGGAACAGGAGATCTTCATGGGCGATTTCCCGCTCATGACCGCGAGCGGCACGTTCATCATCAACGGCGCCGAGCGCGTTATCGTCTCTCAGATCGTCCGTTCGCCCGGTGTTTACTTTGACAAGAAGACGGACAAGACCAACAGCTCCGTGTACGGCACGACCATCATCCCGTACCACGGCGCGTGGCTCGAGTACGAGACGGACCTGAACGACGTGTTCTATGTCCGCATCGACAAGAACCGCAAGCTGCCCGCCACGCTTCTGCTCAAGGCTCTCGGCGCTTACAAGGCGGACAAGCCGCACACCTGGCTCAGCTGCATCGACAATCCCGTGGGCGGCGCCGTCACCGGCGACGCGCTCCGCGAGATCTTCGGCGACGACAAGCGCATCGTCACCACGCTTGAGCGCGACACCTGCATCTCCCGCGATGACTGCCTGCTCGAGATCTACAAGAAGCTCCGTCCCGGCGATCCCCCGACGGTGGAGAGCAGCGAGACCCTGCTTGAAAACCTCTTCTTTGACCACCGCCGGTACGACATTTCCAACGTCGGCCGCTACAAGTTCAACAAGAAGCTCGCGCTCTACCCGCGCGTTGCCGGCTATGCTCTGGCCGAGCCCGTTGCCGACCCGATGACCGGCGAGATCATCGCCGACGCCGGCGAAACGCTTTCCCGCGAGCGCGTCCGCGAGCTGGAGAAGAAGGGCGTTAACGCCGTGCGTATCACCGTCGGCGAGAACGAGACCGTCCGCGTGTTCTCCAACGGCATGGTCGATGCCGCCGATTTCGTCCGCTTCTCGGACGACGATGCGGAGAACCGCCGCATCATCAAGGAAGAGCTCGGTCTGCGCGAGCGCGTCCGCTTCATCCTCCTGCGCCAGTACATGGAGCAGTATGAGGGCGAAGAGCTCAAGGAAGTGCTCAAGGAGAACGTGGATCTTCTCATGCCGAAGCACGTCATCTGCGACGATATCTTCTCCGCGGCGAACTATCTCTGCTGCCTCGCGCATGGCATCGGCGAGCCGGACGATATCGACCATCTCGGCAACCGCCGCGTCCGCAGCGTGGGTGAGCTGCTGCAGAACCAGTTCCGCATCGGCTTCTCCCGCATGGAGCGCGTGATCCGCGAGCGCATGACGCTGCAGGATCTCGACATCGTCACGCCCCAGAGCCTCATCAACATCCGTCCCGTCACGGCGGCGATCAAGGAGTTCTTCGGCTCCAGCCCGCTGAGCCAGTTCATGGATCAGACGAACCCGCTGGCCGAGCTTACGCACAAGCGCCGTATCTCCGCGCTCGGCCCCGGCGGCCTGACCCGTGAGCGTGCCAACTTCGACGTGCGAGACGTTCACTACAGCCACTATGCGCGCCTCTGCCCGATCGAGACGCCCGAAGGTCCGAACATCGGCCTTATCAACTACCTGTCGTCTTATGCCCGTGTGAACGAGTACGGCTTCCTCATTACGCCGTACCGCCGCATCGACAAGGAGACCGGCGTCGTCACCAAGGAAGTCGTCTACATGACGGCGGACGTGGAAGACCAGTACATCATGGCCATGGCGACCGAGCCGCTCGACGAGCAGGGAAGACTCATCAATAAGCGTGTCACCTGCCGCCACCGCGACGAGATCATCGACGTGGACCGCGAGAAGGTCGACTTCATGGACGTGTCCCCGCGCATGATGATCTCCATCGCCACCGCGATGATCCCGTTCCTCGAAAACGACGACGCGAACCGTGCTCTGATGGGCGCGAACATGCAGCGTCAGGCCGTTCCTCTGATGACGACCCAGCAGCCCATCGTTGCCACCGGCATCGAGCACCGCTGCGCGGTCGACTCCGGCGTCGTTGTCCTCGCCGAGGGCGAAGGCACCGTCACCCGCGTGAGCGCGGACAGCATCACCGTCCGCTATGACAGCGGCGAGAGCAAGGACTACAAGCTCATCAAGTTCTCTCGCAGCAACCAGGGCACCTGCTTCAACCAGCGCCCGATCGTCAAGGTCGGCGAGCGCGTGAAGGAAGGCGACGTCATTGCCGACGGCCCCTCCACCTCGCAGGGCGAGATCAGCCTCGGCAAGAACGTGCTCGTAGGCTTCACCACCTGGGAAGGCTACAACTACGAGGATGCCGTTCTCCTCAACGAGCGCCTTGTCATGGACGACGTTTACACCTCCATCCATGTGGAAGAGTATGAGTGCGACGCCCGTGATACCAAGCTCGGGCCCGAGGAGATCACCCGCGATATCCCCGGCGTCGGCGACGACGCTCTCAAATACCTCGACGAGCGCGGCATCATCTGCGTCGGCGCCGAGGTACGCAGCGGCGATATTCTCGTCGGCAAGGTCACGCCCAAGGGCGAGACCGACCTCACCGCCGAGGAGCGCCTGCTCCGCGCCATTTTCGGCGAGAAGGCCCGCGAAGTGCGCGACACCTCGCTGAAGGTCCCGCACGGCGAGAGCGGCATCATCGTCGATGTCAAAGTGTTCACCCGCGAAAACGGCGACGAAATGTCCCCCGGCGTCAATCAGGTCGTCCGCGTGTATATTGCGCAGAAGCGCAAGATCTCCGTCGGCGACAAGATGGCCGGCCGCCACGGCAACAAGGGCGTCGTTTCCCGCATCCTGCCGCGTGAGGATATGCCGTACCTGCCGGACGGCACCCCGCTCGACATCGTGCTGAACCCGCTGGGCGTCCCGTCCCGTATGAACATCGGACAGGTCCTCGAAGTCCACCTGGGCTACGCCGCGCAGGCGCTCGGCTGGAAGGTCGCCACGCCGATCTTCAACGGCGCGAACGAGACCGCCATCCGCGAAACGCTCCGCGAGGCCGGACTCCGCGAGGACGGCAAGAGCGTGCTGTACGACGGCCGCACCGGCGAAAAGTTCGACAACGACGTCACCGTAGGCTGGGTGTACTTCCTCAAGCTGCACCACCTCGTTGACGATAAGATCCATGCCCGCTCTACCGGCCCGTACAGCCTCGTTACGCAGCAGCCGCTCGGCGGCAAGGCGCAGTTCGGCGGCCAGCGCTTCGGCGAAATGGAAGTCTGGGCGCTCGAAGCCTACGGCGCGGCGCACACCCTGCAGGAGATTTTGACCGTCAAGTCCGACGACGTTACCGGCCGTGTCCGCACGTACGAGAGCATCGTCAAGGGTCACAACATCCCGCAGCCCGGCGTGCCGGAATCGTTCAAGGTTCTGGTCAAGGAGCTCCAGTCCCTGTGTCTGGACATCAAGGTTCTCGACAAGGACGGACAGGAGATCGAACTCAAGGAAGACGACGAGGACGATTACATCCCCGGCATGCGCGACGATTATCGCGCGAGCGAGGAAGACTTCAGCGACGCCGGATTCAGCATTGACCGCAGTCAGTCGGTGTTCGGCGACGAGCCGGAGAACGAAAAGTCCTTCGGCGACGACGATACGGATGAAGTGGAGGAGAGAGAATAATGAGCTACACCCCGTTTGACGCCATTCAGATCGGCATTGCTTCTCCCGAAATGATCCTTTCCTGGTCCCACGGCGAAGTCAAAAAGCCGGAGACCATCAACTACCGCACGCTCAAGCCCGAGCGCGACGGCCTTTTCTGCGAGCGCATTTTCGGACCCACGAAGGACTGGGAATGCCACTGCGGAAAGTATAAGAAGATCCGCTACAAGGGCAAGATCTGCGACCGCTGCGGCGTCGAGATCACCAAGAGCAAGGTTCGCCGCGAGCGCATGGGCCACATTGAGCTGGCCGCGCCCGTCAGCCACATCTGGTATTTCAAGGGCATCCCGTCCCGCATGGGCCTGCTGCTCGACATGACGCCGCACACCCTTGAGAAAGTCCTGTACTTTGCCTCTTATATCGTCACCGATCCCGGCTCCACGCCGCTCAAGCGCTGCGATCTTCTCTCCGAGAAGGAATACCGCGATATGCGCGAGAAGTACGAGGACGATTTCCAGGCGGGCATGGGCGCCGAGGCGATCAAGAAGCTGCTCGAGGAGATCGACTGCGAGCAGCTCTCCCACGACCTCCGCGAGGAACTGAAGTCCGCTTCCGGCCAGAAAAAAGCGAAGATCGTCAAGCGTCTTGAAGTTGTTGAGGCGTTCCGCCAGTCCGGCAACAAGCCCTCGTGGATGATCATCGACATTCTCCCGGTCATTCCGCCGGAGATCCGCCCGATGGTCCAGCTCGACGGCGGCCGCTTCGCGACGAGCGATCTGAACGACCTGTACCGCCGCGTCATCAACCGCAACAACCGTCTCAAGCGCCTCATCCAGCTCAGCGCCCCCGACATCATCGTGCGCAACGAAAAGCGCATGCTGCAGGAGGCGGTGGACTCCCTCATCGATAACGGCCGCCGCGGCCGCGCCGTCACCGGCGCGAACTCCCGCGCGCTCAAGTCTCTGAGCGACATGCTCAAGGGCAAGCAGGGCCGCTTCCGCCAGAACCTGCTCGGCAAGCGTGTTGACTACTCCGGCCGAAGCGTTATCGTCGTCGGACCGGAACTCAAGATGTACCAGTGCGGCGTGCCGAAGGAAATGGCCATCGAGCTCTTCCGCCCGTTCGTGATGAAGAAGCTCGTCGAAGACGGCGTTGCCAACAACATCAAATCCGCCAAGAAGATGGTGGACCGTCAGAAGCCTGAGGTCTGGGACGCTCTCGATGTTGTCATCAAGGAGCACCCGGTTCTGCTCAACCGCGCGCCGACGCTGCACCGTCTGGGCATTCAGGCGTTTGAGCCGGTGCTCGTTGAGGGCCGCGCTCTCAAGCTGCACCCGCTGGCCTGCACCGCCTACAACGCTGACTTTGACGGCGACCAGATGGCGATCCACGTTCCTCTGAGCGCTGAGGCGCAGGCGGAAGCCCGCATTCTCATGCTCTCGGTCAACAACCTCCTGCGCCCGCAGGACGGCCACCCGCACTCCATCCCGACGCAGGACATGGTCCTCGGCTCCTACTACCTCACCTATGTGCGCGAGGAAGAGGGCACCGGCATGGCGTTCAGCACCCCTGAGGAAGCGCTCATGGCATATCAGGCGGGCGCCGTCACGCTCCACAGCCCCATCAAGGTCCGCGTGACCAAGACCATCGACGGCGTGGAAAAGTACAAGACCGTCGAAACGACCGTCGGCCGCATCATCTTCAACGAGCCCATCCCGCAGGATCTCGGCTTTGTGGATCGTACCGATCCCGAGCATGCGTTCGATTACGAGGTCGGCTTCCGCGTCGATAAGAAAAAGCTCGGCGAAATCATCGACCGCTGCATCCAGAAGCACGGCTTCACCATTTCCGCCGAAGTGCTCGACAGCATCAAGGCGCAGGGCTACAAGTTCTCCACCCGCAGCGGCATGACCATCTCCATCGCGGACATGGTCGTCCCCGAGGCGAAAAAGGAAAAGATCGCCGAGACCGAGAAGAAGGTCCTCGCGATCGAAAAGCAGTACAGGCGCGGTCTTATCACCAACGACGAACGCTACCGCATGGTCGTCGCCGAGTGGGAAAGAACGACCGGCGAAGTCGCCAAGGCCCTTATGGACAACCTCGACGAGTTCAACCCCATCAACATCATGGCGACGTCCGGCGCCCGAGGCAGCGCCAACCAGATCCGTCAGCTCGCCGGTATGCGCGGCCTGATGGCGAACACCGCCGGTAAGACCATCGAGATCCCCATCAAGGCGAACTTCCGCGAAGGCCTGAGCGTTCTCGAGTACTTCATCTCTACCCGCGGCGCCCGAAAGGGCATGGCCGATACGGCGCTTCGTACCGCTGACTCCGGTTATCTGACCCGCCGAATGGTCGATGTCAGCCAGGACGTCATCATCCGCGAGCCGGACTGCGGCACGACCGAGGGCGTGCCCGCCACGGCGATCGACAGCCGCGGCTACGCCGTGTTTACGCTCGATCCCGAGGATCCGAAGTACGACGAGTATATCCACTCCTTCGGCGAGAACATCCACGGCCGCTTCCCGGCCAAGCCCGTCGTCGATCCCAAGACCGGCGAGGTGCTGTTCGATACCGATCACCTGCTCATGTCCGGCGATGCGAAATTCCTCGCCGCCCACGGCGTTGCGAGTGTTGAGGTTCGCAGCGTTCTCTCCTGCGAATCGCGCTGCGGCGTATGCGCCCGCTGCTACGGCATGAACCTTGCTACCGGCAAGCCGGTCAATTCCGGCGAAGCCGTCGGCGTCATTGCCGCGCAGTCCATCGGCGAGCCCGGCACGCAGCTGACCATGCGTACGTTCCACAGCGGCGGCGTCGCCGGTGACGACATCACGCAGGGTCTGCCGCGAGTCGAAGAGCTTTTCGAGGCGCGCAAGCCCAAGAAGATGGCCGTGCTCAGCGAGATCAGCGGCACGCTCACGATCGAGGAAGCCCGCAAGAACATGATGGCGCTCACCGTCACCAATGCCGAGCAGGGCGAGACCCGTGTGTATCAGGTCCCCGTTGGCGCCGGCATCATCGTGCAGAACGGCGACCATATCGAACAGGGACAGGAGCTGACCCGCGGCGCGCTCAGCCCGCACGATGTGCTCCGCATCCGCGGCGTGAACGACGACGAGTTCGGCCGTCCGGGCGTGCGCAACTATCTTGTGCAGGAAGTCCAGAAGGTGTACCGTCAGCAGGGCGTCGATATCAACAACAAGCACATCGAAGTCATTGTCCGCCAGATGATGCGCAAGGTCCGCATCGAGGATGCCGGCAGCACCGATCTGCTCTCCGGCTCCACTGTCGACGTCAACGAGCTCAAGGATGCCAACAAGGCGATCCAGGCGCGCATCGACGCCGGGGAAGAGGGACTCACTCTCGCCGCCGGCACGCCAATCCTGCTTGGCATCACAAAGGCGTCGCTCGCAACCGACAGCTGGATGTCCGCCGCGTCCTTCCAGGAGACGACCAAAGTACTCACCGAGGCCGCCATCAAGGGCAAGGTCGACCACCTGGTTGGTCTGAAGGAAAACGTCATCATCGGCAAGCTCATCCCGGCCGGCTCCGGTCTGGACATGTACCGCAACTTTGAAATGAAGACGGACGAGTCCATCGAGGATGAAGCCGACTACGTCGACCTCTCCGAGCTCAAAAAGCTCACCAACGCGCTTTAATCCGAATAAATTCCGGAGTGATCCTTCACTCCGGAATTTTTCTGATCTTTGATGACTGCGGAGTGAAATTTTTTGCTCGGAAAAATTACAGAATTTTCTTGACTATTCTTGTGCAATCTGTTAGAATCAAAAAACGTGTGGGCGCACGCCCGCACGAGAGCATTTTTTTGAGGAAAGGAGGAAAATCATGCCCACATTTAACCAGCTTGTCCGTAAGGGAAGAGAGCAGGTGACCTACAAGTCCACCTCTCCTGCCATGCAGAAAGGCCTGAACACTCTGAAGAACCGCGAGACCGACCAGTCTTCTCCCCAGAAACGCGGCGTCTGCACCGCTGTGCGTACCTCGACTCCTAAGAAGCCGAACTCCGCTCTGCGTAAGATCGCCCGTGTCCGTCTCACCAACGGTTACGAAGTGACCGCCTACATTCCCGGTGTCGGCCACAACCTGCAGGAGCACTCCGTCGTTATGATTCGCGGCGGCCGTGTCAAGGACCTGCCCGGTGTCCGTTACCACATCATCCGCGGCACTCTCGATTCCCAGGGCGTCAATGGCCGCTGCCAGTCCCGCTCCAAGTACGGCGCCAAGAGACCCAAGGCGGGTAAGAAGTAAGCGAAACCCCCAACAGTGTCCTGTTGGTTATTGATATATTTTATTTATATGATAACCTTTTGGACACAGCGGCGGCAGAGTGCTGCCGTCGAGTACCTTTGAGATCATTTCATAATGAAGGAGGGAAGCAAAGTGCCCAGAAGAGGTAACGTTCCCAAAAGAGAAATCTTGCCGGATCCCGTATACAACAGCGTTCTGGTGACCAAGCTCATCAACGGTGTTATGCTGGACGGCAAAAAAGGCGTGTCCCAGAAGGTGGTTTACGACGCCTTTGACCTGATCCAGAAGAAGCTGGATCGCAATCCGCTTGAGGTGTTTACCGAAGCTCTCAACAACATCATGCCGGCTCTGGAAGTCAAGGCCCGCCGTGTCGGCGGCGCCACCTACCAGGTGCCTATCGAAGTTCGTCCGGAGCGTCGTCAGACCCTCGGTCTCCGCTGGCTGGTCGGCTACTCCCGCAAGCGCAGCGAAAAGACCATGAAGGAGCGTCTCGCCAACGAGATCATGGACGCCGTGAACAACACCGGCGCCTCCGTCAAGAAGCGCGAGGATACGCACAAGATGGCCGAGTCCAACAAGGCCTTCGCCCACTATCGTTGGTAATTTCAGCAAAGGTAGAGATTTATGCCCAGATCATATTCACTTGAAAAAACCAGAAACATCGGCATCATGGCGCACATTGATGCGGGTAAGACGACGACTACCGAGCGTATTCTCTTCTATACCGGCGTCAACTACAAGATCGGCGAGACCCATGAAGGCAACGCCACGATGGACTGGATGGTGCAGGAGCAGGAGCGCGGTATCACCATCACGAGCGCGGCTACCACCTGCTTCTGGAAGGATACGCGCATCAACATCATCGATACGCCGGGCCATGTCGACTTCACCGCCGAGGTGGAGCGCTGCCTGCGCGTGCTGGACGGCTGCGTGACCGTCCTCTGCGCCAAGGGCGGTGTCGAGCCCCAGACGGAAACGGTGTGGCGTCAGGCGGACCATTACAATGTTCCGCGCATGATCTACGTCAATAAGATGGATATCACCGGCGCCGACTTCTACAACGTCATGGACATGATCTATGACCGTCTGAAGGCGAATGCCGTGCCCATCCAGCTGCCCATCGGAAAGGAATCCGACTTCCGTGGGATCATCGATCTCATCGACATGGATTCCGTCGTGTTCTACGACGATCTGGGTAAGGATATGCGCGTGGAGCCCATCCCCGAGGACATGGCGGATCTTGCCGCCGAGTACAGGGAGAAGCTCATCGATGCCGTATCTCTCTTTGACGATGAGATCGCGGAGATGTATCTGGAAGGCGAGGAGATCCCCGCCGACCGTCTGCGCTCGGTCATCCGCAAGGCGACCGTCAGCGGCAGCATGGTTCCCGTCCTCTGCGGTACGTCGTACAAGAACAAAGGCGTGCAGAAGCTGCTCGATGCCGTTGTCGATTTCCTGCCCTCTCCGCTGGATGTTCCGCCCGTTGTCGGCGTGAACCCCAAGACGGACGAAGAGGTCACTCTCCCCGCGGACGTGAACGGCCCCTTTGCCGGTCTCGTCTTCAAGGTGATGACGGACCCGTTCGTCGGACGTCTGGCGTTCATCCGTGTTTACTCCGGCTCCATTAAGGCCGGCGAAACGGCGATTAACACCGTCCGCGGCCAGCGCGAGCGTCTCGGCCGTCTGCTGCACATGCACGCGAACCATCGTGAGGACATCGACGCTGTGTACGCCGGTGAGATCGCCGCTATTGTGGGTTTGAAAAACACCCGCACGGGCGATACTCTCTGCGACGACAAGCATCCCATTGTTCTCGAATCGATGGAATTCCCCGAACCCGTTATCCGCGTTGCCATCGAGCCCAAGACCAAAGCCGGTCAGGAAAAGATGGCGATCGCGCTCTCCAAGCTGAGCGAGGAAGACCCCACCTTCAAGACCTATACGGACGAGGAGACGGGCCAGACCATTATCGCCGGCATGGGCGAGCTCCATCTCGAGATTATCGTGGATCGTCTGCTCCGCGAGTTTAAGGTCGAGGCAAACGTCGGCAAGCCGCAGGTTTCCTACAAGGAGACTATCCGCGGCACCGCTACGGTCGACATGCGCTATGCGCGTCAGTCCGGCGGCAAGGGTCAGTTTGCGCAGGCCAAGATCCAGATCGAGCCGAACCCGGGCAAGGGTTACGAGTTCATCAACGCCGTCACCGGCGGCGCCATCCCGAAGGAGTATATCCCCAGCGTCGATCAGGGCATCCAGGGCGCCATGGCGTCCGGTGTTCTCGCCGGTTATCCGGTCGTCGACGTGAAGGTCACCCTTCTCGACGGCAGCTACCATGAGGTCGACTCGAGCGAAATGGCGTTCAAGATCTGCGGCAGCATGGCCTTTAAGGAGGCCGCGCAGAAAGCCGGTCCGACGCTGCTTGAGCCCATCATGAAGGTCGTTGTCACGACGCCCGATCAGTATATGGGCGACGTTATCGGCGATCTCAACTCGCGCCGCGGTCAAGTCGTCGGAACGGACATCCGCAACGGCGCTGCGATCGTCACGGCGGAGGTGCCGCTCGCTTCCATGTTTGGCTATTCGACCGATCTGCGTTCCAAAACGCAGGGCCGTGCCAACTACAGCATGGAGCCGCACACCTATGTCGAGCTTCCGAAGAGCCTCCAGGAGAGCATCATCGGCAAGCGCGGCAACAACGCCTGATTTTAGGTGTTGCAAAATAAGCAAAGTTCCTGTAGAATAAATCCAAACCAAAATTTAAATTTTTGCTATTAGGAGGATGTTTCCATGGCTAAGCAAATGTTCAACCGCAGCAAGCCCCATGTGAATATCGGTACCATCGGCCACATCGACCATGGTAAGACCACCCTGACCGCCGCCATCACCAAGACCCTCGCGATGGCCGACCCCAACGCCGCTTCTTTCGTTGACTACGCCTCCATCGACAAGGCTCCCGAAGAGCGCGAGCGCGGCATCACCATCAACACTGCCCACGTTGAGTACCAGACGTTTGACCGCGTCGGCTCTCACGGCGCCACCAAGGGTGTGCAGATCCAGGGCCGTCACTACGCCCACGTCGACTGCCCGGGCCACGCCGACTATATCAAGAACATGATCACCGGCGCTGCTCAGATGGACGGCGCGATCCTCGTTATTGCCGCTTCCGACGGCCCGATGGCTCAGACCCGTGAGCACCTGCTGCTCGCCCGTCAGGTTAACGTTCCCTACATTCTCGTTTTCCTGAACAAGTGCGACCAGGTTGACGACCCCGAGCTACTCGAGCTCGTTGAGATGGAAGTCCGTGAGCTGCTCGACAAGTACGACTTCCCCGGCGACGACACCCCGATCATCAAGGGTTCCGCTCTGAACGCTCTGGCCTCCGAGTCCACCGATCCCAACGCCCCCGAGTATGACTGCATCTGGGAGCTCATGGAAGCTGTTGACACCTGGATCAAGACCCCCGACCGTAAGGCTGACCTGCCCTTCCTGATGCCCATCGAGGACGTGTTCACCATCACCGGCCGCGGCACCGTCGTTACGGGCCGTGTCGAGCGTGGTACCGTCAAGGTCGGCGACAAGGTCGAGATCGTCGGTCTCGAGGACGATATCAAGGAATCCGTCGTCACCGGCACCGAGATGTTCCACAAGACCCTGGAGTACGCCGAGGCTGGCGACAACGTCGGCTGCCTGCTCCGCGGCATCACCAAGAAGGAAGTCGAGCGCGGCCAGGTTCTCGCTGCTCCGAAGTCCATCAAGCCCCTGCGCAAGTTCAAGGGCCAGGTGTACGTCCTCTCCAAGGAAGAGGGCGGCCGTCACACCCCGTTCTTCAACAACTACCGTCCCCAGTTCTACTTCCGTACCACCGACGTTACCGGCGTCATCACCCTTCCCGAAGGCGTTGAGATGTGCATGCCCGGCGACAACGTTGACATGGACGTCGAACTGATCACCCCGATCGCCATCGAGAACGGCCTCCGCTTCGCTATCCGCGAGGGCGGCCGTACCGTCGGCTCCGGTGTTGTCATCGGCATCAACGAGTAATTCGCTTTTCGTAAACAAAAATGGCTGGCAGCTTTGCTGTCAGCCATTTTGTACATCTTGAAGCTTTAACGCAGCGGCGTCATAAACCCGGTGAAAGATGTGGAATGCACGTCGCCGCCGACCAGTTCCGACCGGTACACATAGAGCGAGGCGTCCGCTTCCTCCGCGTCGGGATGGTTCGTGATCCGATAGGTGTAGAGCGTCAGCTTTTTCCCGGCGTATTCCTCCAGATCAAATCCCTGCTGGCGCTGCAGCTCGTTGTATTGCGTCAAAACATCCGGAAATTCCTTCGGCATCGTGATCTCCTGCTCAAGGATCGGCGTCGGCTCGACCTCCCAGCCGAGCGACTGCAGATAGGCGATCCGTTCTTCGTTCGTTCCGGCGCGGATCGCTGTATCCGCGCTGCGCCGTCCGAGCGCTCCGGCGAGGAGAATCACCGCCGCGGCGAGCACGCCGAACAGTATCACCTTCACAGCGCCTTTCCGGCGTGCCGGTGTAGTTTTTCGCATCGTAAATCACCCCCGATCCAATGTATGGAAGAAAGGAAAGCAATATGCCGCTCGTCCGTTTTGACAAGATCCTCACCGATACCGGTCTCTGCTCGCGCAGTCAGGCGCGGGAGATCATCCGCCGCGGACGCGCGGCCGTAAACGGAACGCCGTGCGCCGACCCCGCGGCGAAGTTCGACCCGGAAGCCGTCTCTCTCACCGTTGACGGCGAGCCGATCGACGGGCCGGGACATATCTATATCATGCTCAATAAGCCGGCCGGCGTGTTGACGGCCACGCGCGACCCGCGCAAGCCGACGGTCGTAGACGCCATGCCGGAGGAATGGAAACGGCGGGGCCTTTTTCCGGTCGGGCGGCTGGACAAGGATACGACCGGCCTGCTTCTTCTGACGGATGACGGAACCTTTGCCCATAAGGTCATCTCACCGAAAAGCCATGTGAGCAAGCTTTATGAGGCTGTGGTGGACGGAACGCCGTGCGAGGCGGATTTCGCCGCTTTCCGCGAAGGGATCGTGCTGCGTGACGGTACGCAGTGTCTTCCCGCGGAGCTCATCGATCTCGGCGGCAGACGTGTGCAGGTCGAAGTGTTTGAAGGAAAGTACCACCAGGTAAAACGTATGCTCGGCTCGCGGCAGATGAGCGTATTGCAGCTCAAACGCCTGCGCATCGGCGGCCTGTGGCTCGACGGCTCGCTCGCGGAAGGGGAGTACCGCCGCTTGACGCCGGAGGAGATCGAGAAGATACGGCCGGACATTCTGTCGAAATGACGAACGCCCTATTTTCGGTTTTTGCGTGAAAATGTCGTTATATCATACAAAACCGTCCGGCGGATTTTTATAAATCTGCTTTGATTTGATTAAGTGTAAAAAAAATTTACAAGTTGTAAAGAATTAGCTATTGAAATTTGCACAGAAATCATTTATTATGAAAATTACCTAAAAATGCCCTGAGTTTTTTGATGAGCATTTTCGTATAGAAAGATGGGGGAGGCAGACGTTATGTCCAGCAGGATTTTCCAGAGCATCATCATCCAGATGAAGGATGCCACCGACCGGTGCATCGGCGTTGTGGACGATCAGGGAGTCGTTGCCGCGTGCAGCGAGCTTTCCATGATCGGCACAAAGCTCGATGATTTTCACGGCGGCTTCGGCGATTATCCCGATCAGATCTTCACGTCCAATTTCCGCACATATAAGCCCGTCGGCGGGCTGAGCACGCGGCTGGATTATGCCGTCTTTGTGGACGGCCATGACGCCACGGCGCGCTGCGTGTGCATCCTTGCCTCGGTCGCTTTTCAGGAGGCAAAGATCAATTACGAGGAAAAGCACAACAAGACGATCTTCGTCAAGAACATCATCTCCGACAATATCCTGCCGGGAGATATCTACGTCCGCGCCAAAGAGCTGCACTTTGCTACGGACGTACCCCGCGCCGTTCTGCTGATCCGCCAGACGGAGCGCACCGATATGGCCGCGCTCGAAGCCATTTCCAACATGTTCCCCGACCGGCAGAAGGACTTCGTCCTCAGCATCAACGAGACGGATCTCGTCCTCATCAAGGAGCTGACCGGTCCCGCGGACAGCAACAAGGAAGTTTACGAGATCGCCGAGGAGATCGAGAAAAAGCTGCACGACGATCTCAATCTCAAGTGTGTCATCGGCATCGGCACGACGGCGAAGCATCTCCGCGTTCTCGCGGACAAGTACAAGGAAGCGCAGGTCGCCATCGAGGTCGGCAAGGTGTTCGATACGGAGAAATCCATCATCCACTACGACAACCTCGGCATCGGCCGTCTCATCTATCAGCTTCCCACGACACTCTGTGAAATGTTCCTGAGCGAAGTGTTCAAGAAAAACCCGATCGAGGCACTCGATCAGGAAACGCTCTACACGATCAACAAGTTCTTCGAGAACAACCTGAACGTGTCCGAAACCTCCCGTAAGCTGTTTGTCCACCGCAACACGCTGGTGTATCGTCTTGAAAAGATCAAGAAGCTGACGGGACTTGATTTGCGTGAGTTCGACCATGCTATCATCTTCAAGGTGGCGCTCATGGTCAAAAAATACCTGAACTCTCAGAACGGGGAATACTGATCCCCCGGCTCTGACGCGGAGATTGATTTATGGTACTTCTCAAGGATGTCAAAATGAAATACCCCGGAAGCCATGCGGAGACGCTGCGGGACATTGATCTCACCATTCAGGACGGTGAGTTCGTGTTCCTTGTCGGTCCGTCCGGCTCTGGGAAAACCACGATCATCAAGCTGCTGACCGGCGAGATCCGCGCCACCGGCGGCCAGATCGAGGTCAACGGCTTTGATCTGCGCACGATGAAACGGCGGAACCTGCCCAAGCTGCGCCGCTCGCTCGGCGTTATCTTCCAGGACTACCGGCTCATCAAGGATATGACGGTGTATGAAAACGTCGCGTTTGCGATGCGCGTGATCGGCGCTTCCAACCGCGAGATCAAAAAGCGCGTGCCGTATGTGCTCGACCTCGTCGATCTTTCGGGCCGCGAGGACCGCTACCCGCGGGAGCTCTCCGGCGGCGAGCAGCAGCGCGTGGCGATCGCGCGCGCTCTCGTGAACTCTCCGGACATGATCATTGCCGACGAGCCGACCGGCAACCTCGACCCCGCCAGAAGTCTCGAGATCATGCTGCTCTTCCAGAAGATCAACGAGCTGGGAACGACGGTGCTGATCGTGACGCACGAAAAGGAGCTTGTCAACGCCTTTTCCAAGCGCGTTGTGTCGCTGAGCGACGGCTGCCTCATCAGCGACGGAATGGATGGGTATTACGGCTATGAGTCTTAACAGAATCACATATCTCTTCAAGGAAGGATTGCGCGGCGTATTTTCGCACGGCTTCCGCTCGTTCGCTTCCGTCACGGTCATTGCCGCGTGCCTCATCATCATGGGGAGCTTCGGCCTTGTGGCGGTGAACGTGGATAATCTCATCGGCAATATGGAAGAGGACAGCCAGATCCTCGCCTTTGTGGATGAGTCTCTCTCCGACAGCGACGCGCTTTCTATCGAAGGCGCGATCCGCAGCATCCCCAACGTCCGGGACGTGCAGTTCATCTCCCGTGAAGAAGCCATGGAAAATTACAAAAATACCTATGGCGACAGCACGGTGTTTGAAAATCTGGACGCGAGCGTGTTCCGCAACCGCTATGTGATCCGGCTGAATGATATCACGCTCATGCGTGATACCGCTGAGACGGTTGACGCGGTCAACGGTGTGGCGGAAGTCAACGCTCCTGTCTCGATCGCAGAGGGCTTTATCGCGGTGCGAAACGTTGTGAGCGTTATTACGGCGATCCTGATCGTCATTCTGCTCGTGGTTTCCGTTTTCATGATGTCCAACACCATCAAGCTCGCAACGTTCACGCGGCGCGATGAGATCGCTGTTATGAAAATGGTCGGAGCAAGCAACAGCTTCATCCGCACGCCGTTCGTTGTGGAAGGCCTGATCCTCGGCCTGCTCGGCTCGGGCATCGCTTTCCTGCTGCAGTGGGCGGTGTACAACTTCATTGCGCAGAAGATCTCGGTATCCATCGCGGCAAGTCTCATCCAGGTCATGCCGTTCTCTCTGCTGATGACGCCGCTGCTGATCGTGTTTCTTGCCATCGGCATTCTCGTCGGCGCGTTCGGCGGAGCCATGGCGATCCGCAACTATCTGAAGGTTTGATCCTTCCCGGACTTTTGTACTTACTATGAAAAACATCAAGAAATCTCTTCGTTCTGTTTTCTGCGCTCTTCTCGCCGCTGCGGCTCTCGCCGCAGCGCTGCCGGCGTATGCCGTTTCCCAGGCGGAGATCGACGATCTCCAGAAAAAGCTTGACGCTCTTGAGCAGCAGGCGCAGGAACAGCAGGACGTCATCAACGATCTCACCAGCCAGAAGGCGCGCTTCATCACCCGCAAGCTCGCGCTTGATAACAAAATCGAGATCAACCGCCAGATGATCGAGCTGATCGGTGAACAGATCGAGATCTACGATGAGATCATCGCCGAAAAGCAGGCGGAGCTTGACAAGGCTCTCGAAAAGGAAACGGCGCAGACCGAACTTCTCCGTTCCCGCATCCGCGCCATGGAGGAGAACAGCACCTATTCCTACGCGAGCTTTATCTTTGATTCCTCCAGCGTGACCGAGCTTCTTTCCCGCATCGGCGATGTCAACGACATCATGCACTACGACAAAACTCTGGAAGAGGAGTACATGGCGGCGCGCGAGGATGTTGAGTCCATCAAGAAGAGCTACGAGGAGGCCCGTCACGAGCAGGAGCTCCTCCAGAAGGAACTGGACACCAAGCAGGCCGAGCTGGATGCGCAGGTCGAAGCGGCATACACCATGATCGCCGATATCGAGACCCTTTCCGACGACGCGCAGGCGGAATACGACGCCATCGCCGAAGAGGAAGCCAAGGCGGAGGAGACGCTGCAGGAAGCCATCCGCAAGCGCGCCGCGGAACAAGCGAAGTACAACCAGAATAATAACAGCAATAATGGCGGCGGCGGAAACTCCGGCGGCAGCGGCGGCAATTCCGGCGGAGGCGGAAGCTCCGGCGGCGGTTCGGCGACGAGCCTTTCCAATCTTCAGTGGCCGGTGCCGAGCTGCACGCTCATTACCTCCCGCTTCGGCTACCGCGTTGCGCCGACGACCGGCGCGAGCACATACCACGGCGGTCTGGATATCGGCGCGGGCATGGGCGCGTCCATTGTGGCGGCCGGCGCGGGCGACGTTATTTACGCCGGCGATAACGGCGGCTACGGCAAGTGCGTCATGATCGACCACGGCAACGGCGTCGTCACGGTGTATGCGCATATGAGCTCCATCGGCGTGAGCTACGGGCAGTATGTCACCGCCGGACAGTATGTCGGCGCGGTCGGCTCGACCGGTGTTTCCACCGGCCCGCACTGCCACTTTGAGATCCGCATCAACGGCGCACAGACCGATCCGGCGGCGTACTTCTCCGGACTTTCCTACTGGGACTGACGATTTTCCCTTACGGGATCAAAGGAGCCTATGAAACGTAACAAATTACAGAAAACCGTTTTTTCCGTGATTTGCATCGTGCTGGCGGTCATCATGATGCTTTCACTCGTCATCACCGTTCTTCCGGCGCACGCCGTGGACGAGACCGATCTTGAGCGGCTGGCGGAAAAACGAGCGCAGCTTGAAGAGCAGCTCATGGAACAGGAGCAGGTCATACAGGGGCTTACGGAGAACCAGACGCTGATCGTGTTCCGCAAAGCGGCGCTTGATAAGCAGATCTCGCTCAACCGGGAGACGATCGCGCTCATTGAAGAGCAGATCGCCGTTTATCAGAAACTCATTGACCGCAAGGAAGAGGAGCTCGCCGCGGCGACCGCCGCGGAGACCGAGCAGACGGCGCTGCTGCGCGAACGTATCCGCTCCATGGAGGAAAACGACAGCTACTCGTATCTCGCCTTCATTTTTGAGGCGAACAGCGTGCCGGAGATCCTCTCGCGCATCGCGGACGTGAACGATATCATGCACTATGACCGCGAGCTCGAAAAGTCCTTGCAGCAGAGCCGCGAGGACGTGGAGACGATCAAGCGCGAATATGAGGAAGCCAAGGCCGAGCAGGACGCCGTGAACGAAGAGCTCATCGCCCGCCGCGACCAGCTCAGCGCGCAGGTCACCGCGGCCTGTGAACTCATCGCCAACCTTGACGAGCTTTCGCAGAATGCGCAGGCGGAATACGACGCCATCGCGCTGGCCGAGGACGAGGCGATGCAGGAGCTTTTGAAGGCCATGCAGGAATACGCCGCGCAGCTGGCGGCGCAGAGAACATCGTACAGCGGCTCGACCGGCGGCGGAAGCACGCCCTCCGGAACGGCATCCTCCGGCGCGGGTACGTCCGGCACCGGCGGAGCATATGGGAATACTTCCAACGCCTCCGGCGCCTACAACGGTACCTTTATCTGGCCGGTGGACAGCACGTACATCACCTCGCGCTACGGCGAGCGCTCCGCGCCTACTGCAGGAGCTTCCACAAACCACAAGGCGATCGATATCGGCGCAAAGTCCGGCGATCCGATCTATGCCGCTGCCGACGGGCAGGTCGCTTCCGCGACTTACAACAACGGTCTCGGCTACTATGTCAGCATCGAGCACGACGGGGAGACCGCGACGCGCTATTCCCATATGACGAACTTCATCGTGCAGCCGGGCGAGCAGGTCAAGCAGGGCCAGATCATCGGCTATGTCGGCGAGAGCGGCATTGCCACCGGCAGCCACTTGGACTATGCCGTCATCAAAAACGGGCAGCAGGTCGATCCCATGCAGTATTACGACGAAAGCACCGTTACGTATGATCCGACGGCCTGACCGCGGCGCCGAAAGAAAAAACATCCGAGGTATCAGCCTATGAAACGCGTACCGAAAATCGTCTGGTCACTGCTTGCGTGTGTGATATGCATCGTTGTCACCGCTGCTGCGTGCCTGATCCTTGCGGACAGCGGCGCGTCCTCCGATAAATATATGGAGGTCATCCGCGTGATCGAGACAACGTTCTACCAGCCGAAGGATACGTCCTCGCTGGAGGACGCCTCCGCAAGCGCCATGGTGGCCTCGTTGGGCGACCCGGCAAGCTACTATCTGCCTGCTTCCGAGTATGAGGAGTATAAACTCACGCTGACGAACCAGTATGTCGGCATCGGCGTGACCACGCAGTACAACGAAAATTACGGTTATCTGACCGTCCTTTCCGTAACGCCCGGCTCTCCGGCCGATCAGGCGCATGTAAAGGTCGGCAACATGATCGCCAGTGTGGACAGTATTGACGTATCCACCTACACTCCCGAACAGTTTGACGAGCTGCTGCGCAGCTACGACGCGAAGGAGACAGAGGCGGAGAAGTATTTCACGCTCCACCTTCTCAACACACAGGGGGGCAAGGCGGACGCGAAAATGAAGTGCGAGCTCATCTATGCCGAGCCGGTCGTCTATTACATTCTGGACAGCGACGCTAACAAGGCGAACAGCAGCTCCTCTGTCGGCTATCTCCGCATCCGTAACTTTGACGATAGCGCCGCCGCCAGCGTAAAAACGGCGGTAGCTGCGCTGCAGGATTCCGGAGCAACGAGCCTTATCATCGACGTGCGCGACAATACGAGCGGCAAACCTGCGGAAATGGCGGATGCGCTCGATTATTTCCTGCCGAAGGGCGATCTGTTTCTCCTGCGCGACCGCGACGGGAAGGAGACGACCTATTCGTCCGGCAGCTCGTATCTCAATATGCCGATGGTCGTTCTTGTCAACGAGAACACCACCTGCGCGGCGGAAGTGTTTGCCTGCATCATGCAGCAGGCGGGCGTGACGATCGTCGGCCGCCGGACGCCCGGCAGCGCGCAGAGCCAGGTGATCGTGGAGCTCTCCGACGGCAGCGCCGTCCGTCTCTCCAAATTCGAGTATCTCACGCCGGATAAAAAGAGCATGACCGACCTTGGCGGCGTCACGCCGGATATCGCGTCCTACCAGATCGAGGACAGCGATCTGGACGTGCAGCTCGAGGCGGCAAAGGACGCCCTGCATTAACGGCGTCCGCCCGCGAAAATTCTGCGGAAATCTACAAAGAAGGGACCAAAGTTCCGTCTTGACATGGGACGCCGGATTCCGTATAATAGCAGGACAAATTCCCGCACGGAGTTACTCTGTGCGGGATTTGCGAGCATGTAAGTATCGAAAGGAAGTTTAAACTATGTCCGTTGAAAGCCGTTACAGAATGAGCCAGGAGCGTCTGGAAGAGCTGAAAAAAGAGCTGGAATATCTTCAGACGGTTCGGGAAAAAGAAGTCTCCGAGCAGATCAAGGAGGCTCGTTCTTTCGGTGATTTGTCGGAGAACAGCGAATACGATGAAGCGAAGACCGAGCAGGGCAAGCTCTATTCCAAGATCGCCGAGATCAAGAACCTGATCGAAAACGCCGTCATTCTCGAAAACGTGCCGACCGGCAGCGCGATCTCCATGGGCAGCCGCGTGACCGTCCGCGAAGTGGGCGAGGAGGACGAAGAGACCTATGAGATCGTCGGCAGCCAGGAAGCCAACCCCATTCTCGGCCGTATTTCGGACGAATCCCCCCTTGGCCGCAGCCTGATGGGAAAGAAGAAGGGCGACCGGATCGAGTTTGAAGCCCCCGGCGGTGTTATCTACTACGAGATCCTCAACTGCGAAAACTGAACGTAAATTACAGATATAGGAGATTACTATGGCAGAGGAAACAAGGACCGGAGCGCCGGAGCTCTCTCTCAATGAACTGCTCCGCATCCGCCGTGAAAAGCTGACGAACCTGCAGGACGCAGGACGGGATCCCTTCGCGATCACCCGCTACGATGTTACCCACCACAGCGCGGAGATCCTTGCCGCCGGTGACGAGCTGGTCGGCAAAGAGGTGTCCGTGGCCGGGCGCATGATGGTCAAACGCATCATGGGCAAGGCGTCCTTCTGCAAAATTCAGGATAAGCAGGGCGTCATTCAGTGCTATGTCGCCCGCGACGATCTTGGGGAAGAAGCGTATGCCGAATTCAAGAAAATGGACATCGGCGATATCATCGGCGTCAAGGGCTTTGTGTTCCGCACAAAGACCGGCGAGATCACCATCCACACGAAGGAGCTCACGCTGCTCACCAAGTCTCTCAAGCCTCTGCCGGAGAAGTTCCACGGCCTGCAGGATACCGATGTGCGCTACCGCCAGCGGTATCTTGATCTGATCGTCAATCCCGAGGTGCGCGATACGTTTGTCAAGCGCTCGCAGATCCTGCGCGAGATCCGCCGTTTCCTTGATGACCGCGGGTTCATGGAGGTCGAGACCCCCATGCTCGTGCCGAATGCCGGCGGCGCGGCGGCGCGCCCGTTTGAGACGCATTACAATGCGCTCGACGTGGACGTCAAGCTCCGCATTTCGCTCGAGCTCTATCTCAAGCGCCTGATCGTCGGCGGTCTGGAGAGAGTCTATGAGATCGGCCGCGTGTTCCGCAACGAGGGCGTCGATACGCGGCACAACCCGGAATTCACGCTCATGGAGCTTTATCAGGCGTATACCGACTATAACGGCATGATGGATCTGACGGAGGACATGTTCCGCCATCTCGCCAAGGTCGTCTGCGGCAGCACGACGATCACCTATCAGGGCACCGAGATCGACCTCGGCAAGCCGTTTGAGCGTCTGACGATGATCGACGCCATCAAGAAGTATTCCGGCGTCGATTTTGATACCGTCAAGACTGTGGAAGAAGCGAAGGCGCTTGCCAAGGCGCACAACATCGCCTTTGAGGAGCGCCACTCCCGCGGCGATATCATCAACCTCTTCTTTGAAACGTATTGTGAGGAAAACCTCATCCAGCCGGTGTTCATCATGGATCACCCGGTGGAGATCAGCCCACTCACGAAGAAGAAGCCCACCGACCCGACGAAGGTCGAGCGCTTTGAGCTCTTCGTCTATGGCCGCGAAATGTGCAACGCCTATTCCGAGCTGAACGACCCCATCGACCAGCGCGCGCGCTTTGCCGCGCAGGACGCTCTGGCCGCCGCCGGCGACGCCGAGGCGAACCATACTGACGAGGACTTCCTCAATGCCCTGGAGATCGGCATGCCGCCCACGGGCGGCATCGGCTACGGCATCGACCGCCTTGTCATGCTGCTTACAGATTCCGCCGCCATCCGCGACGTACTGCTTTTCCCGACAATGAAGCCGTTGGACTCTGACAAGAAGGTTTCCAAGGAAGTTTCTG